>Ga0302140_10000492_pt1 | contig 49810 bp, 49 predicted proteins | sample I_Bog_E1_1_FD_202095 | JGI IMG/M metagenome (GOLD analysis project Ga0302140, IMG submission 202095) | Peat permafrost microbial communities from Stordalen Mire near Abisko, Sweden - I_Bog_E1_1 | ecosystem: Environmental > Terrestrial > Soil > Wetlands > Peat | place: Sweden: Abisko, Stordalen...
CCATGGAAGAGAGGGTCTATTGCACCTACATCGTGGCCAGCCGAAGCCACACGCTTTACATCGGCGTGACCGGCAACCTACTGAAGCGGGTCTTCGAGCACAAACAAAAGAAGCACGAAGGATTCTCAGCAAAATACAATTGCAATCGGCTTGTCTGGTTCGAGCGATTCACAGACCCTGCAAGCGCAATCGCGCGGGAAAAGCAGTTGAAGGGCTGGATTCGCGCAAAGAAAATCGTCCTGATCGAGAAAACCAATCCTACATGGAACGATCTGAGTGAAGGGTGGTATGTGGTCGATCCGACTGTAGGCAAACTGAGTTGACCTAGCTAGACCTCGCCCCGATCAAGCTGGGGCTCCACGTTCTTAGCATCCAGCTCCCTATTGCCCTCCAATTTTCAGCCCCCATAATTCTATCCGGGATTTCGGCATCCGCGCGAGGGCACAGTTTTCGTGCCGATGCCAAAAGCAGCCGTGAACGAAAATGGCCTTCTGACGGGGACGGAACACGAGATCGGGGCACCCAGGTAAATCCTTGGCGTGGAGCCGGTATCGATACCCCATTGCGAAGACAAGTCTGCGGACAAGCAGCTCGGGGCGGGAATCCTTAGAGCGGACCCGTGCCATGACCTCGGAACGCTTGGATGGAGGGACGGTGTCCACACGTTCTACATTTCTCCAGACTGCCCGAAGAGGAACGGATTGTCCTCATTACAGCACGAGGGCGCGTTCTACAACCTGTGCAAATTGTGGCCGGAACCCAATAAGGGACTACGGGGGAATGCGCAATTTTCGGATTGGGAATTGGAGGGCCGAGGAACCGGCTAGTCGTATCTCATTGAGGTCGAAGACAGAGTAGGTCCCGGCAAACGCCGATGTCGGCGGGAGGTATTTTCTGTTTACGCAAAATCGCCTCATCCTGACTGAAGAACCTCTGGGGCACGCCCCGCGCCATGAGCCAGCGCGCTCGCTCGAATCCGTCCTTCCGCTTCGGCATTGAGTCGCAACTGTTCGGTGCATCCCCGCTATTATGGGAGGATATGGCGACACTCAAAGAGCTTTTGAAACCGCTGGCGGAGGATGGTGCGGCGCTGACGCGCGCGCAGGCGGCTGGCGTGCTGGAAGAGATTTTGGCCGGTGGCGTGCCGGAGGTGGAGACCGCGGCGCTGCTCACCGTGCTGGCCACGCGCGGCGAACTTGCGCCGGAACTGGCGGGCTTTGTCCAGGTGATGCGTGAGCGTGCTACGCCGCTGCCCTTTACCGACACCGAGCGCGACGAGCTGGTGGACGTGGTGGGCACGGGCGGCGGAGGGCCGCTGACCTTTAACATCTCGTCGGGCGCGGCGCTGGTGGCCGCGGCGGCCGGGGCCAAGGTGGCCAAGCACGGCAACCGGGCCGTGACTTCGCAGTGCGGCGCGGCAGATGTGTTGGAGGCTCTGGGTGTGCCCATCACGCTGGGGCCTGAGCTAGCCGTAGAGTGCCTGCGCGAGACAGGATTCATGTTCCTCTATGCGCCGCTCTATCACCCGGCGATGAAGGCCCTGGGGCCGCTGCGCAGGGCGCTGGGTTTCAGAACCATCTTGAATCTGTGCGGGCCGCTAACCAATCCCGCAGGAGCACGCGTGCAGGTGATTGGCGTGCTGGCGCCCAGCCGCGTGCTGCTGGTGGGGCGCACGTTGGCGGCGCTTGGGGCGAAGCGGGCTTTTGTGGTGCATGGGACAGATGGCATCGACGAGCTGACCACGACCGCCGAGTCCGTAGTGGCGCGGATCGAAGAGTCTGAGACAGGCGGCGAGCCGACCTTGAAGGCCGCGCGCATTACGCCCGAGATGGCCGGACTGCCCCGGGCCACGCTCGAGCAGTTTGTGGGTGGCGATGTGGCGACAAACGCGAGCTTGCTCTACGACGTTCTGACGGGGATTCCCGGCGCGCGGCGCGATATTGTGCTGCTCAACGCTGCTGCGGCGCTGGTTGCGGCCGGGCTGGCAGGCGATCTGAGACACGGCGTTCGGCTAGGCGCCGAGGCCATCGACTCCGGGCAGGCTGCGGCGACGCTGGAGAAGTTGCGGCGATTTGGAGCGAAGCACCGGGGAGCGCAATAGGAAGCTGGAGCAGGAATGCTCGAATGCGCCCGAGCCCTGTACTCAGGCGCATTTCCATCCATCGCGACAAGCAATATCCGGCCTATTGCGCCGGAGCACCCGCGCTTGCCTCTTGTCCCAGCGGCATCTCTGCTGTCCCAATGCGCCCGGTCGCCGATACGCGAACGGAAAACCGTACGCGAACCGCCTTGGGATTATGGTCGAGCTTGCATGGAACATTCAGGTCATGCAAATACCTGCCAGTTGGGGGCGCAGAGGCCGGAGCAGCGATTTTGATAACCTTCGCGTCCCGTTTCAACTCTTTGCCCTTCTTGTCGAAGGTTGACGACATCAAAATCAACTCGGTATGGCGCGGCTCCGTATCGGTGGCAGACGTCCACGCCAAACTGTGGCCGTCTACATGCACAGTGAACGAATCGGGATCGGTGGCCGACTGCGTTGGCGTAATGGAGACGCCGTCATAGACCATGTTGCTGGTATCTGCGGAGACCAGGTCTGAAATGAGACGCCGCGATGGGTTCTCCGGATTCACACGCCCCGGACCATTCTGCAGGTAATAGCCCTCCCGCGTGACAACGCGAAGTCCCGGCCGATCAATAGTGACTTTGATCCTGCGGAATTTCTGAGGATCGAGCGAGGTATTCGCCGGCCGGTAGGTGAGCGTATAGATGTTGGCTCCATCCTGAATGGCGGTCTGAATCTCCATATCCACGTCGTTGCGTCCGTAGAGTGTCCGGCCGCCGGTCGCCTTCGCCAGCTTGCTAAATTCGTAATTTCCCCCGAACGGATCGACCATGGGGTCGCCGCCGTAGACACCTGGATCGACGAGCACGCCCGCCGGATCGATCGTATAAAGCGTTACCCGCGCATCCCGCAGAATGTTCACGCAATCCTGCACGGCGTTAAAAATGCGGTTTTCCGTGTCGATGGACCAACCGGCCTGGAGACGGCGCGAAGGTGGAAAGCCGCGGCCGATCCAGATCATGTTCTTATGGCCGGGATGGCCCATCACTGCCTCGGCCACGCTCCGCAGCGTAATAAAGGCTGTGTTGTACCTTTCGCTAACCCAGCCGCCTACGGGAACCTGCCAGGGACTCACGGCAAAATGGTGATCGAGAGCGGAGATAATCTCTTCCTTGTTCTGCGTGTAATCGTGCAACACGGCAAATTTCTGCAAACTGACTGCGATGAGCATCGTCGGCGTAATCAGTTTTGCCGGCTGCTTCTCGAGATACTTCTTCAACGAGTAGCGCGCGAAGGCCATATCTTCAAATCGGGTGTTGAACTCGTCGAGCAAGACGATATCGACGGGAGCTCGCGGCGCCAGGCGATCCAGATCGGCGGTGGAGTCGATGGTCATCTCCGGGCCGGGGGTATGCGCGCCTGCCTCTTCAAAGTTGAGAATGGTCTGCGGCTGGCCAGCTTCTTCAACGTGAAAGTCGTCGCGCTTCAGATCCTTGACGACTGCGCCTTTGGTGTCCAGGACGACCATATCAAGCACAACCAGGCGCGAAGTAATGCGAATCGTGTATGTGCCATCGGCGTTTTTTACAGGCTGTGCCGGGTTTGGAGCTTGCGCCGGTGCGGCGGGCGAGGCCGGCGCTGTTTGCGGGGCTGGCTGCGAAGCAGTTCCCTGCGCCGCTGGTTGCGGTTGGGCTGGTTGGGAGGCATCCGGCTGCTGCGCGGGCAACCCAGGCAGGGCGATTCCGGCGAGCGCGATGATAAGAGCAATACGAAGACTCAAGACATCCATAAAGCACCTCGAACCTCGCAAACATGGTACAGCAGGCGGTTGCGGGATCAATCAGAATGGGAAAAGAAACCGGTCGCAGATCTGGCGGAACTACTCTCGAATTGGTATATACTTCGATATAGACCAATGAAGGGAGGCCGACATGCGCGTGACAAATCCGAAAGCCGATCCGCAATTTGAGGCGGTACCTGGGTCAGCGCCGGGAGCCAAGATCGCCAAGCTCTTCATGAATGGCCGCAGCCAGGCTGTGCGGCTGCCCAAGGAGTTCCGTTTCGAGGGGACGGAAGTTGAAGTTCGCCGCGATGCGGCAACAGGCAACGTATTGCTTTCGCAGCCGGCGGCGGAGCCAACAAAGTCGTGGCAGGAGTGGTTCGATCTCCTCGACTCGCTCGGCATTCCCGACGACGCTTTTGAACGCGAGGTGCATATGCCGACCGAGCGGGATTTGTTCTAATGCCCATCCGGTACCTGCTCGATACGAACACGGTCAGTTATGCGATCAAGAACGACCCGCGATCCGTGCGCGATCGCCTGAAGGCCATTCCAAAGGATCTTGTTGCACTCTCAGTCTTTACTCAGGCGGAGTTGCTTTACGGCCTGGCGCGAAGGCCGGAAGCGACGCGGCTTCGGCACGAGGTCGAGGCCTTTCTTCGAAGTTTTCAGATACTGACGTGGAATTCGCCAGCAGCAGTTTCATATAGCGAGTTGCGAGCCGGTCAAGGGCGCAAGGGAAGGCCATTGAGCCATGAAGACCTGATGATTGCCTCCCATGCCTTGTCCCTGGGGTTAACTCTGGTGACCAGCGACAAAGCGTTCTCATTTGTGGATGAGCTCAGGACTGAAGACTGGACGGCGGAGTAAGGCTGGATCTGCTTCGCAACCATTTGTGTTACTCTTCCGCCGGGAGTTCAGGAGGCAGTTCGATGATGCGTAGTTTTTTTGTTCCATTCCTGGCGCTGGGGATCGCGGTGGCTGGATTTGCCTCGGCGCAAAGCATACAGATCAATCGCGACAATAAGACCATCGCGATCAACACGACAGATGAGGCAACAGCAACGGCGGATATTGCCGCGATCACCATCGGGTTCGAAGTTTTTGCGCCCGACGCACAATCGGCCTCTGCCGAGGGCGGTAGGCTGTCGCACGCGATTCTAGAAGCTCTGCACAAGGCCGGAGTGGACGACAAGGCAATCGAGAGCGACGAACAGGGCGTGGAGCGGAACACGGAATTCACTGACAAGGACACAGCCGAGCAACGTTCAAAGCGCCAATATGTCGTTACGCAGTCATGGATCGTGAGTGCGACTCCTGAATCCGCGCCGGGGACGATTCGAGTAGCGGTTGCGGCCGGCGCCAACAAGAGCGGCAAGATCGACTGGCGGCTCACTGACCGAAAAGCGCTACAGGCAAAAGCTGCTGGAAATGCCTTGGCGAAGGCGCGCGAAGTTGCTGCCAGAATGGCCGACGGCCTGCATGTGAAGCTTGGTGCGTTGATCTACGCCAGCAACGAGGCCCCCAATAGGAGCCTCTATTTCGGTTACTCGTCACAGGCGATGGCCTCGAGTCCGCAGGTGGCAGCTATGGCCCCAGCACCTCCGCCACCACCTCCGTCTCTCGAAATCCGTCCACAGACCATTCGCGAGGAAGCCACCGTCTACGCTGTTTTCGCAATCGAATAGCGGCCCGAAACGACTGGCTACAGCAACCCGGTGCGCCCTGCGAGGCGGCGCGAGAGCAGCCAGGAGAGCAGCGAGACTCCCAGGGCACCGGCTACCCAGCCGGCCGATTCGAACGGCTTCACAGCGGCGACGGAGAGATGCGGCAGGGCAAGCGAGACGGTGCCGGCCGCGGGCAAACCGTGACGAACAAGCTGGAACGTGCCCCAGCCCAAGAGACCGGCGATGAAGGCCACACCGGGGAGGACGCGCTTCCAGGGGAAAGGGATGGGCGGAGGGGCGGCTGCCTCTTCGCGAACGCTCTGCATGACCGAGGCGAGGAAGCCTGAAGAGGGGAGCAGCGGCTCTTCCGTCGCCAGAATCTGATCGATGCTGTCCAGGTCCATCTGAGAGCGGTCTGCTGTTGGCAGGTTCATCTTCAGGCCTCCTTTCCTTTGTTGAGAGCAAGTAAATCCATCTCAGTGTTCTGGGCCTTGAGCTGCGGAAATCGTCTTCGCAGCAGCGCTCGCGCGCGGGAGAGTCGAGCTTTCATGGTTCCCTCGGGCAGGCCCATGGTGCGTGCCGCAGCAGCCAGGTCCATCTCATGAAAATAGAACAGGACCACAGGCTCGCGATAGCGGGGAGGCAGAGCCAGCACGGCTCGCCTTACCACTCCGTGGCTTAACTCTTTTTGCAAAGTGTTGTGCTGAGTCGGCGGGCCGCTGGGCTCGGGCGCGGCGTCGAAGGGCAGGCTGACGGTAGGAAACCGCTTGAGATCGGAGCGGAAGACATTGGCTGCCAGCGCAAAGAGCCACGTGGAGAAGCTGGACTCGCGCCGCCACTGGGCCAGGCCCCGCCAGGCGCGGATGAAAGCCTCCTGGGCCAGTTCCTCAGCTCGCGCGCGGTCGCGGCAGTAACGCCACGCCATATTGATGAGCGGCGCTTGCCAGCGGCGGACGATGCCTTCAAAGGCCTCCACATCGCCAGCCAGGACGCGAGTTACATCCGCCAGGTCGGGGTCGGCCAGGGTTGCATCGGCGCTGGGTGTGTCGTTCATTCCGGAGTGCGTTCCTCTGCAATGGGTAGGACCATGCCCGTCCCGATCCGGTTGCATTTTCTCGCGGGAAACCCGGTTTCTAAGATTATGCAACCGGATGCGCATCCAGTCTGTCCTACCAAGCGCAAGGGGAGATACCCCGGCAAGGAGGATTGAGATGGTGTTCATGCTTCCGATCGCGGTCATTGTGACGGTGTTCACGTTTACCGCCATTGTTCATTGGACCAACATGCAGCGCAAAGAGCGCGAGGCCTTCTACAGGGCGGAGACTCTGCGGCGAATTACCGAGGCATCGGGCGACGGGGCCAAGGCGGCCCTCGAACTGATGAAGGAGGATGAGCGGGTGAGGGCGCGCAAGGGCCGCGAAGGCTTGAAGATCGGCGGGCTGATCAACGTCGCATTGGGCATTGGACTGGTGATCGCTTTCCGGGCGATGTTCGGCAGCGGGGGCGGACCGATTACCAGCGGCGGAACAGGATCTGTTTACCTTTGCGGGTTGATTCCAGCGCTTATCGGTGTGGCAATGCTGGTTTACGTCTATATGCTGGCAGGGCCGGTCGAGTAGGTGCCAATAAGGTTGAATCGCGGCTTAGGCAGTGGGCATCTATTATGTAGTTGTTTAAACGACTAAATTCCCTGCCCGATGTGAGCCGGGAGTTCCTGGAGGATAAACCAGTGCCCTCAGTACGCCAGCCCGCAATCTTCCTGCCCCACGGTGGCGGTCCCTGCTTCTTTATGGATTGGACCTGGGGGCCAGCCGACACATGGCATGCCACGCAGCGCTTTCTTGAGGGGCTGGCAGCCACGCTCCCGGCGCAGCCCAAGGCGCTTCTTGTGGTGAGCGGTCACTGGGAGGAGCCGGTCTTCACTGCCAGCGCGGCAGCAAAACCAGAATTGATCTTCGACTATTCCGGCTTTCCCGAGCACACCTACCGGCTGACCTGGCCTGCGCCGGGAGACCCAGCACTGGCGGAGCGCGTGGCTGGGTTGCTCAGCGACGCCGGATTGTCGACAGCACTCAGTGCAAATCGCGGCTTCGATCACGGGGTCTTTGTGCCGCTGAAAGTGGCCTTCCCCGAGGCGCGGATTCCAGTGGTTACGCTCTCGCTGGCGGCCAGTCTTGACCCGGCGCTGCATTTGGCAGCCGGTCGCGCGCTGGCTCCGCTGCGCGATGAGGGAGTGTTGATTGTGGGCAGCGGCATGAGTTTCCACAACCTGCGCGCTTATCTTCGGCCCGAAACCCCTGAGCGTGCCCGTGCCTTCGATGTCTGGCTGACGCGCGCTGTGGAATCGCACGAGCCGGAGCGCACCGCAATGCTGACGGGTTGGCGCGAGGCCCCGTTTGCATCCTTCGCTCATCCGCGCGAAGAGCATCTGATTCCGCTCATGGTGGTTGCGGGGGCTGGCGGAGAAGCGCCGGGAACGCGCATCTTTGGCGACGAGCCAATGGGAGCGGCGATCAGTGCCTACCGGTTTGATTGACGCGGGATCCTAACGGGTTCGCGGCAAAACCGGTAGCGTCTTATGCAACTTTGGGCATTGCTCGATGCATCAGCTCTTTGCAACAGGCCCAGGTAACAAAGCTGCTGCAGCGGGCTCGGCTTTCGCGGCGGGCGCGGCATGGGCCGCGGGCGCCGCAGTGAGAGGAACGGCGATTGCGACCGTGATGCCAAGATAGCTATCAACAGTAGAGACGTTGGTCCCTAGCGAAGAGGCGATCGACGATATGCTTTGGCCGGCCTGATGCATGGATTCGGCCTGGGCCGCGGCTGATAGTTTTACCGTATCTTCCTCAGGGGCGGGAATCGGGTCGGCTTGCGCGGGGCCGGTTCTGACCGTTGCTGCCATTTGCGCCACGTTTGACGGGGAGAAGTTGGAGAATGCGATGGAGGACATGGGTTTCTCCTGACTCGGCCAGGACATTGCCGCATCTGCACAGTGTGAATGGTCAGTCGGGCGGAAACGGTCTTTAGGCTCGTTGTAACCCTTATCTATCGGCTAAAACTCGGGGATGGATAGGGAAAATCCGAAATTCGCAATGATCGTGCCCGGCGCGGCAGGCAGAATCGGATCAGAGTCTAGGCGATTACGTGAATGAAAATACCCAGCACGGCTCCGGCAAGGATGAGCCAGGTAGCGTTGACGCGGAAGCGGATAAGCAGCGTCACGCTCGCCAAGCCTAATGCCCAGGTCCAGCCGTCCATCAGCGCGGCGCGGCCCAGGGAGAGTGCAACCGAGGCCATGAGGGCCACGGCAGCCGCATTGACTCCGTCCAGAAAGGCAGCGGCCAGCTTCGATTTCCGGATACGATCCGCTAATGCTCCCACCAGGCCGGCCAAGAAGAACGAAGGCAGAAAAATGGCCACGGTGGCGACGGCGGCTCCGGCCCATCCATGCAGCAAATAGCCTAGAAATGTGGCTGTGGCAAAGACCGGGCCGGGCGTGACCTGGCCAGCAGTAATGGCATCGATCAATTGCGAGTTTGTTACCCAGTGAAGACGGTCCACCAGATCGGCTTTGAAAAATGCGAGCAGCACATAGCCGGAGCCAAAGACCACCACGCCCATTTTGAGAAAAACGAGCAGGATGGGGAACAATCCGACCGCGCCCGCAGCCGCGCCGCCGCCAACGGCTGCCGGACCCGCGCTGATGGCAGAGGGCAGAACGGCAAGGCTGAGCGCGGCTTTGGGCCGGGAACGCAGCCAGACTGCAAGGAGCGCTACGCCGCCGGAGACCAGCAGGACTGCAATGGGCGGCGCACCGGCGAGGACCGCCGCGAAACAGGCGAGTCCGGCCAGCGCCAGCGGCCAGCGGCGAAAAGCCGTGCGGCCCAGGTTCCAAACCGCTTGGGCGACGACGGCGATCATGACCGGCTTGATGCCGTAAAGGAATCCCTGCGCCTGGGGCAAGCTGCCGTAACGAAGATAGGCCCATGCCAGCGCCAGAGTAGACAGCGTGGAGGGGAGAATGAAGCAAGCGCCGGCGGCGGCAAGGCCCGGCCAGCCGGCGCGGCGGTAGCCAAGCGCCATGGCCACCTGGGTTGAGCCGGGACCGGGCAGCAGGTTGCAGGCGCCCACCAGATCGAGGAATTGCGGGCGGCTCATCCAACCGCGGCGCTCGACGGCTTCGCGTTCCATGAGCCCGATATGCGCGGCGGGGCCACCGAAGGCAGTCAGTCCCAGGCGAAGAAAAAGCCGGACGAGCTCGCTAAGCGAAGATCTGCCTGAGGGGCTAGTCATCGGCTAGGGTCTCTTGGAAGGCTGATACCAGTGTCTCGTGCGCCCAACCCGCAGCCCGGAATCGATGAGGACGGCCACGGTTCCAAAGATCATGCACAGGTCAGTGCGCGCCTCGTGCAGAAAACCCAGCAACCCATAGTGAGGCGCTTTGGCCAGCGTAAACGGGCTGATGGGCCGCCCCAGCAGGATGGGCAGCTTGGTAGAGATGAGCGCAGTAACAATAACAAGCAGTAATGCGAGTGCCGCCTCGCCGGCAAAGAAATTCAAAACGATTGCAGAGCCGGCGACGATCTCAATGCTGCCTACCAGCGGAGCAAGCAAATGAGGCAGGGGCAGACCGATTGCCGCAAAGCGCCCCGCGCCCAGCTCATCGGGATGGACAAACTTGAGCATGCCTTCCGTGAGGAACACCAAGCCTACAACTACCCGGATCAGGATCATGGGGAAGTGGCCGCGCATTGTTGCCTCCCGGCGTCTGGCTTTTTGCGATGTGCCTGCCGAGTTTGTGGGAGCAGGCCGGCAGTCGCGCCAGTTATTGAGAAAACATACCGCAGGGGCCGAAAGGGCTGCGGCGATTGAGGTAAAACCGTTATTGACTCTTCAGCAGTTCTTCAATTGCTGGCGCCAGAGACGCTGGCTTGGTGGACGGAGCGTAGCGGCGGATGACCGCGCCTTTGCGGTCGATCAGAAATTTCGTAAAGTTCCAGCGGATCGCTCCTGTGCCGAGAAAGCCGAAGATTCCGGGCTTGCTCCGCTTGAGGAATCCATAGAGCGGGTGGGCCTGAGGGCCGTTAACGTCAATTTTGGAAAAAACGGGAAATGTGACGCCGTAGTTTTTCTCGCAGAAGGCGCCGATCTCCGCTTCAGTGCCAGGCTCTTGCGCGCCAAATTGATTGGAGGGGAAGCCCAACACCGTGAGTCCGCGATCCTTGTAGGCGCGGTAAAGCTCTTCGAGGCCTGCGTATTGCGGGGTGAAGCCGCATTTGCTGGCGGTATTCACAATAAGCAACACCTGGCCCTCGAAACTGTCCAGGCCGAGCGCTTGCCCATCCAGCAGCGGGGCGGAGAATTGATAAACTGACATTCGCGATTCTTCAATCATCCAAAAACCTCCCCGGTGAGAAGATGCCATGTGCATCCGATCCGCGTCTAAAGGGGATGCAGCGAGACAGGATGAGGATGCAGACGTCTCCCAACCCGCCTGAGTCCGTTAGACTGTGAGTTGGGTCCGAAACAAGCCAGTGTCTTCGGGCGGCAGGTTTTTGCCGCAAGAGGATCTTGGTGGCAAGCCCGAGTCCGCAGGGCCAAACGCGGCAGGGAATTCAAGGAAAGATAGGTTTTCCGTGCCAATTGGCAGCCTGGTGGTTTGGGCAGGGTGGGCACGGTCCAATATAATCAATCTTTCCTCGATGCAGGATCAGAATTTCAGCAGTGAGGGTGTCGATATTCTTCCCGTGAAGCCGAATTTGATGGCGAAATATGGACCGCACCAGTACTTTTGCTCGCCGCGTGGCTCCAGCCCGGTGAAGACAATGCTTGTTTGCATCACCCGCGCTCAGCGAGCCGTGAGTTCGCGGGCAGGCCTTCACCGCATGTTGGGCATGGCGCTTCTGCTGTTGCTGGCCTCGGGCGCAGCCCTTGCTCAACAGTCGCAGACCATCGATCAGATACGCGTGATCGGGAGCCGCCGCATCCCCAAAGAGACGATTCTGGCGCGCCTGTTCAGCCATAACGGCGACACCTACGACCCGATTTCGATCGAGCGCGACTTTAACTCGCTGTGGAACACCGGGTACTTTGAAAACCTCCGCATTGAGCGCGAGGACTCGGAGAAGGGCATCATCCTCGACATCTTCGTCAAGGAAAAGCCCACGATCCGCGAGATCAACTACAAGGGCCTTAATGCCGTTTCGCAGTCGGATGTGCTGGACCGGTTCAAGAAGGAAAAGGTCGGGCTCTCGGTCGAGAGCCAGTACGACGCGGCCAAGATCCTGCGCGCCACGACCGTGCTGAAAGACATTCTGTCGGAGCACGGGCACCAGTTCGCTACAGTCAAGCTGGACATCAAGGACATACCCCCGGCCTCAGTGCAGGTGAACTTCAACATCAAGGAAGGCCCGACGGTGAAGGTGGGCCAGATCAAATTCACGGGCAATGAGCATTTGAACGGACTGGCGCTGCGCCGCTCGATGAAAAACTTGAAGCCGATCGGCATTCCGTACTCTCTCATTTTCGAGAATCTGTTTTCGCAGACCTTCGATTCCTCAAAGCTGGAGGAGGACACGGAGCGGGTGCGCCAAGCCTACCGCGACAAGGGCTATTACAACGCCGCGGTGGAAGAGCCGAAGACGCAGATTCGGGACCAGGGCGGCTTGAACATGTTTACCTTCCGCCCGAACAAGGGCAAGCGCATCGACATCCTGATGCCGATTGAAGAAGGCGCGCGCTACCGGCTGGGCAGCATTACCTTCAGCGGCAACAAGGCAGTGAGCAACGTGAAAGCCCTGCGCGGCACCTTCGCCGTGAGGGACGGCGAGTGGTTCAACGCCACACTGATTAGCAAGGGCCTGGAGAATCTGAAGAAGGCATACGGGCAGTTGGGCTACATCAACTTCGGCGCCATTCCCAAGCCTGTCTTCGACGATGAAAAGAAGACTGTGTCTCTGGACATCGACATCGACGAGGGCAAGCCTTTTTACGTTTCGCGCATCGAGTTCCAGGGCAACACCATTACGCGCGATCGTGTGATCCGGCGCGAACTGATGCTGGATGAGGGCTCGGTCTATAACTCGCAGTTGTGGGAGTACAGCTTGCTGCGCTTGAACCAGTTGGAGTACTTTGAGCCACTCAAGGTGGATCAGGACTCCGAGGCCCATCAGGACGCCGATGCGGGGACCGTAGACCTGCTGCTCAAGGTCAAGGAGAAGGGCAAAAACTCGATCGGCGTGAATGGCGGCGTCAGCGGACTTTCAGGCGCGTTTCTGGGCGTCAACTACCAGACCAACAACTTTCTCGGCCTGGGCGAAACGCTCAGCTTGCAGGGCAATCTGGGCAACGTGAGCCGCCAGTTCATGTTCGGCTTCTCGCAGCCCTATCTGCACAATCGCCCGCTCAATCTCGGCTTCCAGCTCTTCAACAACAAGCAGGATTTCAACGCGGCGAAGAACTACCAGACGACCAGCGGGCAGTCGGTCAACCTGACCCAGGCGCAGCAATCGCTCACCCAGAACTACAACCAGGCATCGACCGGGCTGACGTTCTCCGTGAGCTATCCGCTCAAACGGCACGCCTTTCAGCGCGTAGGCTTGACCTATTCACTGAACAAATCGACGATTACCGCGTTCAGCACCGCCTCGCAGACGTTTTTCCAGACCATCAGCTTCCGTTCTGGAATTCAGGGATCGAATGCGCTGGCGGGCATTGTGAACAGCTCCGCCTCGTTCAGCTATATCTACAACACGATCAACAACCCGCTGCGCCCGCGCAGCGGCAAGGAATACACGGTAGCCTTCCAGGTGGCGGGCATCGGCGGCAACGTGCGCTACATTACGCCCGCGGTGGCCTTCAAAGAGTTTAAGCCTATGCACTATCTGACGCCTTCGGCCTCCGGACGCAATGTGCTGGGCGTACGCGCGCAGTTGAACTATGTGCAGGGCTTTGGTGGCGATGTGGCTCCCCCCAACAACCGCTTCTACTCCGGCGGCGAGGGCGAGTTGCGAGGCTTCGATATCCGCGGGGCGACGCCGTATGGATATGTGCCGAGCCGCGTCAACGTTCAACTGACCAATCCAGACGGCACTTGCGTTCCACGCGACCCAACCCAGCCGGAGCTGGGTCAGTGCATCCAGGTGCCGCTGCCGGTCTACGGCGTGGCCTCAATCGGAGGCGACACCAGCCTGACGACAAACGCGGAGTACCGCATACCCATCACAGGGTCGGCTACCTTTGCGTTTTTCAACGACTTTGGCCTCGACGTGGCCCTCAACAAGGGACAATTGAAGCAGAGCCCCGAAGGGTTTGCGTCGCTGACGGCCCCGCTCTATGGCTGCCCGGTTTACAACAACGGCTCCTGCCAGGGCGGCATCCCGGGTTCTCTGGTCGGTTTCACGCCGAACATCCGTCCCATCTCCGGCACCAACTTCGTTCCGCGCATGTCCACCGGTGCCGAGATTTCGGTGATCATGCCGATCATCAACGCGCCCGTCCGCATCTATTATGCGTATAACCCGCTGCGCCTCTATGAGAGGCCGTTCTGCAACAGCGTGCTTCTCGGCAGCAACAAACAGAGCTGCTCAGCCGAATTGATCACACGCGATCTGTTTCCGCCGGGCGGCGCGGGAGACTACACGTATTCGGAGGTACTGGCGGGCTACGGCGCGCGGTATCTGTTCCGGGAGCCGCGCAAGACCTTCCGCCTCACGGTTTCCACAACCTTCTAAACGGGGCTATTCCGTTCGACGCTAAAAGGGCCGCTCGTTCAGAGCGGCCCTTTGATCTTTGCGCCGGGCAGGCAATCCGATGTTGCCTTCTACACGAAGTGTGACGATGCCCCTTGACTTTTCGACCCTCCAAGGGAAAGCATGGATGCCATGCAAACACTTGGGTTGTCTGGCGAGAGTAAGCGCTCCGACGGCTGGCTGAAGAGCATCTTTTGGCCCTCGGTAGAGAACGCCTGGGACGTGGATTACCTGGGCCGCCAGGGGTTCTGGATCTGCCTGGTTATCGCGGTTTTTCAGCTTTTGGTTGCTTTGGTCACTGGAAACCCGATCGTGCTCGTGACAGGCGTGGCGGCGGCTCTGGTGTTTCTGCTTGGCGGCATGGGAGTGCGAGAAGGCAGTTGGCCGGCTGCGGCTCTCGTCTTCGCCATCTACTTTGTTGGCCTGCTTTTCACCATGGCCAATGGCCAGTTTCCCGGCTTTCTTGCGGTGATTGCCTCTGCACTCTTGCTGTCGAACCTCCGCGCAGCCTTTCTGGCCTCAGAGTGGAGGCCCGCGGGTGAGGACGAAGACCGGCCCACGCGCTTCAACGACACTCTGGGCGACAAGCTGGCCGATCAACTGCCTGCAAAAGCCTGGCCGATTTTGCAAATTCCGTTCTTCGTGATCGCAGCGCTTGTCCTGCTTTTGAGTCTTGCCGGACTGGCGTTTGTCCTGTTGCAGCGGTTCGGCCTGATTCCCCTCGCCGGGGCAGCGCAACACTGATACTGGCGTCCGAAGCAGGAGGTTGTTCGTGGAAGCGGAGAAATTCACGCATTGCCGGTTTGACGCTCCTACCTAGCCCTCCTATAATCCATGAAGTTCCTGCTGACGTTTCCGCTCGTGTTTTTTGCGGTCTCTGCCCCTATCTGGCGCTGACCCCTGAAGAAAAACGTTCTGGTTTCTCAGGAGGCACGGGCTTGGTTTCGCGCTGAAACGCGGACGGCCACACAGGAATTCCGAAGGAGTTTTAACCTCAAATGAAGCGTTCGCTTGCATTGATTGTTTCGCTGGCCTCGGGCATCGTCCTGAGCGCAGCTGCTCAAACATCGCCCTCCCCCGCCGCTCCGGCCGGCCCTGCCAAGGTTGCCGTGATTGCTTTCCAGGCAGCCGTGGGCCAAACCAATGAATTCCAGCGCAACTTTGCCGACTTGCAGAAGAAGTACGAGCCCAAGCGTGCGCAACTGAAGACGCAGGCCGATGAAATCGACGGTCTTGAGAAGCAGTTGCAGGCCCAGGCCGATAAGCTGAGCGATGCCGAGCGCGCCAATAAAGCGAAGGTTATCGACGATAAGAAGAAGCAGGCGCAGCGCTTTGCCGAGGATGCTCAGAACGACCTCCAGGGCGAGATGCAGGAGATCTACAACGGCGTGGCCTCGAAGGTCTACGACGTGCTGGCAACCTACGCGCAGCAGCAGGGCTTCACGCTGGTGATGGACGGAAGCACGAATCAACAGCAGGCCCCGGTTGTACTTTATGCGAGTCCTTCCACCGACATCACCAAGGCGGTTATCGACGCCTACAACGTGAAGTCCGGCGTACCGGCTCCGCCAGCGCAGCCAACCGCCATGGCGCCCAAGCCAGGGACAGTCAAGCAAGTTACTCCTGCCGCTCACTGATTCCGCCGGAGTTGCTGTAAAGACTCAATGCCCACTTAGACCTTGTGAAACGAGGCCTGAGTGGGCAAAAGATTGTATGAAACGCCAAACACATGGGACGATCGTGGTGGATTTTGGCGGCGCGGCGTATTGCCGCCTGTTGATGTAAAGGAGCTTTCCATTCAGATGAAATTTTCGCGCGCATTCGTTTTCTTGCTGGCTTCGGGCCTGGCCCTGAGCGCAGCCGCCCAAACGCCTTCCGCACCAGCCGGACCGGCCAAGATTGCGGTGATTGCCTTCCAGGCGACCGTAGGCCAAACCAACGAGGGTCAGCGCAACTTCGCCGACCTGCAGAAGAAGTTTGAGCCCCAGCGCCAGCAGCTCAAAGCCCTGAGCGATGAGATCGACAGGATGACCAAGGAGTTGCAGACGCAAGGCGACGCGCTGGGCGATACCGTGCGCGCCAGCCGCGCCAGGGCCATCGACGAGAAGAAGAAGCAATTGGATCGCTCCGCGGAGGATGCCAAGAACGACTACCAGGGACAGGTCCAGGAGCTATACGCCAGCCTGGCCTCCAAAGTCTATGACGTTCTGTCAAGCTATGCGCAGCAGCAGGGCTACACACTGGTTCTGGACATGGGGCAGCAACAGAGTCCCATCCTGTTCGCGAACCCCGCAACCGATATCACCAAGGCAGTGCTGGACGCCTATAACGTGAAGTCGGGTGTGCCCGCGCCAGCGGGACAGCCGGCCGCCGCGGCGCCCAATCCTTCCACTTCGCACTAAAGACAGCCAGTGTGCTCGCCAAGGCTCCGGGAACAGCGTCTTGGCGCGTGCAATGGAGATTGCCAAGCGCGAAACAGGCGTATTGCCAGACAGGAAAAAAGATCCGCGGCAATGCGCCCATCTGTGGAAAAAATTGTGGATTACTTCCGCGAACCCCACGCAAAAAACTCAATTTTTTCTCTTGTCAACCGTTATAGCATTCTGATATACGATGCAACCCCTTATTTATCAACAGAAATTTGGCGGGCTCCGCGTGTGGCGGGCGGGATTACCTGTGAGCAATCGCACGCGCCGATTTGGTAAGGTTTCCACAGTTCCATATAAACGCTGTATGACTAAAGTATCCAGATAGTTACGGTACTGCCCTATTTCTGCTGATCTTCGCCAACCCGCAAGACGGCCAGAAATGCTTCCTGGGGGATATCGACTTTGCCGATACGCTTCATGCGTTTCTTGCCTTCCTTTTGCTTTTCCAACAACTTGCGCTTGCGAGAGATGTCACCTCCGTAGCACTTGGCCAGCACATTCTTGCGCAGGGCGGCCACAGTTTCCCGGGAGATGATCTTGGCTCCAATGGCAGCCTGGATGGCGACCTCGAACTGCTGGCGGGGGATGAGTTCTCGCATCTTTGAAACCAGCGCCCGGCCGCGGTCATAGGCAAAGTCGCGATGGACGATAATGGAAAGCGCATCGACGGGCTCACCGGAGACGAGGATATCGAGCTTGACCATGGGCGACTCCCACTCGCCTGCCAACTGGTAGTCCAGCGAAGCATAGCCACGCGAGATGGACTTGAGGCGGTCGTAGAAGTCGAGCACGATCTCATTCAGCGGCAGTTCGTAGGTAAGCATCACGCGGGTGGGCGTCACATACTCGAAGTTCAACTGCCGGCCGCGCTTCTCTTCAACGAGTTTAAAGATGCCGCCCACATATTCCTCGTTGGTGAGGATCTTGGCGGTGATGACCGGCTCGCGAATGGAGTCAATGTTCGTGGGTTCGGGCCAGCGGGAAGGGTTGTCTACCTCGATGACGCTGCCGTCGGTGAGGGCGATGTGGTAACGTACGCCGGGCGCGGTGGTGATCAGGTCGAGCTCATACTCGCGCTCCAGCCGCTCCTGGATGATCTCCATGTGGAGGAGGCCGAGGAATCCACAGCGAAATCCGAAGCCAAGCGCGACGGAGCTTTCCGGTTCAAAGAAGAAGGATGAGTCGTTGAGTCGGAGTTTCTCCAGGGCGTCGCGCAAGAGCGTGTGTTCGTGCGAGTCCACGGTGTAGAGGCCGGCGAAGACCATTGGCTTGATATCTTCAAAGCCGGGCAACTGGGCGGCGGCGGGGCGCGCGTCCTCGGTGACAGTGTCGCCGATCTTGGTGTCGCCGACGTTTTTGATGGTTGCCGCAAAAAAACCGACTTCGCCAGCGAGAAGTTCGCCGATCTCGACCGGCTTGGGCATAAGCACGCCCATGGACTCAACCTCGAAAGACTTCGAGTTGGACATGAAGCGGATGCGCTGGCCCTTGCGCATGGTGCCCTGCATCACGCGCACCAGCACGATAACGCCACGATAGGCATCGAACCAGGAGTCGAAGACCAATGCTTGGAGCGGAGCATCTGGATTCCCGGTTGGAGGGGGGAGCCGGTGGACGATGGCCTCTAGCACTTCGTCGACACCCTGGCCCGTCTTGGCGCTGACCGGGATGGCGTCGGTCGCGTCCAGGCCCACGGCCTTCTCAATGGCTTCCTGGGTGCGGACGATGTCTGCCGAGGGCAGGTCGATTTTGTTGATGACGGGGATGATTTCGAGTCCGTGGTTGATGGCCAGGTAGGCGTTGGCCAGGGTCTGGGCCTCGACGCCCTGACTGGCGTCCACCACCAGCAGCGCGCCCTCGCAGGAGGCCAGCGAGCGCGAGACCTCATAGCTGAAATCCACGTGGCCGGGTGTGTCGATCAGGTTGAGCTGGTAGGTGTTGCCGTCGTGGGCCTTGTACATCATGCGCACGGCATGAGCTTTGATGGTGATGCCGCGCTCGCGCTCCAGGTCCATGTCGTCGAGGATCTGCGCCTGCATCTCGCGGCCGGTCACGGAGCCGGTAAACTCGAGCAGACGATCGCTCAGCGTCGACTTGCCGTGGTCGATGTGGGCGATGATTGCGAAGTTTCTGAGGAAGCGGGCGTCCATCGGAGGCTTTCAAAACAAATGGGTTGCGGGCGCGCAGGCGACCCGCCTCTGCGGCTCTCCCATGGTTTAGCTTATCATCGGCGAGACCCGCCCCTCTCAGGCTAAGACTGCAATCTAATGGCGGTATATATGTTTTCCAGATTGTTGCGATCATAGGGATCACCCGAGATACCGCTGCGAATCTCGGCGATTGCCTTGGCCATCACAACTCCGGGCGCGGACTTAAGCAACTGCGGTTCCGCTACGGCGATCCAAGCAAAAAAGATATTCATCTCGGTAGTCCAGTGCTCCGTCAGTAGACCGTAGTTCCACATCGCCGTTAAGATTACCAGCGCGAGCTGCTTCGTCGGGAAGGGCTCTATTTCCGCATCAGGATCTCTGTCGGCGTGCTTGAGGAAGTTTTGCCATTTATTGTGGAGCCTTATTAGATCCTTATTGTGTTTGAACTCGGGCTTGACGATATCCCAAGCCTTTTCCCAATACGAAAGTCGGACTTCCTTCGGGTCACCTACTCGCGCAAGTTCGCGCTGGTAAAGTTCGCCTAGGAGGTTCTGGATCACGCCATCTGTGACCTCCCGAGAGGCGACGGCGAGCGCATACGAGGACAGATGATCCCTATTCTCAAAGAATAAGCGGATTGCCGTATTGAGTTGCCGCTCTGCGGCGTCTGTTTTGGTAATCATGATCGTCATTTAGGAAGCTGATTGGCACAGCGCCCCCCTCCGCTCGATTCAGTGCGTATCCTCTTTTTCCGCAGGCGTCGGCTTGTTAACCGGAGCCGTGGGCTTGGTAGCGTCAGACTTTTTGCTCACCGGATGAGGCGTAGTAGCTGGAGTGTCAGGGATAAAACCGGATGGCTTGTTAGCGGCAGCCTTCCTGTTCGCCAGATGAGACGGTAACGGGGAGTAGAAGATTAGCTTTTCCGTTAGGTCTTGGATCTCAAGTTCCGCTGTCGTGAGCTTGGATTCCATGAGGTCAAGGCGGCTTTCGAGACTCTCGATTTTGTTGCTTTTGTCCGAAATCAACAGGTCCTGGGTCCGAATCGTCCATTGCATAGTGTCAAGGTCATGTTTCAACTTTTCACACCTTGTTTGAAGGTCTTGAATAGCCTCTTGCTCGTCGCTTTTTATCCCTGCGAGGTCATAGTCTTGCAGTTCACGGAAGGAGCTGGGGGTCATCCCGCGATAATGTTGAGCAGAGAGAGGCACGGCGCCTATAGCGGACAAGAAGACAAAAACGCCGGACAGAAGAAACTTCGCTAAGATTTTCATGAGCTATTCCTCCTTCGTGCTGGCGAGCGGGTGACCCGGATTGGGCCTATTTCTCGCCCTTGCGGCGCACCCGCTTCCCGGCCATAGCTTATCATCGGCATAGCGCCTTCCGTGGATTGATCGTAACCTTGGCGGCCGCATCCTGATCATGCGCAATAGTTGGAATCGATATCGTTTGCTTGCTTCGGCCGCGCTGGCGTTATCGCTGGCTGGCTGCGATCCCTCACAGCCCGCAAGCGCGCCCCAGAAACAGCCTGCGCAAGCTACTGCGCCCGCGCTGGCCGCGCCGCCGCCTCAAGCCTCGCAACCCGCCGCGCCCGCACCGCCGCCGCTCACGCGCGAACAGCAGCGGGTGCGCCTGCTGATCCAGCAGGTGGAGCAAGCGTATGCCTTTGGCGAGGCCGACTATCGCAAGGGACAACTAGCCGAGGCCAAGGTGGAGTTCGATCGCGCCGTGGATCTGATGCTCTCAAGCGGCATCGACATCAAGGCCGACGCGCAGTTGCAGGACGAGTTTGACCGCGTCGTGGACGGCGTGAATGCGATGGAGATGGAGGCGCTGAAGCAGGGCGACGGATTTGTGCCCAAGGCTGAGCCCTCGCCCGCCGAAGTGGCCAGCGATGTCACCTTCGAGGTGGACCCCAACATTGTGGCCAAGGCCAAGACGCAGCTGGCCACGACCAAATCCGATTTGCCGCTGGTGGTGAACGACTATGTGGCCGCGTACATCAATTTCTTTGCCAACACACCGAAGGGCCACAACACGCTGCTGCACTCGTTCCAGCGCGCGGGCCGCTACAAGGCGATGATCCAACGGGTGATGGCCGAAGAGGGCGTGCCGCAGGATTTGATCTATCTGGCAGTGGCCGAATCTGGGTTCCAGCCGCGGGCTCTGAATGGCCGCTCGGGCGCCGGCGGAATGTGGCAGTTCATGCCCCATGGCAACTATGGGCTGGCGCGCAATGCCTATGTGGACGAGCGCTTCGATCCGGAAAAATCCACGCGCGCATACGCCCGCTACATGAAATTCATCTATGACCAGTTGGGCGACTGGTACCTGTCGATGGCTGGTTACGACTGGGGCGCGGGCAATGTGCAGCGTGCCGTGCAGAAGACGGGCTATGCCGATTTCTGGGAGCTCTACAAGCGCAACAACCTGCCTGCGGAGACCAAGAACTACGTGCCGGAAATTCTGGCGGCCATTATCATTGCCAATCATCCCACGCAATATGGCTTTGACGACGTTACGCTGGATCCGCCGGTGCTCACCGATACGGTGACGATCAACTATTCCGTGGATCTCAAGCTGGTGTCGGACATCGTGGGCGCGCCAACGGATGAGATGATGGCGCTGAACCCCAGCGTGCTGCGCATGACGACGCCCCCCGACGCAGCATTCGATCTGCATTTGCCCGCGGGCACAGCCACACTGTTTGGCGAGCGCATCGCGGCGATTCCCGCAGCCAAGCGCAATGCGTGGCGCTACCATCGTGTTGCGGAGGAGGACACGCTGGCCTCGGTGGCGCGTGAGTTTCGCATCGCAGAGGGAGAGCTGGCGGAGGCCAATCAACTGCGAAGCGACGACAGCATCCAGGGCGTTGAAGCGCTGGTGATTCCGCTGGCGCCGGTAGCGGCGCCGTCGGCCCACATGCTGCTCTACACAGCGCGCAGGGGCGATACGCTGGTCACGATCGCCGATCGTTTCGGTGTTTCGTTGAACGAGCTGCGGCGCTGGAACAACATCGCCGGGGTGAAGGTTGAGCCGGGCCGCCGGTTGCATGTTGCCGAGCCCGCCCATGCATCGCGCTCGACTCGCGGCAGGCGGGCGGGCAACGGCGCTGCGGGCGCAAAGGCGCATGAATCGGGCACTTCGAAGGGATCCGCCACACAGAAAGGCGCGACACCCGCTGCGAAAAAGACGCCAGCCGCAAAGGCCGCAACGCCCTCTAAAGGCGCGAAGAATCGCCACGCGCGGACATCCGCCAGGAAGAAGAAAATCTCGGCGCAGAAATAAAAATGGCCAGGTAACTCATTACGTACTTGTGCATCTATAGCTTTTGCGTTCATGCTATTGCTACAATGGCTTCCGCAAGCGGAATGCATGTGTCCGCTGGGCGAAGAGGGAAACGAAAACAAGGGCAGCGGCTATCCGCTGGAGGCAATCGGATGGAAGAAGTGTTCAGGATGTATGCGATGAGTGACGGCAACCCCGATCTGGAGCCGAAGGAATTGGATGCTGATCTCGACGAAGACTTTGGCGACGAGGAGGACGAAGAGGTGGCTACATCCGGTGTGCTTACCTCCTCGGACGACGATGAGGCAGCGGCCGAAGAAGTCGTGATTGTAGTCGTGGAAGAACCCGCAACGAAGCCGGCCGTGAAGAAGGCCGCCAAGAAGAAGTCCGCAACAAAGAAAGCTGCGAAGAAAGCCCCGGCAAAGAAGGTCGGCGACGCAGCCGACAGCACTGGCGCGACGGGCGGAAAAACCACGGTGCTAGCGCCGTCGGCCAAGAAAGCTGTGGCCAAGAAGGCGCCAGTGAAGAAGGCTCCGGCCAAGAAGGCAGCAGCGAAAAAGGTTGTGGCCAAGAAGGCAGCGAAGAAGGTTGTTGCCAAGAAGGCCGCCAAGAAATCCCCCGTGAAGCAAAAAAGCACTGGCGCAACGGGCGGAAAGACCGCGATGAAGAAGTCCGCGGCCAGTAAGCGCGTCAGCAAACCCACCAAGCGAGGTAAACCATTGGCAGTTAAGAAAGCAGCAAAGAAGGCGCCCGCCAAGAAGGCAGCAAAGAAGGCAGTTGCCAAGAAGGCTCCGGCGAAGAAGGCCCCTGCGAAGAAGGCAGCGGCGAAGAAGGCTCCTGCGAAGAAAGCTCCCGCGAAGAAGGCGGCAAAGAAGGCTCCTGCGAAGAAGGCAACCAAGTAGGACCTGCAACAGGCAATGCAAGGCAAGCAAAAGAGCCCGGCTTAGCGCCGGGCTTTTTTGCGTCTGGATTCAGACGAACCGCCTACGTTCCGGCGAGCTGCGCGAGATGCCAACGCTGATGCATGCAATAGTCCTCGACCAAGAATTGCAGCGTGACTGGCGCATTCTGGCCTACGATGCAGCAGGATTCCATCCGCTCCTCGGCGATATGGTCAACGGCGGCGGCAAGAATCTCGTGCTCGGTTTCCCACCAACGCAGCAAAGTGGGCCACGACTGGCCGGCATATCCGTGCGCCTCAACCCATGCGGCCTGCGCGTAGTCTGGCCCGGTAAAACTGCCGTCGATGGCGGCGCGCACAAATCGCTGGCGGTTGTTGGCCGCTGAATCGAGCAGGTGCCCGACGATTTGCTTGCGTGTCCATCCGCCCTTGCGCCAGGGAGTATCCGCAAGCTCGGGAGGAATTGCAAGCAGCGCCTCATGAACCGCTTTCAATTCGGCACGAAAGCGCGCGGCAAGCGGAGTTGCCATTGGGTTCTCCTTTGCATACGCGATGCGATCGGACAACGAGAAAGCGCGCGGCCTCGTGCGTGAGGCCGCGCAAAGATTACTTCTTCAGCTCGTCTATCGCGGCCAGCACTTCCTCGGAGTGGTGCTGCACATCGACCTTTGTCCACACCTTCACGATCTTGCCTTGCGGATCGATGAGGAAGGTGTTGCGGCTGGCGATGGTCATGGGGCCGAAGTGCCCCAGCGAACCGTAGGCATCCACGACCTTGTGTTCCGGGTCGGCGAGCAGGCGGAAGGTCAGCCCTTCCTTGGTGCAAAACTGCTTGTGGCTGTCGGGCGTATCGACGCTCACGCCCAGGATGACCGCATTGTCGGCATCGAATTTAGCCTGATCGCGCTGAAAGTTGTGGGCCTCAATGGTGCAGCCGGTGGTCATGTCTTTGGGGTAGAAGTAAAGCACCACCCACTTGCCGCGAAAGCTGTCGAGGGAGATCTGGGAGCCATCCTGGGAAGGGAGGGTGAAGGTGGGCGCAGCCTGCCCGGCGGTTGGCATGGGTTGATCGGCAGCATGGACGGTGACGAGGGCGACGGCGAGTGCAAGGGCCGCTGCTAAAGAGAAGAGAAGGGGTTTTCTCACGGGGAACCTCCAAGTTATTGGACGGGGGCCGGGCTCTGCGGGACTCTCAAAAAACGCAACAATCAACTTTTGCGCGAAGAGGCCACAATGGCAATTCCCGCTTGGTCGGCGTGCCGGAGCAGAGCCTCGCGATCAAAGAGAAGCGTGCGGCCGGCCTCGACGGATAGGCAAGTGGCGCCGGACCGAGCCATGACCTCGACGGTCGCAATGCCGATGACGGGCACGTCGAAGCGCATATCCTGTTTGGGCTTGGCCACCTTCACGACCGTCAGGCGGCGTTCGAGAGTGGAGGCATCGTCGTCGAGCGAGAGCATCAGTTGGCCGGCGCGTTCGATGGCCGCGTCCGTGCCCTCCATGGCCTCGACGGCTACACAGGCCTGCGCGGCTACAACGACGGTCTGGCCGATGTCGAATCCCGCCACGGCGCGCGCCACGCCCAGGCCGTACTCAATGTTCTTACGCTCGTCCTCGTCTGGAGCGCGGGCGGTGAGCACGCCCTCCTGGGCCAGCAGCGGCTCAAGGAACGCCGTGGAACCGATGAGCTCGATACCCTCGTCGCCGAGTACCTTGGCCACCGCGCCCAGCAGCATGTCGGTATTGCGCGTGCGCAGGTTGAGGAGCAGCTTGGCCAGCCGCCAGTCGGGGCGGATGCTGGAGAAGATCTGCTTATGCTTCACCTGGCCGGCCATCACGGCCTTTTGCACGCCCTCCTTGTGAAAGATCTCGATGAGCCGCGACAACTCGCCCAGCGAGAGCCAGTGGACGATGATGCCCTCGTCGTCGGCCGCGCGGCGGTCGATCTCCGCGTCGGTTTCTTCGCGGATGGCGGCAACCACTACGGCAAGGCCCTGCGCCCGCGCCGCGTCGAGCAGCAGGAAGGGAAAGCGGCCATTGCCGGCGATGAGGCCGAGTTTCATTGTTCGCACCTGGCCGCGGAATGATTGACGGTTCTCAACAAAATGGCCCTCTTGGAAGGTATATCAATCATTTGTCGCCGCTTCGTCCAACTTTTTCTGCGCTTCGTCGGCGCGGTTCAGCGCTTGCAATATCTGCGCATGGAAGCGCAAATCCTGCACGAGGGCCTGCTTGCATCGGTCACTCTCATCGGCAGCGTCCTTGTCGAGCGAGGCAATTGCCTTGCGCTCGTAATCTTCCGCTACGGTCAGATCCCGATCTGATTCGTCGAGTTGGCCAAACTTCCCTTCCACAATGCCTTTCACGCTATACGCGGCATTGCCGCCCGCATTGTCGTCATGGCCCAGTTTCACCGCATCAACTGCTTTGCTCGCATAGCTGAGAGACGCTTTCATGTAGCCAGCGTACAGCGACGCCCAGGCCGCCTGCACAAATACGGCCCGCTTCTCAATGAAGCGCACGTCCGGGGGAAACTCCTGCGCCAGATCGGCCGCTTTTTTGCATAGGTCAAAGGCTACTTTGTAGTCGGTCCCCATCAGGCTTTTTCTGCAGGTCTCGGCCGCGGGCGCAAACTGTTCGGCGATCTGCTCCTCGCCGCGCACTGGCGCCTCTTTGGGTGCATGCTCGGCCTTAGCAGCATCCGGAGCTGCCTTGGCTGCTGGCGCATCGTTCCCGAGGCTGAATTCGATGAAGACCGGCCCGGTAGCTTTGACAGGAGCGCCATCCTTCACAAACGGCTCGTAGGTCCATTGCTTGAGGCAATCCATGGCGGCCTGTTGCAGCATCTCCGGACCGCTCACTACATTCATTTGTTCGATTTTGCCAGTGGTTCCAACCTGGATCACGAACGCGACTGTACCCTCAATTCTCGCAGCCTTGGCGATTGGTGGATACACGAGTGGCTCACGATGCGCCACGTGCTGATCGAGAGTCTGCGCGTCAACGGGCAAGACCTCCTGAGCGGGCGAGGCATTCTGAGCAGGCACGACATCCTGAGCGAAGCCGGGCAGGGCAAATGCCAGAAGAGCGACAAGGGGAAGAAAGAATCGGCTATTTTTCATGCGGCCTCCGCAAAAGGCATTCCCATCATACCCGCGGGCGGTCCATACTTTCCAACCCGGCGGCACTGGCCATCTACTTGATGACCCCGCGCTCACTGCGTTCGATGAACCCCACCAGCAGCGCCACGTCTTCGCCTTCCAGCTCACGCATCTTTTCGAGAGCCTGCGTCGTGTTCAGCTTTGAAACCAGAAGCAGCCGAAAGGCCCTTTGCAGCGCCTTGATCCGCTCCGGGCCGAATCCTCGCCGCTCCAGCCCCACGCTGTTCACGCCGAAGGCCTTGTTCTCGCGCCGCGCCGAGGTCTTCGAGAAGGGCAGCACGTCCTGGGTGACGATGGTGCCGCCGCCAATGAAGGCGTAAGTACCCACCGTGCAGTGCTGATGCACCGGGCTGAAGGCGCCCACGGTGGCGTAGTCTTCGATAACGACGTGGCCAGCGAGCGTGGCCGCGTTGGCCAGAATGCAATGGTTGCCCACCAGGCTGTCGTGGCCGATATGGGCGCTGGCCATGAGCAGGCAGTGGGAGCCGATGCGCGTGATGCCGCCGCCGCCGGTGGTGCCGCGGCTGACGGTTACGTTCTCGCGGATGGTGTTGCCGTCGCCCAGAACGGTTTCAGTGGCTTCGCCGCCATACTTCAGATCCTGCGGCGCCACCCCGATGGCGCAGAAGGGATGAAAGACGTTGCGCGCGCCAATGCGGGTGCGACCGGTGAGAACAACGTGGGAGATGAGGGTGCAGTCCTCGCCGAGCACGACCTCGGGGCCGATCATGCAAAAGGGGCCGACGGTGCAGGAAGCCGGAACCACGGCGCCCGGCTCGATGACGGCGCTGGGATGAACGCTCACTCCGCAGTCCCCGGCGCTGCATCCGTCGAGGCGGCGTCCGCGCCTGCCTCTGCTGGCGCTGTGTGGGCCTGTGGAGGGGCCGGATGCGGTTCGCGCACACGCGGCACGATCGCGCAGCTCAGCGTGGCCTGGCAAGCCAGCTTGCCGTCCACAGTGGCCCGGGCTTCCATGCGTCCCATGCGGCTCTTGAAGGCCAGCACGTCCACCTCGATGCGCAGTTGATCGCCGGGCGTCACCTGACTGCGGAACTTGGCCTTTTCGATGCCGGTGAAGACCACCAGTTTCGCTTCGCGATCCTCGAGTTCGGCCAGCATGATGATGGCGCCGGCCTGTGCCATGGCCTCAATGACCAGCACTCCTGGCATGATGGGAGTGCCGGGAAAGTGGCCTTGAAAAAAGGGCTCGTTGATGGTTACATTCTTGATGGCCACCAGCCGCTTGGCAGGCTCGAATTCGACGATCCTGTCGATCAGCAGAAATGGATAGCGGTGGGGCAGAAGACCCAGGATCTCCTGGATGTCAAACTTCATTCTCGGGCTCCAAAGAGCGGATGGGCGGGTGCTTCGCGCTCGTCTGGATTATAAACAAGCCTGTGCAGGCCATGCCCTGAGGCTGCGCTTACCCGACGGCATAAAGTTCATCGGTCTCAAACAAGTCAAGGTCATCCTCAAAGCCGAGGGCGAGCTTGCGCGCAGGCCACTCGCGCAGGAATGCCGTGAACTCGTCCGCGCCAACCGGGCGCTGAAAAAGATAACCCTGGCCAACATCGCAGCCGATCTGCCGCATTGCCTCGAGCTCGCCGAGTTCCTCGATCCCTTCGGCGACCGTGCGCATCTTCAATTGCCTGCCCATGGCGACGATGGTCCGGCAGAGCGCCAGCATGCTCGGGGAGCCATCGACGCCGCGAATGAAGCATTGGTCGATCTTCATGGTATCGGGGTGCAATTTCTTGAGCACATTGAACCCCGTGTAACGGGTGCCGAAATCGTCAATGGAGACGCGCACGCCGATCGACTTCAACTGGCGAATCCGCGCCTTGAAAAGATCCTCGCTGTCAAAGGCCAGCGACTCGGTGATCTCGAGTTCCAGTTGCGTGGGCGCGATGGGAATCTCTTCCATGATGCCGCGCACGGAACGGGCAAAGTCGTCTTCCCGAACATTGGCTGCGGAGGCATTGACCGCGATAACTGGCAGGGAAAGACCCATATCGCGCCAACGCCGGACATCGGCCAGCGCAGCCCGCAAATTGAACTCGAAGATGTCATGCATCAGGTCTGAGCGTTCGGCTACTGGAATAAATTCGCTGGGCAGGACCGCGCCCAACTCGGGGTGGTTCCAGCGAATCAGCGCTTCAGCCCCCTGCACTTGTCCTGTGACGAGATTGATCTTGGGCTGGTAGAACATGCGAAACTGGCTCTTGTCCAGTCCCTTGCCCATCTCCACTTCAAGCAGATGGTCGCGCACGATCAGGCTGTTCATCCGGGAGTGAAAGGCAATCACGTTGCGGCTCTTGGCTGAGCCGGCGCGGTCCGCCGCCAGGATGGCAAACCGCACCAGGTCCTCGACCGAATCGGTATCCGAGGGGAAAAACGCAACACCTGCAGCCACCTCCAGCCTCGTTTCTGAACCGTCCTGCCGCGCCGGAGTCAGCCCGTCCACAATCGCCTGGATGCGGAGCCTGTCGCGCTTGTCATGCTTGGAGGCTTTCATGGCCACCAGAAAGCTGCTGTCCCCGGTCCGGCCCAACAGGGCATCGTCATCCACGACGGAACGAAGCGTGACCGCAATGCGGCGCGCCAACGCCTCAGCCCCTTGCCAGCCACGCAGAGTAAACTCCCTGCGCAGGCTTACGAGGTCTATCCAGATGAGCGCGATGGCCTGGCCTGCCGAACTGCTCCTGAGGCGCGCACCAAGTGCCTCCTGAAAGGCCTGGTGGTTGAGCAGGCCAGTTTGCAGGTCGTGGCGCTGACTGAAGGAAAGGATCTCCCGGTCCAGGTCGTTGCCGGCAACACGATCCAGGGGGCTCTCCGGCCTCTTTCGCGCAATTGCCTCGCAATGAAAATTTGAATCCTGGCCCGTCATAGATGCTCCTTCGACGTACTCGCCTTTGGACCGAAGGCATCCCGACTGCCGCCGGATTTCTTCACAAACGCCAAAGCATCGCTTCTTCTTTTTACTCGCCAAAGATAAGCACAGGCAAGGGTAAAATTCAAATCGAGCTACAACTTGCGTGTAAGTAATACAGTTACCGTGGTGCGGAATAACAGGCCTAATGGTTACTATCGCCAGTAAAAACCGCGCTTCGTGTATTACTTTGCACAGACAGGTACAACAAGTATGTAAGTTATGCCGGGTATAACTGCCGCGTTTCACTTTTTGATGCGCTGCGCGGCTGCGTCCACGCTCCAGATATCGGGCGGCAACTGCTGGTTATAGGTCACATGAACCACAAAGTACTGCCGGACGATCTCCTCGTTTTTAAAGCGAGTGATGGTAAACGGCGTGGGAATGCCGTCGAAGGCGTGGTAGTCGTCGTATTCCTCTGCGTCAAGGTTCTTGTCTTTGAATTCCGGATCGCGCCACTCGAAGGTGCGGCGCAGCGGCAGATGGGTCTGCGTGTCCATCAGGATGGTGACGGCCTCGTTCTGCGCGGAGATGAGAGTCACCTGATCCGCCAGGTGCCGCTCGGCCAGGCGCTGGCCCTCGTAAACAAGAATGGTGGCTGGATCGTTGAGCCAGGTTTTGACGACGGTCTCAATGGAGTGGTCCCGGCGGCGCAGATAGTCGTCCACCTGATCCTGAGGCAGAGCCTTCTTGCCACGATAGGTCACCTCCCAGCCCTGTCGTCCCAGGTAGAACTGGACCACGTCGCGGTGCTTGGTATATTCGATGCGGTCCTGGTCTGGCCATGTGTGGTACTCCCAATAATCGGTGGTGCCGTCGCCTGGGTTGCCATGGTCGAAGCCAGCCAAGTGGCCTTGAAGCATCCGATTCTTCATGTTGAGCCAGGCCTGACCGCCCATAGCCTGCACCATGGCGTTCAGAGCGGCGCGCGCCTTCTGCGCGTTCTTCGCGCCTGCATCGTCCGAGTTCTGCGTCTGCGTTGCGGGCGATATGGCCAGCATCAGCACAGCCAGCGCCGCCGGTAAGATTCCGCGCATTCGATCTTCTCCCCTGACCATTGGACGCATTCCGGCGGTGGACGCCGCAGTCCTAGGGCTGACGCTACCGCAGAGAGCCTTGCGGCTGCAAGCCGGTAAGAGGGGATTGGCCGTTCGTGGCGCTGAGAATCAAATGGCGCGGAGCACCCGCACGGGAAGAAGGATCACCGCGCTCACCAGTTCCAGCGCTCCACCGACCGCGATTCCAGCCACGCGAAACGGCAACAGCAGCAGCCAGACCAGCGGATACAGAATCAGGGCGGCCAGCGCCAGCGGCCAGCAAAGCACCAAAAGAATGCACCACAGAAGAAACTTGATCATGTCTTTAGCGCCTCAGCACACGCGGGCTTGCGCCCGGAGTGGTTCATTCCATAATACGAAGCCGGGGAGGGGGCAGTTCCCTCGGCCAGGTGTTCCAACTCCGCGAATCTTGAAGGTCAGCCTGCCGCTCAGCCCTTCTTCGCTCTTTCCTCGTCCGCCAGCAGTTTTTTGCGTTCGCGGATGAGCTTGGCGCGCTCTTTGTCTGGCAGGGCCAGCACGGCTTTGGTGCGTTTGGGCAGTTTCTCATAGATCAGGGCATGGGCGCGGCGCAACTCCTCTTCCACTTCCCGTGGCCTGAGCGCGTCCCAGCGCTCCATGGCCGCCCAGTGGGCCCTGGCCAGGTGGGGCGCGGGATAGATGCCCTCATTCTCCAGCAGCTCGTGATAGCGCTCGGCGCCGCAGTGGAAGCTGAGCACAGGGATCCCCATGCCGTCGGCGTTGGTCAAAGCAAACATCTTGCCGCCGATCTCGCGATCGCCGACCCAATAGACGAGTACGTGGCCCCAGTTGAGGGTCTCGGCCACATGCGGCAGTGCCATGCAAATGGAGCGGATGCGCTCGTTGTCCATGGAGTGAGTGTATGCCGGAAACGCTGCCGCTGGAAGGCTGATCGGCAGGCGGGAAAGATAGGGCAAAGCTGCGAACGGATCGGCCCACTGCGAAGGCCATCAGCCCGGCTCCCCGTCCTCGCCACGTGTCGCGTGGAAAGGACGGGCAGCCGTTGCATACTGATGGGCCGGATAAAGAAGCGGAGTTTTTTAGAAGTGATGCGAGATACTCGCGACGATGGTGTAATCCGCAAAGAAAGCATCGCCGTTGTTGATGTTGTTTTGGATTTCTGGTACGCTGGGAGGCCGATCGCGATACAACGCCCAGGGGCCGTTGATCGAGAGCGTATCGCGCTTGAAGTTGAACATGAGTCCGGGGTCCACCGACAAGATAAATCCAGGGCGCCGGAAACCGTCGCTCGGCCCGAAAATGTCCCGAACAGGAACGCCCTCACCCCGGATGCCGATACTCATTGCCAGCCCTCTCACCTTCGGGACTCCCTGGGAAACTCCCGCGCGATAAAGGTACTGATCGGTAACCGACATGACACTCTGCCCTGGCTGGGTGCGAAATGTGGGTATACCGTCTGTGTCTTGCGGGTTGAAAAGGTAAGTTGCCTGACCGTAGGCCGACGCATGGTGCCAGAGTGACTTATAAGCCTGTGTACCGACATTGAATCCCCATGCCCCATCGCCGGGCTGCATCGACTGGTCGGCCGTTGCCTTGATGATTTGCCCTTTGTACAAGGCTGAGCCTGTGGCATCGTCGATTCCTGTGGGAATCTTGAGGGCGATGCTCAAAGCCACATTGCCGCCGTTCTCTGTTGGCGGACGGAAGAACCATCTCTGCGCGCCAACCGTGATGTCGCCGAGACCGCTGACCTGGAAAATGCCCGTGGGAGGATACTTCTGGTCGCGTGTGCCGTTATAGACGGGCACATCCGCAATGATGCTCCAGCGCGGGCTCACGCGATATTCGATGCCGATGTCGAAGATGTTCTGGTGGTTTTCAATCGCGGAGGGCCTGGGGATTTCGTTCGTGCCCTGAAAATACTTGTTGGAATTGAAAACCCGGTACCCGATGTCGAGTGTCAGGTTGTGGAGCCAGAAGGGCGAGACCGTCCCGCCGGCATCGGTGGAAACCAACTCGTCTTGAACGCGCTGATTGCTGTGAGCTGCGACGCACCCCTGTGCCTGCACCTTGCTACCGCCGAGTGCCATTCCAGCACATGCCAGCAACATCAATGATTTCTTTGCATTTTTCATGAAAAACCTCCAAATTTGGCCTCCCAAACATTTGTGATTTGAATCACATAATTCGCGAGTATTCCAAACCTACCCGAGGAGGTTGAGATTGTCCTCAATCGTTTGATGGAACTTCAACTCAACCAAAATATGGGCATTCTCTTGAAAGCGGCTGCGCTTGAGGCGGCGAAGAAGATGACAAGTTTTACAATCAAAAGCAGAGTTACCGGTTCAACTCCATGCTCAGGCCCAAGACAGCACGAGGCGAACGACAAAAAGGCCGTGCCCACCCAGCGTTGAAGGAACGCCCGGCGGACGGTGCTCCCGTGCTGAGGCTCAGCGAGCGAGCGAGCTTAACCTTTGCGGAGTTCCTACTGAACCCTCCTGGACCCAACAGCGAAGCCCTGGCCGCAGCTAAGAGATATAAAGCTCAATTCCCCGCCAACAATTGAACTCGTGCGGGCCGTGACAGCGAACCTCGATGCTCCAGTTTTCTGCCCGATTCCGGTCTCCAGGTGGCATGATGGAAGCAAGGAATCCGGAAGCAGGCAAGGGGCAAAAGTGTCCGACGCCGAGAAAAATGGCTCGACCCTCCAGTTTGGCCTCAAAGAGGCGATTCCCATCCTCGCGCCATGGCTCATCTTCGCCGGCGGGTTGATCTTTGCGCAGGCGAATTGGATTCCTCCCCTCCCCAAGGCTTGGCAGGGCTTTCTCACTGCTCCGCGGCTTACCACTGCCACTACCGGCCTGCTCTCGTTTGCGGGATCGCTCTGGCAGCTCTGGCGCAACAGGCGCAAGCACGCACAGGGCAAGGTCCAGCCGGGCAAAGTTGCCATCTGGGTTGCCGAACTCGAAGGAGACGGAAAGCAAGGCGCGCACCGCACCAACATCGTCCAGACGCTGAAGCGGGAGTTGGGAGCCTCCGTCCAGATTCTTCGCGCCGGAATCGAATTGCGGGCGGAGGAGGCTGGCGACGCGGCAGACGAAGCTTCTGCCGCCAACCGCAAGGCGCAAGGCTATCTCAGCAAACACAAAGGCGACCTGATGATCTGGGGTCAGGTACTGCCTGGTCCTCCGGTCGTCATCGAACTGCGCTTTACCTCGCCCGTCCACGACGGAGCCGGCGAAAAGCGCTTCAACTACGACCAGAAGCTCCGCCTGGAGGAGGGTTTTGGAAAGGAACTGGGATCGGCCCTCGCGGCAATCGCCGCGCAGCAGGCGTTGCCGGCGCTGGACGATAGCCAGTACGTCGCGGACGTGCTGGTCCCTGTTGCCAAGAAACTCGCCATTCTTGCCAATAACCTTCCGCCCTCGATGGGACCAAATGAGCGCGGAATGCTGCTTTACTTCTACGCGTTGGCAGAATGCACAATTGGCGAGCAACGCGGCGATTCTGAGGCACTTAATAGGGCAATTCGAGCCTATCGATCTTCGCTGATAGAGTGTACTCAGGAGAATGCACCACTCGACTGGGCCAGAATCCAGAACAGCCTCGGCAGCGCGCTCCTCGTACTCGGTTCCCGCGAGAGCGGCACGGCGCGGCTTGAGCAGGCGGTTCAAGCCTATAGCGCAGCACTACAGGAGTTTACGCGGGAGCGCATCCCGCGCGATTGGGCCATGGCGCAGAACAACCTCGGCAACGCTCTCTCGAAGCTCGGTTCCCGCGAGAGCGGCACGGCGCGGCTTGAGGAGGCGGTGGAAGCCTGTCGTGCAGCGCTCGATGAGTACACGCGGGAGCGCGCCCCGCTCAAGTGGGCTTTGACGCAGAACAACCTCGGCAATGCGCTCCAGGAACTAGGTTCTCGCGAGAACAATACGTCGCATCTTGAAGAGGCAGTCGCAGCCTATCGCGCAGCGCTGGAGGAACACACACGGGAACGCGTCCCGTTCGATTGGGCCATGGCCCAGAACAATCTCGGCCTTGCGCTCTCGACACTCGGTTCCAACGAGAGCAGTACGGCGCGGCTTGAAGAGGCAGTCGCAGCCTATCGCGCGACGCTGGAGGAGTTCACGCGGGAGCGTGCACCGCTGAATTGGGCCACGACCCAGAACAACCTCGGCAATGCGCTCCAGGAACTAGGTTCTCGCGAGAACAATACGGCGCATCTTGAACAGGCAGTCGCAGCCTACCGCGGAGCTCTGGAGGAGGGTACGCGGGAGCGCGTCCCGCTGGATTGGGCCGGGACGCAGAACAACCTCGGCGGCGCGCTTGAATCACTTGGAAAGCTGGCCGAAGCCGCCGAGGCCTATAGGCAGGCCTTGGAAGAATTCACCCCCCAGGCCCACCCTCCGCACAACGCCACGGTGACCAACAATCTTGCGCGTGTGCTTGCCAGACTCGGCGGCGAGCCGGAAGAGAATCGATAACAACTCGCCGACCGGATTCCCTATTCCCGACTCCCTGTTTCTCAGAACTTGCCTTCAAACGCCCGAAATCTCCGCTCCAGCTCCCATTGCGCAGCGGCCTTCTCGCTGCCGTCGAGAAATGCCTTGCAGGCGGCGGTGGGCTTTTCAGAGCCGAGCGGCTGGGCTTTGCAGGGTGCGGCGGGCGAAGTGAAGGTGTCCGGAGCGGCCCACAGGCTGGGGCCGGGCAGGAAGCTGTGTTCCATGCCGGTGCGGGCAAGCTGCTTCAGGTCGGTGTAGGTGAGGTGGTAGTCGAGGGCGGCGCGCACGTATTCGTGGGTAATGTCGATGCGGCTTACGCCTTCATCGTCCGTGGAGAGCGCGACGGGAACGTGGGCGGCACGGTAGAGCGGGAAGGGGTGATCGGCGCCCTTGATGCCCAGAATGCCCTCGTTGGAGCTGAGGTTGATCTCGACCATCACATGCTTCTCGGCCAACTCCTTAAGCAGGGCGGGGGCGTCGTCCTCGTACATCACAGCCGCGCCGTGGCCGATGCGCTGCGCATGGCCCAGCTCGACCGCCTGCCGAACATGAAAGCGCAGCCCCTCGGGCGGCACCAGGCCAGGGGCCAGCTCGCCGGCATGGAGGCTGATAGGCACCTGCGGATAAACCGAGTGCAGATAGTCCAGCATCTTCATCTGCAACGTGTAGTCGCGCATGGAGATGAAGCCGTCTTCGGGCTGCACAAAGTTGATGCCGACGAAGCCGGGCTCGTGGGCTTCCATGGTGGCCTGAATGGTCTCAAAGCCCAGCAGCGTCTGGGCGAAGACCTGCTCCGGCGCTGCGCCGCGCAGAATCTGGTAGATGTAGCGAATCTCAACCTGGCAGGCGGGTGCAGCTTGCGGGGTGTCGCAGTGCTCAATCTGACGGCGGCTCACCTCGGCCGAACCCACATTGTCGCGATCGGCGGCTACTTCATCGCGCAGGCCACGGTCCAGCAGCGCCTGGCGCAACCGGGCAAGATCCGACGGGGTGGGGTCCGCAGTCCAGCCGATTTCGCCGCCGATCTGAGCGGCGTGGCTGAAGGGCGGAGTCTGCATCAGCTCAAGGTACTGCTGATTCTGCGCGGCGGCGCGGCTGGCGGCCTCGTCCACCCACTCGGGGGTGTGGCGCTTGTTCAAGCCCCCAAAGCGGCCAAAAGTCGCGAAAAACTGATCGTGGCCGGTGATCCCGGGGGTGGGAACAAAGCCGCGCATGGAGAAGGAGTCGATGAGGCGGTCGTAGAGGCCCTGGCTGGTCGACGAGATATTGCCTGAAAGCTGGATCGCGGGCAGGAGCGGCGCATCGCAGGGGGGCTTGGCAAAGCTCAGCGCCACAGGATCAACGCACAGGGCGTCCTGGCCTGCGTCGCGGATGAAGCTCTCAGCATAGACCGCGCCGGAAAGGTGAACATGCAGATCGGCGCCTTTGGGAAAGTCAGCTAGAAATCCGCGCAGGGCTAGCGGGCCAGCCTGCACTGCGGTCTGATAGGCGCGGGCGGCGTGGGCTTCAGGATCGGGAGCCCGCAGAGTAGGCGCCTGACCAAACAGAGCGGCGGCGGCGAGGAAAAGGCAGGCGAGAGTGCAGACAGGGAGGCGCATGATTGGCTTCCAGTGTAGAGCAGAAATCACGCCGGCTTAGATTGATGTGGAGCGGGATTTCACAAATCCCGCTCCACGGAGCCTGATTCTAGTGCTCATGGCGGTTGGCAGCATGGGCCGCCAAGTTGACTTGCTCTCTTGCCTGCCTGAGCAGTTCCTTGGCTTTAGCAGCATGGCCATCCATGTCGAACTCGTTGGCGTGCTGCGCCGCGTCCACACTGCCGATGGCCTGGTCAATGAAACCCTGTGCGTTAGCTAGATTTGGGTGCCGGTAAGGATCGACGGCTGCTGCTACGGTTACGCAACTCGCGACAAGTCCAAGGACCAGCGCACTGCTCAAGACTGTATTCCGGATATTCAAGGGGGATACCTCCTGCGCAACACGCTAGCAGATTGCGGTGGAGTCTGGAAACCGAAATTGCATAATTTTTTAGATCAGCCGGCCAGGGAATCTCTGCTCAAGCTTCCCGCGCGGCACGGGCCTACTCCGGCGGCCCCACGGCGACCACAAAGTACGACGCCGGCTCGGTCTTGCTGGCATTGGTAATGTAGTGGTCGTCCCCGGCAATGCAAAGCCCCATTTCGCCGGCCTTGAGTGTGCGCGTGGTGCCTGCGGTCATCAGCGTAGCTGTGCCCTCATGGATAAACCACATCTCAGAGTGCTTGTGGTGCGCAATTTGCTCCGGCGGCGCTCCCGGCGCGAGAAATGTAACGTGGGCCTCAAGCCGAATATTGTCTGGCAGCAGGCCGGCAAGGTAGTGGCGCGAGACGCGCGGAGACTGCGGATTCGTCGCGGGGCCCTGAGGGTATTCGCCCGACGCCAGCTTAGGCAGTTGAGCAGGCGCGCCAGCAGGTTGCGGCGCGGCAGCCTGGGCATTCGCAGAGGGCGCAAGGGCCGGAGCGGCCAGCGCCAAGGGCAGCAATGCAGAAAATTCACGGCGATTCATAGGTTCTCCCATCCGTGCATCATCGTACTCATTACAACCAGCAAGCTGCAACCAGGCCGCCGACTCGAGAAAACCGTCAAGGGTGAAACCCAACCACTCTCTTTGATTTGTCGTCCTGAGCAAAGCGCAAATAAGGCGCTTCCCGCACGGTCAGTCGACCGGCAGCGGGGCCGGCTTTCGCAAAAGATAACGGCAGGCCCGGAGTTGCTCCAGCCTGCCGTCGATAATATCGTCCAACCCTGGCAATTCAGCTTCGAGGACAGGTTAGTCCCCTCAATGTGCTTCCAGTCTTCCCGGCGGCATCTCATCGCCGCCTGGTTCAAACCGTCAGTAAGAAGTGACCGGCGTTCCCGGCGTGAACGAAACACCGCGGAGCAGTTCCGCATAGGTGGCGTCGTAGAGGTCGGTGAAGGTCTCCTTGGCGGCCACAGTGGGGGACGTGTTGGCCAGCTTGTCGGTAATGACGAACAGCTTGTTCGGATCGGCGCCCTCGTCGCCATCCCCGCTGACAGTCGCGGAGGTGGCCCAGATGACCACGTTGTAGCCCTGAATGCGATTGCCTTCGACGGTTCCAATGATGTTGCGCAGGCCGCCGGTGGCTGGGGCCCAGGGCAAGCCGGTGCCGTCAGTGCCGTTGTTGAGCAGGCCAGGATAACCCGCCACAAAGTAGGGCGTGCCCAAATTCAACCCTGTTTGCAGCGTGTAAGCAAGCTGCCACGTATTCGTGCCGGAGTTGAAGGTCCACTTTTGCAGCCCGCCCAGCGAGGTTCCGATCTGCGCCGCCGCGTCGGTGTAGATGCCGGTGCCCGAGTTGTATGTATTGGAGCCTGTTCCCTCATCCGCTACATACAACGTCGTGGCGTTGGCGAACCAGAGACCGAAAGGATAGGCGGTGGTCGTGGCCGTCAGGTTGGCGACGATCGTGGTGGGGAATCCGGCCAGGATGCACATGTTGTTGGCGAGTCCGGTGGTCGAGTTGTAGGTGGAGGCAAGGCTTGCGGTGGGCAGCGCAGCACCAGCCACCGGCAATCCCACGCCGTTCGGGCATGCCGTGCCAGTCGTATCCACAAAGTACACGGTGTCGATGCCATTGCCGCCGCTGCCCTTGGTGAGGTAGAGGACGTTGTTAAAGAGGGTCATGCCGCGGAAGTTGTCGTCCTTGCCGACCTTGTCTGTCACGCCACCCGGCAGTTCGATGGGGGAAAAGCTGGCCACCGGAGTCGGCAGTCCAGGAGTCTGCGAGGCCTCGCTCTCGTTCACCGTCTGAATAATCTGCACGCCGGCTCCTTCGACCACCTGCTTGGGTTCCGGGTTGTCGCCGTTCCCGGCGTTGCCGGCCGTATAAAAGAAGTTGTTGCCGTTGGTGTTGACATAGATGGCGGCGCGGCCATTGTTGCCGCTGTAGGCATTGGTCTCAGTAAAGGTGAACTGGCCCGCGGCGTTGACCGTGGCGACAGCGCGGTAATAAGCCCCCGGCATCGGATTGGTTGGATCGATGACGCCCGGCGTATTGCCATTCGATGCGTCCAGCGTATTGACCGGCGCCACATAGTCGATGAACGACAGATAGTTCCCATCGAGAGAGAGATGCAGCGCCTCCTCCGATTTGGAACTGAAGCTGGTCACCAGTTGGTCGCCTGTGGTGGTCATGCTGTTGGGAACTTCAAGGCTGTTGATCAAGCTGCCGGTCGGCGTTAGCTCGTCCAGAAAGATGGGCGAAGTGACGCCGAAGCTCCCGTCTGGGGTGTCGTTGTTGAAGACAAACGGGAAGGTGCCGTTGAGGGCAGCCGTGCCGCATGTGACCTTCACCGACTTCGAGCCCGCCACCGGAACGCAGTTGGGAGGCAATGTCTGGCCCACCGTCACGGTGCCGGCGGTACCCTCATAAACGGAACGGCTCACCACCAGATTGCCGGACGTAAAGGCCGTCTGTGCGGAAGCTGAGATGCCCGCGGCCATTGCGGCCAGTGCGAACAGGAAAAATGCGCGGCCGTCCATGCCTGTATTACCTGAGCCGGCCAGGAACGATTGCACCCGGCGCTTCCTTACAAACAGCAGTCCAAACCCCAGGACACCCGTCAGCATCAAGACGATCGATCCAGGCTCTGGAGCCGGCGCAACCGACACATCGTCGATCATCACCGAGAAGTTTGGCGATCCAATGGCCGGATCGCCGATTGCCGTAAACGACAGATCCGTGCTGGTGGAGGTTGCCGTAAACCAGCCTGAATAATCCACGAACAAGGCGCTATTGCCCAGCGGGTCCACTTGATCGGGGAAACCGTTCTGCGCGATGCTGCCCGGAATGCCGCTCACTGCGCTTCCATTTTCCGTGAGTGAGAAGACGTTGGGAATATCGGCATTGCCCCAGAAGCTTACCGCGTAGTACTGACCCACCACGGTGGTCAACTCCTGTGACACGGAGTTCGGCACGTACAGATTTGCGCCGGTAAGGTTGAGGGAGTTGTTGCCGTCGAAGACCCAGGGATCCACGTTGTCGATGAAGACAGCTCCGTTGGTGACTGCCCAGGAACCGCCATCGATGCTTTGACCGGAAAAATATACATTGCCGCCGCCCGCCGCCTCGAAGCCGCCGTCCACGACGATGTTGGCGGCATGAGCTGAAGCGCTCAGGCTCACGAGGGCCAATGCGGCCACGAACATGGGGTTACGCGGTGCTTTGCGGCCCCGTATGGGGAAGCTTGAAACACAATTCATGGTGCCTGCCTTTTTAGGTGTGGGAATTTTATTTCTTCGTGCCCGAGCATCTAAACACATAGGCGGCGAGTTGCCCTTGAAGATGGGTTAAATTTTCTATCAATATTTCAGTAATTGATGCCGAACCGCTGCAAAACGCTGGCTCGCCCGCCTGCCACACAAGAATCTGGCCGCCCCAGACCGGGGTGGAAGTAAAAGCCACCTTTCAGCGCGCTCAAAAAGATCACGTGAACTCCGAAATTGCTCTACGCGTAAACGTCGAGACTCGGACTGGTTGCCGTGCTGCTCCCCGTGCCAGTGTCGCCATAGGCGCTGTCCAGAGCTTCGGTCGCGGGATCGGTACTGCTCGACGACGAAGCCGGGCTCAACGCGCTTTGCAAAAGCGCCGTTGTCGGATCAGAAGACGACGAACTGCTCGGATCGGCGGAATCCAGCAGATCGTTCACCCAGCTCTCCACCTGAGCCATCGCCGCCGTGGCGTTTGCCATGGATTGCGATGGCGCGCTCTTCATATCCGCCTGGACGGTCGCAAATGCGGATTGGGCCGCCGACAGGCTACCCGCGCTCAGCGCCGTACCCAGCGCGGTCATATCGGTCGTCAGTTGCGTGCTGGCCGCAGAGCTGCCGCTGATATTCGTTAGATTCTGCGTCAGTTGTTGATAGCTGTTGAACGCCGTCTGCGCAGCGGAGAGGTTGCCCGCGGCCAGGCTCTGCTGCACCGTCTGCCACGCCTGTTGGGTCTGCGTCAGGTTGCTTGAAGCCAGAACGTACTGCGACAACCCTCCGGCCGTCAGAGCGCCAATCGCCATTCTTCCACCTCATCCGAGAGAGATCGATACACTCCCGTGTGCCCACTCATCGGCATCCGTGAAAAAAAATCCAACAGAACTGCGCGCCGCCCCAAACTAAAGTAATGGATTGGACCGGATCGACTCTGCGCCGGCTAACCCGCCTGCCTCACTAGAATCTGGGGCACCCAGATTTGAGATATGGGACTGAGGCCGCCCGCCGCAAAAAGGAGATTCCGGCTAAAAGTTCTGTGATATGATGCGGCCAAGCGAGGAGGGGACAGCGTTATGCAGTGCGACTACATAGTTTCGATCACGATTATTCAGGGCTCAAGAGGGCAGGGTGATGCTGAGCTGGAAGCCAGTTTTAATGCCGTGGCGAAGAAGTACGCCTCGAAGCCGGCAAAACTTCTGAATGTAAAACTTATTCAGAACACTCTGGAGACAAAAGCAGACGAAACCTTGGATAAGATTGTCGACGACTTAGGGGCGCTGGGCGATATCGAGTCTGCCGGGACGCATGTTCGAGCGCCCAACACTCGCGCTGTTCCTTTGCCAGGGGCAACGGAAGGCACGCCCCAAAGCGTCTCTGTTCCTCTGGTCCGCACGCATGGGGGCATAGGCCTGTACTGGGCATGTCATGGGGATTCCGAGAGTACCGATCCTTCTGCGACTGCCCTGGCGGGCTGGACGGCTAAGCTGTACGCGAAGGGCTTGCGATTCGTAAAGATAAACTACAACTCCTGCAACTCTGCCGGTGCCAACGACAAATTCGTTCCCAGCAGCTCCTCTCTCCAGACCTTTTGTGACGAACTTCAAAGTCGCTTGGGCGCCGACGCTGCAACCAAGCTTACGGACCTTGCTGTGGCGGGGTACACGACAACTGTCGAACTGGTCGACCGGGAGGAACAATATTACAAGGGGCTAACTCCCAAACCTGACTATGACAAAATAGGCGAGGGAATTCACAATGTCGCGGTCAGTTATCCAGCAGGCAAGCCGAGACAGTATCAGCGGCTGGCTCCTGACCTGGAGGCGGAGCAAGTGTACACGAAAGGGGAAGCTGTCGCGCAAGCCGCCGCCGGTTTCCGTGATGCAAAGGGCACGCAGGTAAATAAAACGCAGAGGGCATTAAACAAGGCCATCACCGACTTCAAGAAAACGAAAGAATATATGGCAATACTAAGTTATATTCAACGAAAACCGATACTCGTATTCACGGGTTCGGCGTGGCAAAAGCGCTCCATCGCGGACTTTACGGACAACCAGAACATTTTCGAGATGGTCCAATTCGTTGAGGCGGCAAACCGGTTTAGTTCAGAGCCGTCTCAGGCTAAGGAGACAGCTAAACTTCTCGCAGCGCTAGTGCCATAGAGACGGGTGCCCCATGTCCCGATTTTGGGACATGGGATTCCACAAACCCTCCCCTATGCTTTGTCATCCTGAGCGAAGGTCGCCGCGGCGATCGAAGTCGAAGGACCTGCATTTGTTCTTGAGCACAGCCCAATGAAGCCGAATGCCCGCCCAGAGCGTGTCGAAAGGGGACCTGCGTCTGCCTTTAGCGGCCCTAAAAGGGTACGGCTTCGCCGGAGGGAGCAGGGGCGGGGTACCCACCTTGTGGGTCGAGGACCCTGAATGCCGCCAAAATCTCGATCCCTAACCCTTCATTTCTGTCTTTTAATTCATGAATACGTCCTGATTCGGGCTATCCAGCGAGAACATCGGTATCTCGATATCAAAACGCTCACCGCTCTCACTCTCCATCTGGTAAGCCCCGCCCATCATCCCCGACGGCGTGTTGAGAGGCGCGCCACTTGTATATTCAAAGCTCTCTCCCGGTTTGAGCACCGGTTGCTCCCCAACGACACCCGGGCCCTTGACCTCCGCCAATTCGCCTCGCGCATTCGTGATCATCCAGTGCCGGCTCAGCAATTGCACCGTTTCCCGTCCCTGATTCTCGATGATCACGCGATAAGCCCAAAAATACTGCGAGCTGTCTGGCGATGATCTCGCCTCAAGATAAGTCGGCTCAACGCTCACTGCTATATCGCGTGTGTTTGCCCGATACGGCGTCCAATTTGTCATAGAGAAAGCTTAGAACAAACTCGTGCGCTGAGCTAGCCCTTGGTCAGTATTCAACAAAAGACCCCCAGTCCCGTAGAAACGGCGCGAAATCCGCCTTAAACAGTTTTCTGACAAGCCGGGTTTGCGTCAGGCGGAGGGAGCAGGGGCAGAGTACCCACGATGAGTGTCGAGGACCCTGAATGCGAGAGGGGTTGAACCCGGCGGAGGGAGCAGGGGCATTCATGCCCCTGAATGCCGCCTCGCAATCAAAGCGGCTTCAGCCACGGGCTTCCTCGTTGAGCCTTGGCTCACGCGGAGGACTCTCAACGCCAACCGACATCCAGCCATTCAATCAAAGTTGCTTTTAAGGTTCCGAAAAAACGCTGTTCAGGAAGAGTTTTGTAACAGGGCACGACTTCACAGGCTGCAGAAAAACTCTATTAGGGAAGCGCTTTGTGTCAGGGCACGACTTCAGTCGTGCCGCAAACAGCACAAAATAAGCGCGGGCTTTAGTGTCTGCGTGAGAACTAGTTTTAACGACCATATATTGGGATCGACGAATTCGGAGGGCCCAATATATTGTGGTCAAACATGCCGAAATTGGGGTTCTCACGCAGACACTTTAGCCCCTGCGGGAACTCTCTTCCAGAACTTCACTCCATTCTCCCGGAGGACTGGCCTTGGTCGAGCTTCCGGCATTACGCAACAGCAGTCGAAGCAACCGTGGAGATCGAGTCCTTCTGGACGGGTTGGCGGCGGGAACACAGCGGCGGCCTCCCAGATTCCAGAAGCGGAACACGCGGCGATGAAACGGCTAGATCGGAAAACGGACGGTTGAGGTTTGTGCTATCCCACCCTTCCGCGATAAAACTGCGGAAGGATGGGGCACCCAATTTTGAGGGAATGTTTAGATTCTGAAAAACTTAGGGTGCGCCACCCCCGATACAAGATTAAACGAGGAGATGGGCCGATGGGAGCAGGCGATGTGCAGCAGTTTTGCGCGGTATTCGCGAAGATCAAAGCCCGCTTTGATGAGCGAAACCACGATGGACTCATCTGCAAGCAAGGATTCTACAAAGCCTGTTCCGTATTGAAGCTCCAAAAAGCCTCCTGGACCAACGACCCAATGGATCGTGTGCAAAATACGTCGGGAATCTTTTTTTCTATATGGACAAATAAAGAGTCTGCCACGAAGAATCGGGCGAACTACAACATTCATGCTTTGAAGCTACGCCAACTGGCAGGTTATTCGATCACCAGTCGAGACTTCGCCAACGATTTCAGAAACAGCCTCGCATCCATGCGCAATACTTGGCCAAACGTGAGTATGGACCATGGGCCACTGACTCTGATGCAGGGATGGATTGAGATTCGCTCAGACAGTTTTGAAAGGGACATCCTGGTTTTAATTGAGGGTTTTCAGCGCCTGAGTCTGCTGATTGATCGTTTGTTGGAGTCGCGGCGGAAGTGAGCGCGAGTGTTGGATTGCCGGGTACCCCAGGTCTGGATTCTCATACCCGGGGCACCCCTTTTCCTATTCCCGCTCGTTCGGGTTCAGCCCACCACGGGCAGGCCGGCGAGGGCCATGGCGATCTCCTCGGCGGGATAGTCGTAGTTTTGCAACTGGCCGGCCTGGTAGGCGATGTAGGACTGCATGTCGAAATGCCCGTGGCCGCTGAGGCCAAAGAGGATGGTCTTCTGCTCTCCATCCCGCTTGGCAACCAGGGCTTCGCGGATGGCGGCGGCGATGGCGTGGTTGGATTCCGGCGCGGGAATGATGCCTTCGGCGCGGGCAAACTGAATGCCGGCGGAGAAGGCGTCGAGTTGCTGAACCGAGGTGGCTTCGATCAAGCCAAGGTCCATGACGTGCGAGACCAGCGGCGCCATGCCGTGGTAGCGCAATCCGCCCGCATGAATACCCGGAGGCATGAAGTTGCTGCCCAGCGTGTGCATCTTGACCAGCGGGGTTAAATGGCCTGTATCGCCAAAGTCATAGGTAAACCGGCCCTTGGTGAGAGTGGGGCAGGCGGCCGGCTCCACGGCCACGAGGCGGGCGTGGCTCTGGCCCTTGAGGTTGCGGCCGATGTAAGGCATGGTCAGGCCGGCAAAGTTCGATCCGCCGCCCGCGCAGCCCAGGATGACGTCGGGCTCATCGCCAGCCATAGCCATCTGCTCGATCGCTTCAAGGCCGATGACGGTCTGATGCAGCAGCACATGGTTCAATACGCTGCCCAGCGCGTACTTGGTGTTGGGGTCTTTTGCGGCCACTTCCACAGCTTCTGAGATGGCGATGCCGAGAGACCCGTTGGAGTCGGGATGCTCGCGCAGAATGGCGCGGCCCGACTCCGTCTCGATGCTGGGGCTGGCGGTGACTTTGGCGCCAAAGGTCTCCATCATGGCGCGGCGATAGGGCTTTTGGTCATAGCTGACGCGCACCATATAGACCTTGCACTCCAGGCCGAAGAATGCGCAGGCCATGGCCAGAGACGAGCCCCACTGGCCGGCTCCTGTCTCAGTGGAAAGCCGCTTGGTGCCTTCCATCTTGTTGTAGTAGGCCTGCGGGACGGCGGTGTTGGGCTTGTGCGAGCCAGCGGGGCTGACGCCCTCGTATTTGTAGTAGATATGGGCGGGCGTATCCAAAGACTGCTCGAGGCGGCGGGCGCGATAGAGCGGCGCGGGACGCCACTGCGCATAGATCCGCCGCACTTCGCCGGGAATCTCGATCTCCCGCTCCGTGCTGACTTCCTGAAGAATCAGGGCCATGGGAAACAGCGGGGCCAGATCGGCCGGGCCGATGGGCTGGAGCGTGCCGGGATGCAGCGGCGGCGCCATGGGCTTGGGCAGGTCGGCGGCGATGTTGTACCAGGCTTGTGGAATGCGAGATTGCGGCAGGTTGTATTGGATGGTTTCCATGCCCGGAATTGTACCAGCGGCGAAGGACTTTTGGCCGTGACAGAGGCGTCCGGAAGCCGCAAAGGTCTGGCCGTAGCGCTTGGAGCCGCTCGCGGTGGTCCAATGTGAGCAGACGCTGGCCCGAGGCGTATCTAGGATCATGCGCAGGGATGAGGTGATTCAGTCGTACGAAAAGGCTGGTCCAGCTTCCTGCAAGGCATCGAGGAGGTGCGCAGATATGCCCGCAGAAGAGATTATGCAGGAAGCCCGGAAGCTCCGCAGAGTAAGCGACAGCCTCGACCTGCTGGCGGAGCAAGATGCCCCCATCTCGGAGGAGCTATCCCTTCTCTCGGGAAGTGTTCGCAACTTCGCCATCGTGCTGGAGGTTCTGGTCGCACTGTGGCAGCGGCAGGCCCCTGAGTACGATTCTGTAAGCAACTGAGGAAAGTTAGAAGTTATCCGTGTTATGCGTTCAAGACGGGATTCTCAATACTTACCAAGGGAGTTACAGCCTTATGCTGTCTGATGACCACCTGCCTGATGACTACCTGTCTGACTACCACGAGCTGCTTTATTCATTGCCGAAACGAGAGGGTGTTGTTATGACAAAGAAAAGCCGGTTAGAAATGGCACGAGAGATTGTGGCGAGAGTGAAAAGGGAGATGGATAGGCCGCGGCTGACGGCTTCGGTCCGCAACGGCGAGGCTGGCCTGACCGTGCCGGTTGTCAAACGGCCCGCGGTACCTTAATTTTCAGCGTCCAATTCTCGGTTTACCGTTCCCCGCCCTCGACTCCCTGATTTTCAAAGGGAGCCGGGTGATGATGAATTCGATAGAGCACATGGCGGCGCAGGGGATGACCAGCGGGAAGACTGGGGTGGTCGAAGTCCGAGGCGGGATCGTGTGCCATGCCGATCTTCTCCATCACGCGGCGGGAACGCAGGTTATGCGGGACGGTGAAGGAGACAAGGCTGGTGAGGCCAAGGGTCTCAAAGGCGTGCTGAACCACGGCGCGAGCGCCCTCGGTGGCCAGGCCACGTCCCCAGGAGTCGAAGGCAAGACGCCAGCCGATTTCGACTGCGGGCATGAATGGAGCGTCATACGAGGGAATATTGAGGCCGATGAAGCCGATGAAGGCTTTCTCTTCGGCAAGTTCGGCGGCGAAGGGGCCAAAGCCGTGACGCTCGAAGTGCTGCTCGATGCCGGCCATAAGATCGTCGGAGGCTTGCGGCGAAAGCAGACCGGGCATGAACTCCATTACGCGCGGGTCGGCGTTGATCGCCTGAAAGGGCTGGCGATCCGAGGGTTGCCAGCGGCGAAGCTGGAGACGGCTGGTGGCGATGGTTTGCGTCATGGGGTAGTAACCTGCATCTCCATTGTTGCTCAGAAATGTTGCGAAGGAAATTGGATGCCTGCCGATGGCGGTTGAAGCTGCGCCGCGGAGTTGCGGCCGATCAGCCCAGCACCATCACTACCGCTCCAGCGGTAATCAGCAGGCCACCCATCAGAGCCGGCGCTGTCAGCTTTTCGCCCAGCAGCAGCCATGCGAACACCATCACCAGCGGCACACTGAGCTTGTCGAGCGGGGCCACGCGCGAGGCCGGCCCTAATTGCAATGCGCGGAAGTAGCACAGCCACGACAAGCCGGTGGCCAGGCCGCTGAACCCAAGAAAAAGCAACGTTCGGCGGTCGAGGGAGCGAATTTCGCCGTGCTTGCCCAGCGCCAGCGCGATGCCCCAGGCAAAGACCACCACCACGGTGGTGCGCAGCGCCATGGCCAGGTTTGAGTCAACATGCGCCACGCCCACCTTGGCCAACAGGGCGGTGGCGGCGGCAAAGACCGCTGAGAGCAATGCCCATCCAATCCAGCTCATGCAAGCTATAGTACGCGCCGGGCGCCGAGCCGGCGTGGTCTACACTCGACTTCATGGAGACTGGCCGCGCCAGCAAGACAGCCCTTCGCGTCGCCATTCGCCGCGCCGCGCACCAGATCATGGAGCAGCCGCGCATTCTGGACGATCCCATCGCGGTGCCGCTGCTGGGCCCCGGATTTGCCCGGGACATGGAGCGCGCATCGCACACGGTTGCACGGGACTTTCGCGCTTTCATGGCCACGCGCAGCCGTTACGCGGAAGACCGGCTCGCCGACGCCGTTGCAAAGGGAATCGCACAGTACGTAATCCTTGGGGCCGGGCTTGATACGTTCGCCTATCGCAATCCATTCCCGGCGCTGCGGGTCTTCGAGGTGGACTTTCCCGCCACGCAGGCCTGGAAGCGGGAGATGCTGGCCGAGGCCGGCATCGCGTTGCCCGGCAATCTGACTTTTGTGCCCCTGGATTTTGAACACAAGGCGCTTGCCGAGGGGCTTGCCGAGGCGGGATTCGACGCCGGCTCGGCGGCGTTCTTTGGCTGGCTGGGGGTGGTGCCTTATCTCACGCTTGAGGCCTTTCGCGCCACGCTGAGCGCCATCGCGCAACTGCCTGCCGGGAGCGCCGTCAGCTTCGACTACGCGCTCGCGCCGGAGACGCTCAGCCCCGTGGGCCGCAAGGCCTTCGACGCGCTGGCCGGACGGGTTGCCGCCGCCGGCGAGCCCTTCCAGCTCTTCTTCACGCCGGAGACACTGGAAGCGGAACTGCGCCGCGCGGGCTTTCACAGCATCGAACAACTGGATTCGGATCATTTGAACGAGATCTACTTCAAGAACCGCGCCGATGGCCTCAAACTCTCTGCCGTCAAGCTGGGCATGTTGGTCACCGCCTGGGTGTAATGGGGGGCGCAGTTTCCGAATTGGCGACAATGCGACCTGAACGGAATTCAGACCGACATGGGATCGCTTCCTTGAGTGTTCGAGTCTAAATGCTCTAAATATCGCGTTTACTCCAGCCTGAAACTCACCACCACCACTATGTCGGAGACGACTGGGTCTGCGCCGCACATGGCGGGCTTGAATCTCCAACTCCTCAGGGTCTGCAGAGTAGCTTCGTCCATAGATTCGGTCGCTCTGCCGATAAGTTGGATATCGCTGACTGAGCCGTCGGTGAGGACGGTCATTGCAACGGTCGAATCGCCCATCAGCCGGTTCTTGCCGGCAGATTTCGGATACAAGGGGTCAGGCGTTTTAAGCTGCATTGCGTTCTTCATGTTCGCGCACTTGCGCCGCTCGACTGCACCCTTTGGCGGCACAAGAAATGCTTCATCGAGAGGCGACGCCGCAAGGCTGTTGACCTGAATTGTCACCACCCTGCTGCCGTTCACCTGCAACTGAAGCTTGCGCGGATACCGATTTCCTCCAAAATTGGCGTAATCAGTAAACTCCTCCCTGCGCCGCTCATCTGGCTGTTCGCGCCACTCTTCACTCAAGATTTCGTGAGTGGTCGAGTCCAAACAGACCTCGTGCGGTTCGCCCATTGCCTGCTGACGTTCAACCTGCAGACAGGATAAGTCGACGCCATTTTCTGCGCGATGCTTCAGCTTCTTTGCAGTCTTGTCTTCAAATCCTTTTACGAAATTGATCAAGTTGAACACTTCTCCAATGCGTACAGGGGTGAAGGGAACATTTCTGCTCGTGTAGCTTTTCTCGCCGTTGCGAATGTTTACCTGCTCGAAGTGCCCCATTTCAACCTTGCTCCACCAGCGATCATTTGCCCCCCACTTCATCGACAGATGTCCTTGAGTAGGAAAATCCATCTGCACGACGAAATCAGCATCAAACTGAAACGGGGAGGATTGATCTTGAAAGAGATTAGCTTGCCGCTCCGCGATGAGGAATAGCTGCTGTGGAGCAGGATTAGTGTCTACATTCAGTGGAAGGCTTCCAGCGAGGAGAGCTACAGTCAGGATTAGTCTGTTCATAGCGGTCAAATCCTAGCGTAATTCACTCCAAAGCCTTCAGGTGGCCTTTGATGGAGGGCTTTTGCAATTAATGTGGCCGGTAGGCGTAACCAAGTAGACTCTAAACATTCTAGTTCCGTACGGTTGACCAGCAAACCGGAGGCCACGCCGCGACCAACTGGCGTCCCGTCTGCGGCTGCGCGTTAAGATGAGTCATGCGCCGGTTCGCTCTTGCCACGATCGCTTTTGCCCTGCTCTCGCTCTCCGGATGCGGCTACCACTCGCTGGGCGCGGCCACACACCTGCCGCCCGATGTGCAT
>Ga0302140_10000493_pt1 | contig 49795 bp, 45 predicted proteins | sample I_Bog_E1_1_FD_202095 | JGI IMG/M metagenome (GOLD analysis project Ga0302140, IMG submission 202095) | Peat permafrost microbial communities from Stordalen Mire near Abisko, Sweden - I_Bog_E1_1 | ecosystem: Environmental > Terrestrial > Soil > Wetlands > Peat | place: Sweden: Abisko, Stordalen...
ACGGTCCGGGTGTGAATGTACCGTCCCCGTTGCCAAACAGCATAATCACAGTGTTCCCGACATTATTCCCCACGGCCAGGTCCAGAATGCCGTCTCCATTGAAGTCTCCCACCGCAAATGAACCCACCTCCTGGCCATTCTCAGGATTCGAGGCATTCAGAAAGCTGAGGCCGGGTGTGCTTGCGCCCAGATTAGCCGTCCCCAGCGAAAGGTTGCCGTTGCTGGCATCAAGGAAGGAAACTGTCCCCACCGGTGACACAGCGCTGCCGCTTCCGGTCACAGTTGCCGTCAGCGAGTAGTTGCCCGCGCTGCCGCTGGCAGCGATTGCCGTGATGGTTGGAAATGTCGCAGTCACGGTCAGCGTCGTGGTGCTGGAGGTGCTTCCGGCATAAGCCGTTACGCCGTTGGGTGTTCCTGCAAAAACCGCTTTATAGCTGTGGCTGCCAAAGCCGGGCCGGAATCTGAACACAGCTGTCCCGGCGCTTGTAAGTTGCGCCGTGCCCAGCAGATGGATATCTGTGCAGTATTTGGCTAGGGCGTCGCAGAAGTTGACTTGGCCGATGGTTAGCTGCGTTGAGCCGGAGGAGACGCTGGCAGTCAGCGTGACTACGCTGCCCGCAGCCACGGACCCGCCCGAGGCAACAGCGTTGCCGCCTGATGTGATGGTTAGAGTCGTGGTGGTTGCCGCGGGTGCGGCCCAGGCCTGAGGTGTGCCTGCGTAGAAGACCATCACGAAGGCCAATGAGAAGAACAAACGGCAGGGAATCCAGTTTTTCATGGATCAACCCCATTCTTGCTCCACGTTACGAGAGGCAAAAGGCCGCTTTTCTTGGGGCGCAGCGATTATACCGCCGTTCTGATCGGGGCGTACGGAATTTATGCGGCTGTTCGGTGCGCCGCCTGAATTGACTGCCTGCGTCCTACGGAATTTGCCGAACGCTATGCGGTTTCCGTGGGTCGCCAGCGAAGGATGGGCTTTCGGGCCGCCTGTACCTCGTCGAGCTTGGAGACGCGCGTGGAGTGAGGGGCGGATTTCACCAGCTCCGGAGTTTCGTTCACCTCGCGCGCGATGCTGCGCATGGCCGCGATAAAAAGGTCCAGCTCCTCAAGCGATTCGCTCTCGGTAGGCTCGATCATTAAGGCGCCGGATACGATCATCGGGAAGCTGACCGTGTACGGATGGAAACCGTAGTCGATGAGACGCTTGGCGATCTCGCCGGTTTTTACGCCCTTGGCGGCCTGGCGCTTGTCGCTGAAGACTACCTCGTGCATGGACGCGGTTTTGTAGGGCAGTTCGTAAAGGTCTTCGAGCTTGGCGCGAATATAGTTGGCATTGAGGACAGCGTCTTCCGTAGTTTGGCGCAGGCCGTCGGGGCCGTTGGCAAGGATATAGGCCAGCGCACGGATGAACATGCCGGTGTTGCCATAGAAGGCGCGGACGCGGCCAACGGACTGCGGGCGATCGTAGGACCAGGAAAGATGGACCGGCGGAGATTCGTGGTCTCCCACCCTTTCCGCTAAAGAACGCGGAAAGGATGGGGCACCCGGCTTTAGTCCCTCAGTCCCTATTCCCTGAGTCCCTGCCGTGCGGACCAGAACTGGGATAGGAAGAAACGGCTCCAAAAACGCCTTGCAGGCCACCGGGCCGGAGCCGGGACCGCCGCCACCGTGGGGCGTTGAAAAGGTCTTATGCAGATTCAGGTGCATCACGTCTACGCCGAAGTCGCCGGGCCGCGCCTTGCCTACAAGGGCGTTCATGTTGGCGCCGTCCATATAGAGCAGCGCGCCCTTGGCGTGGAGGATGTCAGCAATTTTGTGAATCTGGCTTTCGAAGACGCCGATGGTCGAGGGGTTGGTGAGCATCAGCGCGGCGGTCTCTTCGTCCACCTGTCGCGTGAGAGCTTCCAGGTCGATGCCGCCTTCGGCGTTGGATTTGAGATTTTCCACCGTGTAGCCGCAAATGGCCGCTGTGGCCGGGTTGGTGCCGTGGGCGGAGTCGGGAATGAGAATCTTGCGGCGGGCGTTTCCCTGCGACTCATGCCATGCGCGGACGAGCAGGATGCCAGTGAACTCGCCATGCGCGCCTGCGGCCGGCTGGAGGGTAATCGCATCCATGCCGGTGATTTCGATGAGGCAGCGCTGGAGCAGTTCGATAACTTCAAGAATGCCCTGCGCCAGTGAGTCGGGCCTGTAAGGATGTGCCTCGGCAAGGCCCTCGATGCGGGCGACCGCCTCGTTGACGCGGGGGTTGTACTTCATGGTGCAGGAGCCCAGCGGATACATGCCCAGGTCGATGGCGTAGTTCCACGTCGAGAGCCGCGTGAAGTGGCGAATGATCTCGATCTCACTCAACTCGGGGAGCAAGCCGGAAACCTTACGGTGTGCCGCGCCAAGTAGAGCTGCGGGGTCAACCGCAGGCACGTCGAGCGGAGGCAGCTTGTACGCACGTTTGCCGGGCGAGGATTTCTCAAACACGAGAGCTTCGTTCTGCGTCTGGTGGGGGCGGACTTTGCCTGTGGTGCGGTTCCCGAAACCTGCAGCGCCATTCGCCATTTTTACCAACCTCCCGAGCTTATTTACCGATCCCTGCTTCTTCCCCATAAACCTTTGTCAAAGGGCTTTGTAACAGGGCACGACTTTAGTCGTGCCGCAACAGCCACCTAACCAGCGAGGGCTTTAGCCCCTGCCGCCCTCTTGCTTGCCAAGAACTCGAAGCAGTATGGATACTGCTCGGGAGAATCGACCAGCCCCGCCTTTACCGGATTTGCTGCAATATAGGACCGATGCTGCACAAAACTTTCGCGATCGAGAACCTGCACCTCGGAAAACCCGCGTTGCCATACTTCCCCCAGATGGCCGAACTCTTTCGTCAAGCGATGGGAGAACCTGCCTTTGACCAGTTGCATGGCCTTTTCAATCGTCATCTCGTCTTCGACTGTTAATAACAAATGCACGTGATCCGGCATGATCACGAAATCGTGCAGCGTGAACTTCCGTTCTACTACAAGGGACCGCAACACGTCGATCAGCAGTCCAGCATTTCGCTCGGATTGCAACATGCGGCGTCCCAAGCTAGTCTTAGTCGAAACAAAAAAGGTTCGTACCGGGGAGAGGATCGCATCGGAAGAGGCATTTCGTCCTGGCTGTGCCATAGCAGGGGCTAAAGCCCACTCCTGTTTGATCCGCTGTGTCGGCACGACTAAAGTCGTGTCCTGTTACAAAGCAAATGCAGCTGACTGTTCCTTCATTCACGCGTCAACGAGGTTGCGTTGGGGCGATTCATCGTTGAAAGTGATGTTTGCTTGCGAGTCTTCCACTCAGGCTTTTGTCGAATCTCCATCCAGTATTCTTCTCGCACGTCATCGTCAATTTCGACCGGCCAATTGCTCTTATACAGCCGGTCTGTCCCGTCCCGTCTCGGTCCTGAAATCCAATACTGCTCGCCTGTCTCAATATCAAAGTAGTTTGCTTTGAAGCCGCTCCCTTTGAGGCTCTGAAACGACTTGCCGCCATAGTGGAGCGTCGCGCCAGTACGGCTGAAGGTCACTCTGCCAATCTGCGCGGATCCATGCAGACCACCTCCTTTGCTTTCCTCGCCATATCCATACGGATTTGCGAACCCTCCGCCTTTGGATTCGATGTACATAATTCGTGGCGGATAAGCCTGCTTGGTCATTGCCTTCCTACGCCTCTACCAACCTTGCCGCGAGAACTTTGGCAGCGGTGTCAATGTTTTCTCGCGTAATCATTTCCGTGGCGCACCATAGGGTGGAGTTGCCTAACTCTGGATACCACTTGCTCAACTCCAAGCCGCCGACGATCTTCTCATCCATCAATCGCTGGCTCCAGGTTGCAGGAGTTTCATCGGTTTGCAAAACAAACTCGTGAAAGCGCGGTGCGCCTGAGAAAACAAGTTTCGCTCCGGGTTGCGCTGCGAGCGTATCAGCCGCGTAAGCGGCCTTGGCCAAGTTATGTTCGGCTAACTCGCGGATGCCCTCTTTGCCGTAGACGGTGAGGAAGATAGTGGCCATCAACGCCACCAAGGCCTGATTGGTACAGATATTCGAGGTGGCCTTCTCGCGGCGGATGTGCTGTTCGCGAGTGGAAAGCGTCAGCACAAAGCCGCGATAGCCATTGCTGTCCACGGTCTGGCCTACCAGCCGGCCCGGCATCTGGCGAAGGTACTTCTCCTTGGCCGCGATCACACCGCAGAATGGGCCGCCGTAGCTTAACGCGACGCCAAACGACTGCGCCTCCATGCTGACGATATCTGCCTCGACCGGCGGGCGCACGACGCCGAGCGAAACCGCTTCGGCAATGGAGACGATGAGCAGCGCGCCTTTCGCGTGGGCGATGGCCGCTATGGCCGGAATGTCTTCTATGATGCCGAAGAAGTTGGGGCTTTGCACGAGAACTGCTGCTGTTTCTTCTGTTATAGCCGCGTCCAAAGCAGCGAGATCGATGCGGCCGGTTTCGCGGTCATAACCCACCAGAGTTTCAGGAAGGCCTTGATGCTTTGTGTACGTCGCAAGCACCTCGCGATACTCGGGATGCACGGTCGCTGCGACTACGGCCTTGTGCCGGCCGGTGACGCGAACGGCCATCATCACGGCCTCGGCCGCGCCCGTCGACCCGTCATACATGCTGGCGTTGGCCACGTCCATGCCGGTCAGTTCGGCGATCATGGTCTGAAACTCGAAGATAGCTTGCAGCGTTCCTTGAGTGATCTCTGCCTGGTAGGGCGTGTAACTGGTGAGAAACTCGCCGCGCTGCACCAGCGAGTCGATGATGACCGGGCGGTAGTGGCGATACGCTCCCGCGCCGAGAAAGCTGGCGTAGTCAGTCGCGTTCTTCTGGCCGGCGGCGCGGAAGTACGCGACGATTTCACTCTCGGCTTGCTGGCGGGGTACGTCGAGATCGCGGTCAAGACGGTACTCAGCGGGGATCACAGCGAAGAGGTCGTCGATCGACGTCGCGCCGACTTCAGCGAGCATCGCGAGGCGTTCAGCGGGCGATTTGGGCAGGTAGCGCATTGCAGCTGCTAACTTTCTTCCGCGATGAACGCTTCATACGCGGCGGCATCGAGCAGGGATGTGAACTGCGCGGGATCGGCGAGCTCGACCTTGATGATCCAGGTGTCGTGCGGAGCTTCGTTGATCTTGTCGGGCGAGTCCTTCAGCGCCTCGTTGACGGCGGTGACTGTGCCAGTGACGGGCGAATAGAGGTCGCTGACCGCCTTCACGCTTTCAACCGACCCGAAGGTCTGATTGGCGGTGACCGGGTCGCCCACTTTGGGCGCGTCCACATAGACAATGTCGCCCAGGGAGTTCTGCGCGTAGTCGGTGATCCCGATGGAGCCGATGGCGCCATCAAGCGAGATCCATTCATGTTCGCGGGTGTAACGGTAGTTTGTGGGATAGGCCATGGCGGGCATGCTCCTCCATTGTGAGTTGTACTGTATGACTTCTCAGTGTACGGCTTGGGGACCATCTGGGCTGATGAGGAAAAAATGACCTTTGCGCGGAATTAAAAGCATCCGCACGCATCCCGGCTATTGCGCCGTGCCAAAGCCGGGGTAAGGTTCCAGGGGAACCAGTGCGACGATTTCCAGCATTCCGGCCTGGAAGATGGGCAAGCTGGCAAGTGCGGCGCGAACTTCGGCCTCACTCGCCGCCTCCCAGAGGATGGAAGCTCCGGGCAGGTCCCCGCGCTTCCATATTTGGCGGAGAATGCCGTTGCCGTAGAGGGTCTTGACGGCCTGTCCCTCACGGGCAAGCAGCTCTGGGGTAAAGGCTTCGGGCGGAAACGCGTCAGTGCGGCGGCGGGAAAGCGACAGGAATTGCATAGGAAAATTGTAAATTCAGTTGTCAGGTGTCAGTTCCTGGTTGAAGCGAGTTCGGGCTAATGGCAACTGAGTGCTACTTACTGAAGAACTCGCCATGCCCGCCAGTGGCCCAGGGGTCGTAGTGCAGCGCGAAGTTGGCCCGGGTTTGGACCGAGGGGTGGTCGTAGGTCCAGAACTCGATAAAGGGGCTGGGATTGGGGTCTTCAAGCCATGCTCCGCCGAGGGCGTTGAAGGCGGCAACGGCGGTCTTTTGTGGATCGGCCACAATGCCGTGAATGGCTTCCTGGCCGTAGACGTCGGCTTCATGTTCAAAGTAACGGCTGACGGTATTATCTACCGGAGCCAGCACAAAACCTGCCACCGAGAGTACGAAAAACAGCACCACGAAACCGGCGCGCGATGCAAGCAGCTCGGTTCCGTTGTCCTGCCTATCTTCGAACTTGCCGAGCTGCCAGCGAGAGCCAAAGCGCCGCGCCAGCCAGGCAGCCAGCCTTGCGCACGCCCAGTAGACGAAAAAAAGGGCGAAGGCGCTGAGGACCAGGCCTTTGAGAATATGGTGCAGAACGTAGTGGCCGCTTTCGTGGCCAAAGATGAACTGGACTTCGTCGTTGGGAATGCGCCCGGCGGTGGTATCCCACACAACAATGCGCTTGGTGACGCCCAGGCCGCTCACATAGGCGTTGAGGCCATTGGTTTTGACGCTAGCCTTCATCAGAAACATGCGCTCAGGTGGGATCTTGGTTCCGGTGCGGGCCACAACTTTCTCAAGCTCGGCTACCAGGGCGGGATGATTCCTGGCGAGAGGTTCGTACTGGTTAAAGATGGTTTCGATCAGAGGCGACACAAAGACGGAAAGCATGAGGAGCGGGAGCGTGACGACCCAGGCGCCCAGCCAGTAGCGGCGAGGCCAACGGCGCACAATCCAGTTAAAGAGCAGCAGAACGGGTGCGCCAATCGTCACGGCAAGCCCCAGCGCCTTGCCTTGATCGCCCAGCCAGCTCGCCCAGCCCTGCACGCTGATGCCGTACCCCATGCTGACATGGTGACCGAATGCGTCAAGCGGCAGATTGGCCAGTGTGATGACAACCAGAAAAGCTGCGAAGAAGAGCAGCCCCTGGAGCCAGCGGTAGCGCGAGGCGCGCCGCGCCCAATCCTCAAGGCCAGCTGCGGCGCGCGTGGCCAGCAGCAACCCCAGAACCGCCAACCCCCAAAGCGTTCCAACAAGGTCGAGAATGTCGCGGATGCGGCTGAGGGCAATCGCTTTGGCCAGTTTGTCTGGCGGTAGTGTATAGGCTTGCTTTGCGGAGTTGTCGGGCTGGGCGGTGTGGTCATCAGGCTCGATGGAATGATCAACTTCCTTAGCAGCCGATGAGGCCACGGCAGGCTGGACGACAATGCGGGGTGCAACGCGGGGACCGGGGCCGAGACGCGGGGCCACGGCTGCCAGCAGGCCTGTACAGCAGAACGCGAGTACGCAACTACGGGCAAAAGTCATGAGAACTTCCCTTGACAGTAGCCTACTCTGAGACAATCCAGAGAGAAGACCGTATTCAACTGAGTGTCCCAGCCTATGACAGAGATTTCTTTTGCCGCCTCGCGGCGGCCCGCTCTCAAGCCTACCCTCAGCCCCTTTTGGGGGCGATCGATGCAGGTGGCTCTTGCCGCTTCCGCTCTTGTTCTGGCCCTGCCTGCGGGCGCGCAAAAGCAGGCTACCCCGGTTCTCATGGACGCCATGACGACCGAACTGCATCGCGCCTTTACATCGCTGGGCAAGCAGGGAGATGACAAACAGCTTCCTCCTTACTTCGTGAGCTACTCAGTGGCCGACGCCAGCGCGGTGTCGATTCGGGCGCAGTTTGGGGCGCTGGCCGACAGCTCAGTCAACCATGTGAGGGTGGCCGATGTGCAGGTTCGGCTCGGCGACCCCAAGCTCGACAATACGCATGGCACCCACCGCGCGTCGGCGGTGACCACGTTGCAGTTGCCGCTGACAGACGATCGCGAAGCTCTGGGTCGCACCCTCTGGCTGGCCACCAACACGGGCTACGGCAAAGCGCTGGACAATTTCCTGCGTGTGAAGACCGAGGCTGAGGTGCGCGCCAAGGAAGAGGACACCTCGCCGGACTTCAGTCAGGAGACGCCCCAGACCTACTTCGGCAAGCCGGCTCCGCTCGTGGTGGTAGACATGGCAGCATGGGAAAAGCGTGTAAGCGCGCTGTCAAAGGTGTTTCGCGAGTTCCCTGACGTTTACCAGAACATGGTGATGCTGACGGTGCAAAACGAAACCGACTACTTTGCATCGTCTGAAGGCTCGCGCGTGGTGACGCCTCACTTGCAGGCGCGCCTGGTGGTGTTTGCCATGACCCGCGCAGACGATGGAATGGACCTTTACCGTGCGCAGACCTTCGAGGCCGAGACGGTGGAAGGACTGCCCGCCCAGGCGGAACTTGAAGCGGCGATGCGCGAGCTAGGCAAGAGCCTTGAGGCGCTCCGCAAGGCCCCGGTGACTCAGCCTTTCGACGGGCCGGTCATTTTGTCGGGACGCGCGGCTGCGGTCTTCTTTCATGAAGTGCTCGGCCACAGGCTTGAGGGCCAGCGGCAGCGCGGCGACGAAGAGGGGCAGACCTTCACCAAGGAAGTGGGTAAGGAAGTGCTGCCAACGTTCCTTTCGGTAGCAGACGACCCAACCGCAACCAAATTTGGCACCACAGCGTTGAGCGGCACCTATGAGTACGACGATGAGGGACAAAAGGCGCGCCGCGTGGATCTGATCCAGGATGGCGTGCTGAAGACCTTCCTCATGTCCCGCCTGCCCATCGCCAGCTTTGGCGCATCGAACGGCCACGGCCGGGCATCCACCGGCCACGTGCCGACTGGCCGCCAGGGCAACCTGATTGTGACCTCGACCAAGAGCGTTCCCGAAGCCGACCTGCGCAAGCAGTTGATTGATGAGGCAAAGAAGCAGGGCAAGCCCTATGGGCTTTACTTCGAGGATATTTCTTCAGGCTTTGCCGTGACTCAGCGCAGTTCGCCGCAGGCTTTCTCCGTGGTTCCGCTGGTGGTTTGGCGAGTGTATGTGGATGGGCGGCCCGATGAACTGGTTCGTGGCGTGAGCATTGTGGGCACTCCGCTGGCGGCGATGAAGAAGATTCTGGCCACGGGCGACAAGAGCGAGGTCTTTAACGGGGAGTGCGGCGCGGAGTCGGGCACCATTCCGGTGAGCGCTGTTGCCCCGGCCATGCTGCTCAGCGAGATGGAGACCCAGAAGCAGGCGCAGGGTACGGCTAGGCCGCCGATTCTGCCGATTCCCGGCGCCATGACCGCCGCGTCCGAGAAGAAGGAGGCACAGTGAACACGATTCGTCCAATTGCAATGCTTTCCGCCGCAGGGCTCATCATGGCCTGCCTGTGCGCCCCGTCTTTTGCCGGCGCGCAACAGACGCGCGCCGATGCCGAGAAAGATCCCGTCTTGAAAGCGATGCTGGAAGAGCTGGACCGCAGCAAGAGCGAATTGCAGTTGAAGGATTTCGCAAAGCCGTTCTTCATCCAATACCGCATTGAGGACGTGGAGAACTACCAGACCAAGGCGGAGTTCGGCGCCTCCGAGGGCTCGCACCGAAGCCACGAACGCGTGGCCCGCATCACGGTGCGTGTGGGCGACTACAAGTCCGACAGCTCGGGCGGGCGCGGTGACGGCTCGGTGCAACTCGCAGCGCTCGACGACGATCCCATTGCCATTCGGTCGGCGCTGTGGTCGGCCACGGACCAGGCATACAAGAACGCACTCTCAGCCTATGCGCAAAAGCAGGCTGCCCTGAAGGAGGTGCAGACACCGCCTCAAGCTGACGACTTCAGTCAGGAGAAGCCCATCGTCTCGCTGGCTGCCCCGCTCCAGTTGAAGCTGGACGAAACCGCCTGGGCAGACCAAGTAGCCAAAGCCAGCGGACTCTACCGTACCGATGCATCCGTCAAGACAAGCCAGCACGATGTCGAGTATTCCTCGGCGGAGTTTCAGGCGCGCGTGACAAACACCTGGCTGGTCAGCGGCGAAGGCGCCATCGTGCGTAAGTCGGCCTCTGAATACCAGGAGTTGTTTGCGGTAGGCGCTCAGGCTGCGGATGGAATGCGGCTGGATCGCTCTTATGCTTCGGTCGGGGTTGAGCTGAAAGATCTCGATGCCGCAGAGGCTTTTGAGAAACATGCGGTTGGGTTGATAGCTTCGCTTACCGATCTGCGCAAGGCTCCTGTCGTTGAGGAGGAGTATCACGGGCCGGTTCTGCTGAGTTCCGACGCGGGAGCCGACACACTTCGCGCATTGGTGGGCAGCGGAGTTACCGCGACGCGGCCCAAGATGGGTACTGAGGCCCGCACCAACGGGCCGTTTGCATCGAGCTATCATGCGCGCGTGCTTCCCGAGTTCTTAGACGTTGTGGACGACCCTAGCCTAAAGAGCTATAACGGCAAGGGTCTTGTGGGCGCCTACGCTGTAGACGATGAGGGAGTGCCGGCGCAGGCAGTGAAGCTGGTGACCGAGGGCAAGCTAGAGAACTATCTGCTTGGCCGTGAGCCTGTCAGAGATTTTCCGCTGTCGAACGGCCACGGACGCGGCGGGATTGGTGCGGCGGCCAGACCAGCCATCGGCGTACTCCAAATCACCGCTAAGGAAGGCCTGTCGGATGATGAACTCAACCGCAAGCTCCTTGACCTTGCCAAAGATCGCGGCTTGAAGAGCGTCTATTATGTGCAGACGATGGCAGGGGAGTCGACGCCGCGCCTGCTTTACCGCGTGACCCCGGACGGCACTCCAGCCGGCAAGCGCGAGTTGGTGCGCGGAGCCACCTTGGACGACCTGGACCAGCGCGCCCTGCGCTCTGGCGTGGAGGCAGCGGGCAAGGATTTATTTGTTGCCAACTACTTCGGCGATGTGCCGGAAACCGTGCTTGCGCCTGCGCTGCTGCTGGACGATGTAACCATCCGCCGCGCCAACGAAAAGAACGAGAAGCTGCCCTTCTATCCGCCACCGGAGTAACGGAGTTCGCAGCAGCAGCCTCTACGGCTTTACTGAGCCATCCGTAGCAGCCCGCGTAGCTGCCAGCTCGCGCTGAATGAGTTCGGGCGGGTGGGATTTCTCGTCGTTGGCCCCCTTGCGCACGATGATCAGGTTGTGAAAGAAAGCAATCTCGACGATGTTCCGATCGAAGTAGTTTGGAGCATACCCTTCCAGCGGATACTCAACGTGGTTGAGGCCGTCCGTCAGGCTCTTCAGGAACGCAACCGAGGAATGCGGATTGCCGATGCCGCCGCCCCAGGTCGGCCAATATGCGGTCTGTGTGTCTTCAATCGCATAAATGCCATTGGAACGCATCAGCGGAAAGAGTATCTTGAATGTCGCGATGACATGCTCATTCAGATGACTGCCATCGTCGATGACAATATCAAATCCGCCATACTCGGCCGACAGTTGGCGCAGGGCCACGGCATCGGTCTGATCGCATTGGCGAATATCGATACGGGGCTCGCGGAATCGGGTCTTGTCGCAAATATCGATTCCTGCAATGCGGCCCTTGCGAAAGTAAGCCTTCCACATGCGAAGCGACTCACCACCAATGTCCGCGTGTTCGCCGCCCCCCACGCCGATCTCAAGCAGGTTGAGCCGCATTCTTTTAAACGGACGAAAATAGCGCTGGTAGTGCTGCGTGTACCAATGCTTTCCCCATTTATCGGTGTTGTAGAAAAGGGCAAGGCTATTGAGATTGCTGCGACGAAAAACCTTCGCATTCAACCTGAGCTTTGCGTAATAGAGACGAAGGCGCAACCGCGGAGGAAGTTTGCTCTTGATGGCTGAGATCATGCTCATAGGCGGTTCTCCCTCTTGCTTCCGCTCACGGCGCGCCGAGGCATTTGTGAAGCTGCATAGCGGCGTCTACTCGCCCGCCATCATCTCCCGTAATACCGCTGCATACTGCTCCGGCAAAGGAATCTTGTTCAACTGACCGTCGCAGACTACGTGGACCGTCTCGCCCTCTGCAAGGAGGGCGGGTTCGGCGTTCTCAGCAGCTTTGCGCAGGATTCGATAGGCGAACTTGAGTACCGATCCGCGCAGCAGCCCGGGACTAGTTTCGATGAGGATTTCATCGTCGTAGCGGGCGGGGGCGCGATAGCGGCAGGTGGCTTCGACGACCGGCAAGATGCACTGGTGCTCGATCTCCAACTGGCTATAAGAAAAACCGAGGGACCGCAGCAGCTCGACGCGGCCAATCTCAAACCAGACCAGATAGTTAGCATAGTAGACGATGCCCATCTGATCGGTTTCAGCGTAGCGGACGCGTACTTCGGTCGTCACGGGCATCCGGCAGGCTCTCCAACGCAGGGATCAGGGACTAAAAGCCAGCGAGGAAACTGATCTCTGACCCCTGATCTCTATTTTTACGGCTTCAAATGCATGAAGGGCGGCAGCTTGCTTACGTCGTTAAAGATAACAAAGGCGAAAAAGGCCAAGAGCACCACAAAAGCAGCCTGGTAGATGCGTTCCTTCACGTTGATGTTGATGCTGTGGCGAAGCACGCTCTCGATCAACAGGAACAGAATCATTCCGCCGTCGAGGATAGGAAATGGCAGCAGGTTGAGAATGCCCAGATTGAGGCTGATGCTCGCGCCCAAACCAAACTTCGCAGACCAATCCTTAGCCTCTGCCGCCATGCCAGCCGCGCGCGCGATTCCCACCGGGCCGGAGAGTTCCGAAACCGAAGCCTTGTGGGTGAAGAGCTGACGCAGCATTCCAAAGATCAGCATGGAGTTCTCAGCGCAGTAATCTTTCGACTCAACCACGGACTCGCCAAATGGCAGAGGCTCTCTCTGCGTGGGACCGTCCAAACCCTGCTCTGAACCGAAGCCTAAACGCCAGGCTGAATCTTGTTGCCACGGTTGAACCAGCAGAGGCCCGATCGCCTGACCGTTGCGGCTCACCGTCAGCGAAACGGGCTTGCCTTGGCCCGATTGGAGGTAAGCCACAAAGGGATTCAACGTGTGAAAGGCATGGCCGTCCACGGAGAGAATGAGGTCGCCGACGCGCAGGCCAGCCTGCCCAGCCGGCGCATTGGAAACCACCGAAGTCACCTGAATAGGGCTATTTACCAGTTGGATGAAGAGGCCGGTATCGTCTAATTCCAACCGATGCCCAGTTTTCCCCCCGGTGAGCCGCATGACAAGAGGAAGCGTCTTTCCGCCGCGTTCCACGGTCACAGCCACGGTCTTGCCGGCGTTCGCGCTCACGTCCCTGCGAATCTGCTCCCACGTGGGATTGTCGTATGTATCGAAGCGGCTGACGATGTCGCCTGTTTCGATGCCGGCCTGGGCCGCAGCGGAGCCGTCGCCGGCCCACTCGACGACGATGGGATGGACGGCGGGAACCTCGTTGATGAAAGTGAAGTAGAAGAGCATCAAAACGAAGGCCAGGACGAAGTTGGCAAATGGTCCGGCCACGCCGATGAGCATTTGCTGCCAGCGGGGATGGGATGTAAGTGCCCCGGGATCTTCGATCGGCGCCACGGTGGCCGTTCCGGCGGCCGCATCGCTGAGTTCGGAAAAGTTCTCCCCGGCCATCTTGACGTAACCACCCAGCGGCAGCAGACAGACTTTATAGTCGGTATCGCCGTACTTGTAGCCGAAGAGGCGGGGGCCAAAGCCGAAGGAAAACGCCTCGACGCGCACGCCGCAGAGCTTGGCGACAGCAAAGTGGCCGAATTCATGGACCACGACCATCAGGCCGATCAGGACGATGAAAGCAGCAGCGGAAACAAGAAAATCATGCATGGATGTACAGTTAATCCTCGGGGAAAAGCACTTCCGGCCATCGAACCTACGTTAACAACGCGCGAGCCGTTTCGCGCGCCTCGCGATCAGCGGCGAGCACCTCCGCAATCGTGGCGGGATGCGCCTGCTGTGTAGACGCGAGCACCCTTTCAATTGTACGCGGGATTCCCGTAAACGGGATTTTCCGGGCGAGGAATGCCTCGACTGCCACCTCGTCGGCCGCATTCAGGGCAATGCAATGGGCGCCGCCCTTTTCGGCGGCTTCAAATGCCAGCAGCAAACAGGGAAAGCGCTCGAAATCGGGTGGCTCGAAGTCAAGATGGCGCAATGCGGCCAGGTCGAAGGTAAGCGTGGATGCTGGCCGTTCCGGCCATGCCAGCGCATACAGGATGGGCAGCCGCATGTCCGTCACCGAAATCTGAGCCAGGATCGATCCGTCCACGTACTCCACCAGGGAGTGAACTGTGGACTGCGGATGCACTGTGACCCGCACCTGGCTGGGCGGCACGTCGAAGAGGCGGCAGGCCTCGATGATCTCCAGGCCTTTGTTGAGCATGGTGGCCGAATCGATGGTGATGCGGCGGCCCATGACCCAGGTGGGGTGCTTGAGCGCCTGCTCGGGGGTAATGGCGGCAAACTGGTCGAGCGGCGTTTGGCGAAACGGGCCGCCAGAGGCCGTGAGCCAGATGGTCTTTACCTCAGCGTGAACGCCAACCCGCAAGCACTGATGCACGGCGTTGTGTTCGCTGTCGATGGGCAGAATGGGGACGTTGCGTTCACGGGCGGCGCGGGTAAGAATTTCGCCGGCAGCCACCATGCACTCTTTGTTGGCCAGGCCCACGGGCTTACCGGCAAGAATGGCAGCGTGGGTAGCCTCAAGACCGGCCACGCCCACGATGGCCGAAACCACAAAGTCCGCATCAGGCAACGTGGCGCAGGCGACCGTGCCCTCGGTGCCGTGGACGATTTCAATCCCAGTGACGTCGGCTTGTCGCAGACGGCTGGCCAACTCGCCGGCCAGCTCTTCGGTTGCCAGCGAGAGGACTTGCGGCCGCCAGCGAACGGCCTGGGCGAAGGCCTCGTCGAGGTTGCGGCCAGCAGCCAGCGCGGCCACCTGATAGCGGTCGGGGAACTGCTCAACGATGGAGAGGGTGCTTTGGCCGATGGAGCCGGTGGAACCGAGAATGGCGAGTCGTTTCAAAATATTCTGTGCTTTCTTCTTGAGACTATTATCGCTCGCATCCCCACAGAGCTGACAAACACCTCGGTTATCAGGAGTTCAATGGGTTATGGCTCTGGCGAGCAGCAAGCTCATTCAACTCGGCATCGATGAAAGCGGCGATCATGGCGCGGTATACCCGCTCGGTGACGGATGGATCCGCACCCAATTCCCTGGCGAGGTCCCTCGCCCTAGCAATGACCTGTTCCGCCCGCTGCGGAGCCTTCACGTCTTCTGTTGTTTTCTTGAACCGCACTACCTGCTTTACAAAACCACTCCGCTCAGCCAGCAGCGAAATAATGGAATGGTCAATACGGTCGATGTTGGCGCGAACCTCTTCGATGGACGCGCATTTTGTCTCGGTACTCATCCTTGGGCCTCACGCCACCGGCAATCGGATGTTCCGGCAGGCTGTCAACTTGTCTCCGCGGGTTGGAACTTACAATCGGAAGCCCTGTAGCAGCTTCCAGAAAAACCGTCAGAACCGCTGGTGAATCACCAGGGCGTACCACAGGACCGGAGCGGCGAGCAGCAGGGCGTCGATGCGGTCCAGGACGCCGCCGTGTCCGGGCAGCAGGGCTCCGGAATCCTTGACTCCCACCGAGCGCTTGAGCGCCGACTCGGCCAGATCGCCCACCTGAGCTGCGACATTGACCAGCACGGCCAGCCCCAGCCAAAACCAAAGATCCTCAGGGTAGTAGGAAAGCTTGGCCGAGTCCCACTGTGCCAGCCAGTTGGCCAGCCAGAGCAAGCCGCCCGCGGCCAACACGCTGCCCGCCACCGAACCCAAGGTACCCTCCCAGGTTTTGTTGGGGCTCAGCGAGGGCGCCAGCTTGAGCCGGCCCAGAGTGCGGCCCACGTAGAGAGCGGCGATGTCTCCCGCCCAGACCACGCACAAAAGAAAGGCCACCAGCGAAGGGCCATTGGTTTCTTCGCGCAGGTTGGGCAGGGCCAGCAGGGTGAGCCCCACGTAGAGGAGGCAGAAAATGGAAGTCGCCGCGTCCGCAAATAAATGATCGATAGACGAACGGAAGGTGCAATAAATCAACAGGCCGAGGCATAAGCCGCCAAAGATAGCAGCCGTTTGGTCGGGGTATTCAAAATTGCCGGCAAAGAGCAGCGCCAGGGCCACGAGTACGGCAACCCGCGGTGGCTTGGCCCCACTCCGCTCTGCCAAGCCCAGATATTCCCAGGCAGCCAGCGCCGCCACCCCAGCCACGGCTAGCGTAAACAACCACTGCCAGCGCGGTCCCACAAAGACGAGGAGGAGGACAAGCGGAATCAAAACGAGAGCGGTCAGTATGCGTTTCATGCCAAGGCTGAGGATACACCGCCGGGGTGGGTGTGTACCCGCATACAGCTATGAAATGCCTAATCGAAGCGCCATCAAACGGCAATCGGCGCGAATCACGCTCAATCTCACGGTTTGCGTGTCAGCCCGCCCTACTTGCCGTCCGATCGCAGCCAATGCACAAATGCTTCTGACCCGCCGCGTTGTGCCATTGCTTCTTTCAGCCTGAACTTCAGCTTCTCTGCCAATTGTTTTGCCTTCGCCGAGGAATCCTGTTCCTGCGGCGCGCTCTTCACGTTTTCCAATGGATTCTTGCCCCCTTAAGACCTTCGACAGGATGGAGGGTGAAGATCAGGCTTGTATACCTAAAAAAAGGCTTAGGAACATCGAAAGTAATCAAACTGCCGCGATGGTAATCAACCGGCCACGATCTTGACCCGTTCGGCCTCTTCGTCCACTTCGCCTGAGCCCTCACCGAGGCCTCCGTAGCGGCGCTCGCGGCGCTGGAAGTCGGCAATGGCCTCAAGCAGATGGATTCCGCGAAAGTCTGGCCAGAGCCGCTCGGTGACGAAGATCTCGGTGTAAGCCACCTGCCACAAAAGGTAGTTCGAGAGCCGCATCTCTCCCGAAGTGCGAATCAGCAGATCCGGGTCGGGCATGTGCGCCGTGTAGAGGTGACGGTGAATATCCTCTTCTGTAATGCGGCCGGGGCTGATGCGCTTGAGCTCGATTTCGGCCGCAAGAGATCGGAAGGCGTCCACCAGTTCCGAGCGGCCGCCGTAGTTCAGCGCCAGGGTGAGCGTGGTGCCGGTGTTGCGGGCCGTGGCATCCGCGGCCCAGGCCATCTTGTCCTGAACATCGGAAGGCAGTTCGTGAATGCGGCCGATGTACTTGATGCGGATATTGTTGTCCACCATCCGCTGCACATTGCTCTCCAGGTAGGTCTTGAGCAGGCGCATGAGGAAGTTGACCTCGGCGCGGGGACGGCGCAGGCTGTTCTCAAGGGAAAAGGCGTAGAGGGTGAGCCAGGGAAGGCCGATACGGGCAGCGGTCTCAGTCACCAGTTGAACGCTCTTGGCGCCCTGCTGATGGCCCTGGAACCGCTTGAGCGAGCGGTTGCCTGCCCAGCGGCCATTGCCGTCCATGATGATGGCCACGTGCGTGGGCAGGCATTCGGGTTTTAGCGTCGCGTAAACAGCGCACTCCTCCGAGGTCAGCTCATCGACGCGCAGCGTGCTGGATGGATACAAAGGACTCGCCTCTACATTGCTCGTGCGGCTTGAAGGCTGACGCCCTGGCGGTGTCGGAATGGGACACCGGAACCGGATCAACGGGCCAATCGCCCACGGCAGACTCCTTAACCGGGGCAATAGTCTGCCTCAGCCGGAGCCGGAGTGTTGCATCATCGACCGTAGCACAAGCGCCCGACCGTCGCAATCGGACTCGCCATCCGGCCCGCAGGCAGTCCCCATTCCGGGTGCTCGCAGGGTTCGGACAGAGATGTTAAGCGGAGCGCCTCCGTCCGGTGGCCGCATCCCGCACCGCGCCCGAGAAGAGCATGCGCTGCATCGAGTCCAGATGGGGCAGCAGGGCCGCAACCTCGGCCAGGAATGGGTCTGCCAGTATGGAAGCGACCTCTTCATCGCGGCGGCTGCGTGCATCCCGTACCAGATGGCACACGTCCACCTCGAGGGCCGCGGCCAGCCGCTCCAGCGAACCAAGTGTGGGGATGGCCTTTCCGTTCTCGATCTTGGAAATATAGGTGCGAGGCACTTGCATTCGCCCGGCCAGTTGGCGCTGGCTCATATGGCGCGCCTTGCGAATATCGCGCACCTGCCCGGCAACCTGCAACCCGGCTTCGGCCGAAGCCGGAGCGGACGGACTAACCACCAGCTGTGGCGCCATCGGCACAGGCTCTTCCACATCCAGGGGCCTATGGCATTTTCTGCAAAGGGAGTTGTTGGTTCTGAACTGCACCAAGCTACAGTAGTCACAACGCAGCACTTCGCGTGATTCCATACTCACGAGGGTGATAGCCATTGGCTGTGTGCGGAGTGCCAGAGCAGGAACCCCGGGGTGCCTTTTTGCACCGCGATATGCGTTACTTTGGGGGAAGTGAACCATAATTGTCAAGTGGAAACTTAGGGGCTAGCCTAAGATTCACCCATCATACCCTAGAAAACCCGAAGAATCACGAACCAAATTGTGCAACAGAAAGAAAAAATAAATTTTGCCGATATCATTCATGTCGGTCTGGCGTGGGACAGGAAAACCTGCCAGCAGAATGAAATTCGATCCAAAGACCGATGCGGCACAAGCGGACCTCTCGCACGGACTGATCAAGCGGCGCGGTCGATCGTCTCGTGCACATTCCGATTCCCCAATTCGTGGGATACAAAGATCTTGGTAATCCAGCTTATATTTGCCACGATTGCCTGTTTTGCGGGATCCACTTTTATTGCCGGGATACCGGTCATCTAAACGCCGTCCACGGGCGGAACCTTAATCGGGAAACAAGGCGGGGAGAGCAACGATGGACTGGTATCTGCTTGCATGGAAACGGACCGGAGATTTCTACGGGCGGTCGCGGCGCAAAGAGTATTGGATGTTCACGCTTTTTCATTTCCTGGCTTCTGTTGGCATGCTTCTTTTCGCTCTTGCGCTTCGGGAGTTTGTGAGTGGCACAATCCCGGTCGCTTTTTATAGCTTCTATTCGCTTCTCGCCTTGATTCCATCCACAACCTGCGCCGTGCGCCGGCTGCACGACACGGGCAAGAGCGGCTGGTGGCTGCTGGTTTCTGCCGTTCCCTTCATTGGCTTAATTCTGATCGTGTTCCTGGTGCTGGAGGGCGACTCTGGCTCAAATCAATATGGACCCGATCCGAAGCTTTCGGTCCAGCTTTCCGCCCCGGATTCTCCCACGGGAGCCCCTGCCGTGTCCGAGTCCCTGGTTGCAGCCCCGAGTGAGAGTAGCTCTGCTGCAATTGTCTCCTCATCTGCCGCAGCCGCCAGTGAGGTCAGTTCGGTTGCTTCCGACTCCTCCGCTCCATTCACTGCCACAAACGAGGATGTCTTTATTGCCTCAAAACACGATGCATTAAGCGCCACAAACGAGGATTACGATGCGTGGAACCACCACCTTGCCCACCGGAATCCTCTTTCCAGGAAGCCCGGCTCTTCAATCAAAGGTGAGCACGACGCGTTCATGGCAGCCCGCATCCGGGCCCGGGCCGCGGCGGCTGCGCAAAGCCATCCGGCCCAGACCGTGGCTTTTGCGGAAAGCAATCCCGCCTAAACCGCACAGCAATTAGCCGAAGAATGAATGTAGTTATTGTGTTTAGCGCAGGACTGAAACTGCCCTCTGGAGCTGGCCAGACGTTGGCGGAAGCGATTGAATGCCGGTCTGACCAGCGCCAGCAACTGGATCCAAACAGACTAATGACTCAGTTGGCCCAGAAACAGTTCCCGCCTGTTCTTCCGTGGCTGCTTTTCAATGATCCCTCGAGATGTTAATGCCTGCTGAAGAGAAGGCGTTCATCCCATGCTCCTGGATTATTCAGGTATGACGCGGTCCGGATGCTCGCACAGGGCTTGTTTTCAACCAATTGACAGAACGAACCACCAGTGGAATCATGCAATGAACCCAACGGTACAATCTGGAACCGGTGCGAAAATGGCGCAAAGGAGAATGTTATGGGTCTAGTTGCATGGCTCGATTTGGAACCCGTGGACGTAGGCGCGCTCATCGTTGCCGATCTTCTAGGATTCCTGCTGGGATGGCTTTGCATGCCAAATATCTATTTGGCACAGTCCGTTGACGTTTTCCTCTCCTATCACCTCTTTCTAGCATGGCTGGTGATTAACGCGAAGCACAAAACCGGCCTTTCTCTGCATGTTGCTGTTGCGATCGTCACTCATCTGGCCTGCTTCGCTCTTGTCTATATTTGCTTCATGCTCTCCCTTACCATCGGGCAGGCAAGCGCGTCGGCGAGGGGGGTCGAGGGGATGGCTGAGGGGCTGCTTTATATGCCCATTTTCAGAGTGATCCGTTACTGTCTTCAATTCTGTATTCCCGCTTTGGCTGTCTTTGAACGCGGCTGGCTCTTCGCTGGACGCTTGAAGAAGCGGGAAGAGGTGAATGCAACCGCCTTCGACCCGACGACCGCCGCTGTCTACGCCGCCACCATCGGCGACGATTACGAGGCATGGAACCAGCATCTCGCCAACCGGAATCCCTTAACCCGAAAGCCAGGAGCCACAATCAAAGAGGAACACGACGCGTTTATGGCAGCCCGCGTCAAGGCCCGGGCCGCGGCGGCAGCGGCAGCGGCGGCTTCGGAAAACAATCCGGCCTGAGCCGCTAACTGCGGACCGCCAGATTTGGATGCGCTTATCGCGTTACTCTGAGGATGGCGGGGCATGAATCAGGCTGCCATCCCGGATTTCACTCGAGCCGGGCCATCGCTGGAACTCATATCCCCCGCGCACAATCCACTTTTTACTGACAAGAACGTTGCCGCTGCATCACGGGTCCGCCTGCGATAAGGTGCGTCAGGGGCGATCAGCCCAGGCATACCAGAAACTATCGATTCGCCGGACCTGCCCTAAACGTGTGGGTTACTCGCCCGTAGCTCGGCCACAATCTCCGCTGCAGCTTCGCGAGCGCGATCGGCCTGATCGGGCGGGAAGCTAATGGCCCCCACGCGGGCGTGACCGCCGCCGCCGTATCGTTCGCACACAGCCGCCAGGTTCACCATCGTGGCCGGATCGGTCTTGGTCCATGGATTGGAGCCGACAGAAACCTTGGTGCGGAAGCTGGATCTCGAAAGACCAATCGAATACGTGGCCTGGGGGTGCAGATAGTAGGGGATAAACTTGTTGTACCCCTCCAGCGGCTGGTCCGTGATGTCGAAAAAGATCGTCCCGTCGCGCTCTTCGCTGCGGTTGCGGATCAGCTCGGTCGCCTGCTTGTGGCGCTCGAGGAGCGGAGGCAGCAACTCGGCCACAAAAGGCTGACTCAGTACCTCGGCCAGCGGCATCTCGGTGAGCAGCGGGATGAGCCGCGGAATGAACTCCGGATCCTGTGTGGACTCGATAATCAGCGTCAGCTTCATGGCTGGAGCTGCCATCTCCACAGCCGACTCCGGGCTCTCATAGAGCGCGCCGTCCACGATATTTGCCCAATGGATGAGGTCCGCGACCGGGGCCGTGTCAAAGCCGAAGCGGGTGGAGGCAATGTGTGCCAAAAAGCCCGTGCAGGAGGTGTAATCGGGGTCAAAGAACTTGCGATTGCCGCAGACCGGATCGCGCTGGCAGTCGAGAAAGCTTTGCTGATCCTGGGGCGTTAGAAACGCCGACAGATGATGATCGAACCACCAGGTGATCCTGGGCGAGGCTGAATATTTGAAGTCGACGATGGCATTTTCGTCGCCGCTAAACTCGCTCTCGTCAAAGAGAGCGCCGGCGCGATGCACAAGGCCGCGATACTCATAGCTGGCCCTGGCCGCGATGCGCTCACGGTGGAAGCGCGTGAACAACGAGGCTGAGCAAGCTCCGTCAAAGCATTTGTCGTGATAGAAGACGCGAACCCGCAAAACCGGCACTCCCTTACACATGAAAATTGAATAACTTGAACTGATAAGCATCAAGGGCTTGGCTCGTTGTGTCAAGGCGGGGCGGATTGAGGCGAGTCCGATTCGCGCCAAAGCGGGATGAATTCCTCAAGGAGAACCTGCGAACAGGCACGCTTGCAGGGCTTCGTAATACGGCGTATTCTTTTGTATTATGAGTACTCCGCGCATCATCAGCTTCCGACTCGCGCCCGAGAAGGTCGCAGAACTTGACGTGATCGCCAAATCCATGGACCGCGACCGCAGCTATCTGCTCAATGAAGCGGTGGAAACCTATCTGGGTGAGCAGAGACGCTTCGCCGCCATGGTAGAAGAAGGGCTGGAAGCGTCCCGAAAGGGAGAACTGGTTGACGACGAGGATGTCGGCATCATGATCGATTCCTGGATACGTGAGAGGGCAGCGGAAGTGAAAAAGGTACGGGCGAAAGCGTGAAAGTCCGCTGGACCATGCCGGCTGTGAACCAACTCCAGAACCTATTCGACTTTATCGCTGAGGGAAATCCCCCAGCGGCAGGTCGCACAGTTCAGCGGATTCATCAGGCGATCCTCCGTACTGCCCGTATGCCCTATGCCGGCAGGATTGGCCGCGTGGCTGGAACCCGCGAAATTCCTGTTCCCGGCACCCCGTACCTCGTCGTCTATCGAATTATTGAAAACATGATTCATGTACTCGCAATCCTCCATGGAGCACAGGAGTGGCCGGAAACCTTCTAGCCTGGAACTCCCCAAAGAACTCTTCCGTAGCGTATCTTTCCAACAGTAGAATTCTATGTAACTCTCTGTTTCTTTTGAAGGAGGCTCCATGGAGCCGGAGATTCAGCCCCCTCAGCCAGAAGCCCTGCCTGCTGAACCCGCCGCCGGCGAAGATGCTCCAACCAAATCGATTTCCGACTTCCCCGATCCCTGGGAGACCCGAGGCGTGCGTTGGGTGTTCCTGGGCAGCCAGGGTCTGCGGGCCGGCTGGTCGGTGGCGACCTTCGTCATCCTGATCGCTCTGTTTGCCACTGCTCTGGGATTTGCCTTCTTCAAGCTCCATTTGCTCGGCTCCGGCAATAAAAATGAATTCACAGCATCTGTGGCATTTTTCTCAGAGGCCATTTCTTTTCTGGCGATGGCGGGGGCAGCCGCGCTGGTGGGTCTGATCGAGCGCCGGCGCAGCCTACTAGCCTATAACCTGATCGGCCCACGGCGCATGGTTCACTTCTTCTCCGGTCTGGTAGCGGGATTCGCTGCCCTTTCTGCGCTGATCGGAGGGCTCGCCTGGGGTGGCTGGCTGCATTTTGGCCCCATCGCGCTATCCGGGGCAGAAGTCTTCAAGTTCGGCGCGCTCTGGGCCGCGGCCTTCCTGCTGGTTGGTTTCTTTGAGGAGGGAACCTTCCGCTGCTATCTACAGTTCACATTGACCCGCGGTATCAACTTCTGGTGGGCACTTGGAATCATAGGCGCCGTCTGCCTGGAACTAGTGCTGACGATCAAGGGCAACGGCGTCTGGGGAGTCTACGCATTCGCGCTGCTGGGGCTTCTGCCCTGTTTCCTGCTGCACATACGAAAAGCGCCAGGCTCTGCCTTCTGGCAGGCGGCATGGGTCACATCAACCCTCTTTGGCTTCATCCACATCAGCAATAATGGAGAAAACTGGATCGGCATCTTTGCCGCGGCGGCCATCGGGTTTGTCTTCTGCGTGAGCGTGCGTGTCACCGGCTCGGCATGGTGGGCCATTGGCTGCCATGCCGCCTGGGATTGGGCGGAGACATACTTCTTTGGCGCGGCCGACAGCGGCAACGTGGCGACCGGCCATTACCTGACCACTTCCCCTGTGGGCAATGTGCTGTGGAGCGGCGGCACAGATGGCCCTGAGGGCAGCCTGCTGGTGTTGGCTGTCATCTCGCTGTTGCTCGTGGCTCTGGTTGCGATCTACGGCCGCAAGAAGCCAGCGTCGCTCGACTCGGCGCTCACAGAACCGGTTTCCGGATAACCCATGCGGCTTTGGCTCAATCGTACCGGCGAAGTCTCTCTGCGTGAGCAGTTGATCACGCAGGTTGAGCTGGGCATTCTGTGCAAGGAACTGCTGCCCGGCCAGCGGTTGCCCAGCACACGCGAGCTGGCACGCCGCTTCGGGATCCATGCCAACACGGCCAGCGCCGCCTATCGCGAGTTGGAACGCGAGGGCTGGCTAGAGTTCCGACATGGCAGCGGCGTGTATGTGCGCGCAACCCGGCCCGCTGCGCCGCTCTCATCCGAACTGGCCATCGATCAGCTGATCAGTGAGCTGGTTGCCAGGGCGCGCAAGCTGGGCGCGGCACAGTCTCAAGTGAGAGCCCGGCTACGCCGCTGGCTTGCCAACGAGCCGCCATCACGCTGGCTGCTGATCGAGCCTGATCCGGAACTGGGTAGGATCGTGATTCACGAGATGGGACTGGCGCTCACAATGCCCATAGCGGGCTGCACTCCCGAGGAATGCGCGGAACCAAACCTTCTGAATGGCTCGATGCCGGTGGTGCTGCCCAGCAAGGCTGCGAGGGTGCGCAAGCTGCTGCCTGCCGGGACTGAGCTGACCGTGCTCCAGGTGCATCCTGTCGCGACGGAGCTTCAGGCATACCTGAAACGCTATCTGCCGGAGCACGCCGCGGATCTGATCGGCATCGCCTCGCGTTGGTCGGAGTTCCAGCGCATTGGGCGCACCATGCTGGTTGCCGCCGGGCTCTCGCCGGAGAGCTTACTGGTGCGCGACCCGACCCAGCCCGGCTGGAAGCGGGGACTGGAAGCGACCGCCGGCGTGGTTTGCGACCAGGTGACCGCTCTTGAACTGCCCGCGAACGTGTTTCCCATGCGCTTCAGCCTGCTCGATGCGGACTCGATTGCGCCGCTCCGCGCCATGGAAGCCGTACTCGCTGGAGACGGCGCTGACCCATCGTCTCTCGAACCCCCATTGTGACACTCGCGAAACTGTCCCAATCGCCCCCGCGCCCGCATTCGATCCTGGCTAGCATCGGGAGGTATGAAACACACATTCAGCATTCCGCTTGCAATTGGCCTGTTCGCAGTGTTGCCTGGCATCGCGTTTTCGCGGGCGCCGCCCGATAGCCCGAAACCTGCAAAAAAATCAGTGAACGATTGGCGCCGCGTGCAAGATCGCATGCAAGGCGAAGAACTGTATCTGCAATCCACCGATGGAAGTCACATGCTCTGCCGATTTGCCGGTGCGACCGAGGAGGCAATATTCTGCGGCTCGATCTACGGCGGGACGGGCGAGGACGGCTACCGGCTTGACCGCGCCGACGTCAAAGCGATCCGGCTGGAGCCTCAGCCGGGACGATGGAACATAAAAAAGGCGGTCGGCGTGGGTGCAGCCGCCGGCTTTGCATTCGGACTGATTGTCCACCCAGCGAGCGATCCGAATCCCAGAGTCTTCGACGGCATCGGTATGGGCGCTGTGGGAGCGCTCGCAGGCCTCCTTGTGTCTTCCGTTGGCGCACCCATTTCTGCGCTGGTCAATCACAGCACATTGATCTATCGCCAGCCGCGGCAGGAACGGAAACCACGCGTCTCTGCCCAGCTAGCGCCAAGACAAATCAATCCCAACACAGCCGCAACCGAACTGTCTGAAAGCTCACAACCACGATGAAAGAGGAATTTCATGTTCAAGAATTTGATTTCCATCACACTTTGCCTCATCGTTTGCCCGCTACTGGTGGCACAACAGCCCGCGCAATCCGCCTCGACCCCAGCCACCAATCAAACCGCTCTGCCCGCGCAGCAAACGGCCGATGCGCCGCAAGCGAGCGCCATCGCCGAGCGCAATCTGGCTATCAAGAACGCCCGGACAATCCACATCAACTCCGACACGGTCTATCTGACCGTCAGCACCATGGACCGGGCGCTGATGAGGCAGAAGGATTGGGAGAAGCTGGGCCTGAACATCGTGAACAACCCAGACGGGGCCGACCTTGAACTCCAGATCAACAGACTCGTCTTCACGCATATCCACACGTACGTCCTCACCGATAAGGCGACCAGCATCGTTCTCGCCTCGGGCAGGGTCAGGGCCTTCGACGGAGTGGTTGCCTCTGGCCCCATGGCCGAGCAGATCGTGAAGGCACTGGCAGCGGCCCGGCTTCCTGGGCGGCCAGCGAGCAGCGATCGCGGGTTATGAGTGCATGCAAACAGACCTATTGAAAGAGGAATCGCCATGATGAAGAGATTGCTTCATTCTGTGCTCTGTTTCATCTTGTGTCCGCTGTTGATCGCCACACAAGTTGCCGCCCAAACCGGGCCGCAATCCACCGAGCCTGCTGCTCCGAAGGCGGTTACAACACTGGCGCTGCCTGCTTCGTTGGTCTCCGTTAAAGGCAGGAAGATTGAGCTGGTTGCCCAGGCACCGGTCTCCATCGAGACGGCGATGACCGGCTCTCCATTCCAGTTTGTTGTGGACAAAGATGTCGTGGTCGAGAGAGTCACTGTTATTCACGCGAAAACGCCGGTGATTGGAGTGATCGCGAAGATCAACCGCGGCTCCTATGAGAGAAACCGTGACGGATACCTCGATCTGCGGCTAAGCGAGCCGACCGGTGGACCGCCGATCAAAGTCCGCCTCGGTGGCATACCGCCCGAGCCTGTCTACCGTTCAACTGGCGGCGCTGGCTGGAATGGCGCTGGAAACCCGGCGATGACGGGTTTTAAGATTGCCCTTATTGCCGTTGCTGTAATTTTCGTTATCGCCCTTATTGGAGGAGACAACTGATTTGGTCGCGCCGGGCGGCGGGATGGAAGCTGTCGTTATTGATTTCGAACTCGCCGGAAAGGGATAACGTATTCGGCAATGTTAGAGGCGTGCCGGTCGCAGGGCGTTATCCTTAGGTTGACCGATGCCAACCGACGACGCATTCAACCGAACGCACGAACCCTCTGCCGCAGCCGCGCCCCGCAAAGGCCGCAAACGGTGCTGGCTGCGGTTTCTGCTTTGGTGCGCGGGCAGTCTGCTGACAGTTGCATTGCTGGCAATTGCGGCCAGCGTGCTGTGGCTGCGTGCGGCGGAGATGGCAGCTCTGCCTGTTGTTGACGGCGACCTGCATCTTGCCGGACTCTCAGCGCCCGTCACCGTCCGCCGCGACGCCCACGGCGTGCCTCATATCGAGGCGGCCACCCAGGACGACCTGTTTGTGGCCCAGGGCTATGTGACCGCCCAGGACCGGCTCTGGCAGATGGACACATTCCGGCGCAATGCCAATGGCGAGCTGGCGGAGATCCTCGGCCCCTCGCTGGTCAATCACGACAAGGCGCAGCGCGTACTTCAGATTCGCAACACGGCTCAGCGTATCTACTCCAATCTGCCGCCCGCCGACCGCGCCCGCCTCGACGACTATGCGCGGGGTGTGAACCTCTTCCTCTCGCAGCACGCGGATTCGCTGCCGGCGGAGTTCAAGCTGCTGCACTATCGGCCCCAACCTTGGAGCGGCGTGGATTCAGTTTCGGTGGGCCTGATGATGGTGCAGACGCTGGATACGCATTGGGATGTGAAGCTGGCCCGGGAGCAGATCGCCGCCAAATTGCAGAACCAGAAGCTCGAAAACGATCTTTACCCGGTGGGCTCCTGGCGCGACCATCCGCCGACGGGTGTGTTGCTCGACCTGAGCCAGCCACATCCGGAGCCGCCCGGCGAGAAAGACGCGGATGAGGAAGACGACAACTCCCAGGCCAGCGCCGCACCTGCGCAAGCTGCGGAAAGAATGGCTGCTTTGAAAGGGCTCGGCTTTAGCCGTGCCGTAAATGCCGCGAGACTGACGCGGGCTTTAGCCCCTGAGGGAATCTCGGTTCATCCATGCGCATCCCCTCGGGGGCTAAAGCCCATCCCATCCTGGGGTTCTTCTTCGGCACGGCTAAAGCCATGCCCTTTCAAAACGGATGGACTCTCCGGCGCGGAAGACATCGCCGCGCTCCGCGCTGACCTCGGCCTGCCTGAATGCGCAGGATGCTCACCAGGCTCGAACAACTGGGTGATCGCCGGACGCCACACCGCAAGCGGCAAGCCTCTGCTCTCAAACGATATGCACCTCGGCCTCACGGAGCCGAACATCTGGTTTATGGCCGACCTGAGCGCACCGGGTTTCCATGCAGCCGGTGTCACGCTGCCGGGGATGCCGTTTGTGATCGCCGGCCACAACGAGCATGTGGCCTGGGGATTTACGGCACTTTACGCCGACGTGCAGGATCTCTACGTGGAGAAGCTCGACGGCAAGGGCAACTATCAGGGCAACGACGCTCAATGGAAGCCATTGGCCGTGGACCACGAAGTCGTTCACGTGCGCGGCGGCAAAGATGTCACGCTCGATCTTCAGTCCACCGAGGACGGGCCGCTGTTAAATCCGATGTTCACAAAAGAGACGCGTCCCATCGCGCTCAAATGGACACTTTACGACCCTGCGCAGAACGCGCTGCCTGTCTACCAGCTCGACACTGCCTCTAACTGGGCGGAGTTTTCAATGGCGCTCAGCGCATGGTGCTGGCCAACGCAGAATATGGTCTATTCCGACGATCAGGGGCACATCGGCTACCATGCCGTCGGTAGGATTCCGATTCGACCGGCGGGCCTGATCGGCGTACCCATCCAGAACGGAGCGCATGAGTGGCAGGGCTACATCCCATTTGACCAGATGCCCAGCGCGGTCGATCCGCCGTCAGGTTTCTTGGCAACCGCCAACTCCCGCGTCACCACGATAGATTCGCCCTACCCGCTGTCGCTGGAGTGGGTCGATCCCTACCGCACCGAGCGCATCTACAAGGTGCTGCAAGGCCGCGACCAGCTTAAGCCCGCCGATATGCTCGCTGTCCAAACCGACGTCTACAGCGAGGTGGACCAGGAGCTGGGCCATCGCTTTGCCTACGCCATCGACCACACGGAAGGCGTGGACGACCGTCTGCGCAAGGCCGCCGACCTGATGCGTGTTTGGGATGGCAAACTGACCACCGATTCCGCCGCCGCCTCCATTGTGTTTCAGGCCCGCCATGCCCTCTGGCCGCTGATTCTTGAGCCGAAGCTGGGCAAGCTCGCCGAGGAGTACCGCTGGTCCGAGTCCAACTTTGCCGAGGAAGAGATCATCATGCACGCCAGCCCCGACTGGCTTCCGCCGGCTTATAAGAATTGGGATGCGCTGCTGACCGACGCCGTTCGCAGGGGCATGGAAAAAGGCAACGCTCCCGGCGATGTAGCCCTGTGGACGTATGGAAGCTGGCATGTGGTCGACATCGAGCACCCGCTGGCTGCGTATCTGCCTTTGATAGGCCGGGTGGCTGGAACCGGCTCGCAACCCCTCAGCGGCGACACCACCACCGTAAAGCAGGTGGGCCGCGAGTTCGGCCCCTCGCAGCGCTTCACCATGGACTGGAGCAACATCGACGGCTCCACGGAGGATATTGTTCTGGGCGAGAGCAGCAACCCCTACAGCCCGTACTTCCGCGACCAGTGGGCTGACTACTACGGAGGAACGACCTTTGCGCTCCCCTTTACCGCGCCAGCCGTAGCCGCACAGACCCGCCACACGCTGCGGCTTCTGCCATAAACGGCCAGCTGGACAGCTATCGTTCGCTTTTCAGCAGCCAATAATGGAAGCCATCGACAATGGCCATCAGCGCGGCCTGGTTCAGGTCACCGCTTACTCCGGCAGTCTTCCATGGTTCGTGGCCGTCGGCGTTGAAGCTGACCGTGACGCGGACGTGGGCGGCTGTGTCATGCGCGGTTACGTCGAGAGCTGTGACGCTGAAGGTGCCGAGACGCATCTGCGCGAGCGCCGGGTACCACTTTTCCAATTCGCGGCGCATGGCTTTGGTCAGGGCATCCACTGGACCGGAGCCCTCTGCCCTGGTCGTAGCCACCGCGGAGTCGCCGATGGAGAGCAGCATGGAGGCTTGCACATAACGGTTGCCGGTCTCGTCGGATTCGTCCAGCACGCGCCAGCTCTTCACGCTAAAGCGATCTTCGAGAGTTTTGAGAACCTTCATGCAGGCCAGCTTGAACGAAACTTCGCTGGCTGTGAAGCCGCCGCCCTCAATCATGGCCAGATTAGCGTCCATCAAAGCCTGGGCCTGCGCGGAGCTGAGCGCAACGCCGAGCGATTGCGAGAGCATGACAATGTTGGCCCGGCCCGATTGGCCGTTGACGCCGATGACAGGGTTGGCGCCCACTTTGGCGGGATCGCACCAGAGATACGCGCCGGGGTTCTTGCGTTCGCTGCTGCCATGCATGCCGGCCCATGTGCCAAATGCGCCGGGGCCAACGATGGGTGAGCCATGCGGCGCTTCAAGGCCAAAGGCCGAGTAAGCCGAATGCGCAAGGCCGGTAAGCCCGGCGAGCGATGCCGGAGGCACAAACTCGGCTTCGCCCCGCAGTTGCATGCTGCCGACCACGGTGGTCAGGTTCACGTTGCCGCAGCGTTCGCCTGTACCGAGCAGCGTGCCTTGAATCTGCACTGCGCCTGCCAGCACGGCGGCGCGGGCATTGGCCACTCCCAGGCCGCGATCGGTGTGGCCGTGGAATCCGACTTTGGCGTCGGGGTAAGTCCGCACCAGGCCGCCGATCACATCGGCTACTTCCTCGGGGTTTGCGCCGCCGGTGGTGTCGCAAACAACCAGGCGGCTCACTCCCTGGCGGACGCATTGCGCCGTCATCTGGTGGAAGTAGTCAACGCTGCGCTTGCTGAAATCGGCATCGCACGCCTCGCCGTTTTCGCGGCGGCCGCAACAGGCATCCATGGCGTGCTCGAAGTCGACGATCACCTCAAGGCCGTGGTCCTGAAGGCACTCGATGGTCTCATACGCCATCAGCAGGTTTTCTTCCGGCGTGGTTTCCAACGACATCATCACATCGAGCAGGCGGGACTTGACCACGATCACCGCTACGGGAACGCGCGCTTTGTGGGCGGCAATGAATTGCACGTCGGGCCAATCCTGCACCTTTGCGCCGCGGCCGCGGGTTCTGCCAAAGAGAGCCAGTTTCATGGCGCCTGTATCGACCGACGTAAGAGCGCCGGTCAAATCCGCCACAAACTTGTTTGCGCCGGCAAAGCCGATCTCCGCATATTGAACGCCAAAGTTGGCCATGCGCTGCAAAAGGCTGACGGCGTTGGGCACGGAGATATCGATATTGGGCTGCTGCATTCCATCGCGAAGACTGGTATCGAACAGCTCCACTTTTCTAGTTAAAGCTTCCTTCATTTGTCCCTGTTTCCGATCGTGAGAGCGACCCTCGACCAGGAGAATCGCGCCAGCGGGTTTCCAATTTCCCATGATACCGCTGCCGATGGCTTCGAGAGACGGCCCGGAAGTCTCAGCGGCCCCTCAGGCGGCCAGCGGCTTGATCGTCCGTCGCTTCTTCTGCGATTCGATCCACAGGTCGTATTGGAGCTGCGCCTTCGAGAAGAAGTCCGGGGAAAGCGCCAGAGCCTCGCCGAGCCGAATGCTGAGATCCATGGTAACGGCGGTGCGGCCATTCAGGATGCGGGAGACGGTGGCGCGCGCCACGCCGATATGCTCGGCGAGCTCGGTTGCGGTTCTCTTGCCGAGGAACTCTTTGAGCAGCTCTCCAGGGCTGGCCGGATTGTGCATCGTCGCCATGTCCATTGCCTCCTTAATGGTAATCCTGATAGTCCACGAGAATCGCATCCTCGCCCTCAAAGGTGAAGGTCAGCCGCCAGTTGCCGCTTACGCTCACGGACCAATGCCCCTTTGAGGTCGCCCTTAAGCGGATGCCAGTCCCAGCCGCTCCGGTTCATGTCGAGCGGCGTCGAAGCCAGATTCAGTGTGGTCAGCAGGATGCGCAACCGGCCTTCATGTTTTGGCTGGATGCCCGCCTTTGAGCCGGTCCTGAAGAACTTCTCGATGCCGCCATGCCGGAACGTCCTGATCACAGCCCGAGCGTAACATATCATGTTACGCAATAGCAAGGATATGCGACTCTCTTTGCGAGGCTGCAACGAACAGACCCCGCGACCGGCAAAAAAGATGCCTAAAATGGCGCGAAATGCCATCGAATTTGGGCCTAATTTGATTGAAAAACAGCCTTTTTCTAGCTTGTTTTTGAACGATGAGATCTTTTGTATGTTATTGATTATGAAAGATAGGTATGCTCGCGGAACGCTAAATCGATACCCCCGGGGGGTTAGGGGAGGGGTGGGGGTATTATTTTTCTGGTAACTAGGCGTTGGGGAGGGGACGATATAGGGTAGCGGGTTCGCTTGCGTGGAGGCAGCCCATGAAATGATTGTGCGCTGCCGTGAGGTAATTTTCGGTATGGGACAAAGGGTGGGCGGCGGATTCTGGTTCGTGCGATCCCAGGTCTCAAATCGAGACCTAGGACACCCATTCATTTTGGGCAATCAGACTTGGGCCACTCGCCAGCTACAACTTTTGGGTATCGCTGTGAGTCTTTATAAAGTAGGTTCTTTTAGGAGAATTGGAGCATTTTCCACTATTTTAACCAGGTTTTGCCGGGTTTTTTCCGGATTGATGCACGATTCGCCTTGTATACCGAATTCGTGGAAAATACAAGGGGTTATTGCGTAGTTTTCCACAGTTTTTGTGGAAAACTAGTTGCACTAATAGTGCATTTTGTCGATAATGATTTCAGGCCGTAGGTTAACTCCTTAGTCTACGTGTCCCCATTCTCTACGCTGAGAGGCCCCGAAAGGGGTCTCTCTTGCGTTAGGGTGTTTTTTCCAAGAAATCTCGTAATGCTGCCACATCTACAATCTGCAATCCTCTCGATTTCAAAGCATTTAATTCTGAGGCGATATGACGAGCTGTGCCAAATACGCTGACCTGTCGCCTCGCGTTGAGAATTACGGTCAGTGGATCAGCGAAATCGCTATCGCCGCTAAATAGGCAGAAACTGTCTGCCTCATTGAGCTGAAAGGCAATTCGCATATCCGTTCCAATCTCAACATCAAAGTTGCACTTCCAGCACTCAAGATGGAGAATCCCGTTACCGTTCAAGGCTTTCAATTCGTTATTGAGGCAGGCAATAGCCGCGGGACTCAAGTTGTTGAGGAGGGTTCTATCTATAAAGCTCGCAAGAGTATCTTTGGAATACGGGTCGATAATGTTTGAAAGATCTATTGTCAAGCGCATCTTCTTCACTTCTTTGGTGCGAATCTTGTACCCGCATTTGTGTACAAATGTCATAAACCGATTCGCTTGGTCGTCTCCGCGTAGCGTGCCAAAGTAAAATCGCACTTCCTTGACGCCGAAAGAGTCGAGAAAATCCTTGAGCTTTTTTAGATCAACTTCCCACCCAAGTCGCTTTCGCCATTCGCGAACGTTGCCGAAATCGATATAAACGATTGTCTTATCTGTAAGTAGCCCTTCGAGCGAAGACACTCGCGCCGCATGATTCCGAGCCGCGAATTCAATGGGAAAAGTCTTCGCTTTGAACATTTCACATTCCTCTTTGACAAACGCATGACGAGGTTTAACATATTAAACGAGCGAGGGAGCTATTTTGCTGCTCCCTCCACAATAAGCCCACCAAGGCCTGTAGCGCATCCCCGCCAAGAGATGAGCGCTGCAGGCCTTTTCGCATTGGCCCGCCGTCACGGTGGACGGGATGGCGACGGGCTGAGACTCTTCTCTTCATACTGCCCCCTACATAAAGATTGCACCAATCTGCCATCAGGTCAAGGTATAATTTGCCACGGCGCGTAATTTTATCGCGTAATTTTACTTTTTAGCGTTGCTTAGGATTCAAAACCGCGCTATTCTCAAACTGAGAACGGAGGATCTATATGGCCCGTGGCCCGGCTTATCCCTATGTTGGTCTGGAGCAGGCGGTTGAATTGAGCAAGAAGATGTATGCCTTTGCTCGTCGCACCGCTATTCACCCTGATGCTGTTGTCAAGGAAGCGTGGGAGTATAGTCCCACCAGTAGCAGCGGCCAAAAAATTTTGGCAGCACTCCGATATTTCGGACTTGTGGAAGATGTGCAAGTCGGAGAAAATAAACAGATTAAACTCTCTGATAGGGCTTACAGGATACTGGTAGATAGCGCCGATTCTCCCGAGCGAATGAAAGCCCTCCGCGAAGCCGTGCTGGCACCCAAGGCATACGCCTATTGCTGGAAGCGATGGAATGGAGATACCCCGCCTGCGATGCGATCACATTTGATATTTGACCAGCATTTCAACGAGAGTAGCGTTGACGGCTTTGTCAAGGATTTCAAGAGCAGCCTTCAATTTGCAGGCATGTTAGATGGACACGCGAAGTTCGGTATGGCAGTAGAGGAGACAGACGACGAAGACCTAAGCGAAGAAAATGGCGAGGATGTAGAACCCTCTAAAGAAGGTAAGGCAACGCCCGATAACAACGCTAAGCGGGTGGATTCTGAAGGAGGAGTAAAGATGTGGAATGAGGTTTTCAACCTTCCCGAAGGGGCCGTGACAATCAACATTCCGGCAGAACTGAGCGCCGACAGTTTCGAGGATTTAGTAGCTGGTTTGGAACTTTTCAAGCGAAAGATAGGAAGGATGGTAGCGAGGTCCGAAGCAGCAAAGTCAGAGCAAGATGAGTCACCGAAAGATGTATGATCTGCGGCATGAGGCAAGAGTCGGCAGGTGGCCCACACACTGATCCTGCTATCCATCTGTCCTTCCCAAAAAAGGTAAAGCAGTACCCCATTCATCGCGGCTTCGCGATCAGTGGGCCGCGAAGTCTTGCTGTACCCTCCGACTCGATTTCAAACCCTCCTCGAATTCCAGTCGCGTCTTGGTTGAAGCTGCTCCATGGGTACTGTCCAGCCGATGCGACAAGTCCCCGCTTGACCGGCAACCTGTCCTCGTCATCCCTCTGCGACCTTGTCCGAAAACCCGCTCATCGCGATAAGGCCTCCGTCCCAGAGGCTACCCCGGCGGGGCACGGTCCCGGATACAGGGATGAGTGGGCCGCCTGGCGCATTTGGGGAGCATAAACGAAAGGCCCGTGGCTAGCCCGCATTTCTCACAAGGCGCGTCAACGAATTTGTAGCGCCGGCCTCCTGGCCGGCTGTAGCGTGGGTCTCCCGACCCACGCCGGACACCGTTTGTTCTGTCATGGGTGCGCAAACTGTATAAATGAACGAGGCTTTGCTCTGGCGGCGAGGACGCCGCCAGTACAGCCGACCAGGAGGTCGGCGCTACAGGGCATCGATCTGGCCGTGAGAAATGCAGGCTAAAGCCCGGCTCATTTTGGGTTGCTTGCGGCGCGATTGAAGTCGTGCCCTGACACAAGGCTGGGTTTCCCCGGTTCTCGCCTCTGGAACCTGGGAGGCATCGAATCCACTTTGCAGATCATTTCGACCCGGCGGCGCACAATCATAAATAGTGACCCAGCAAAGAAATACCCCGGCACGCTACCACGAGCTCACAAGCTCCAAAAATACCGTAACTCCTTTGCTGTCAGGAATCTGCGAATAACTTCATTAGAGTGACGAATTTGACGCGAAACCCTCCCCGTATCCTATTGAAAAAAAGGAGTTTATTTGCAAGATAGGGTGGGGGGGAGTGGACCAGCGCCCAGGGGACTGATCGCCCGGCAGGTACCCCGGCGGGGCACAGTCCCTGATACAGGGATAAGCGGGCCACCTGCCCTGCTCAAAATCGTCGGTGGTATCATGGTGCTGAGGATTGACGATATGCGCTCCACCAAGCCCATTGTCTAAGTGACCTTGTCATTGCCCTTCGGCGCCTCGGGGGCTGCGGGAGCGGTCTGTATCTGCTCAGGCAGAGGAGCTTGCGCGGGCTTCGCCTCGGGTGCGACGGGGGCGGTTAGTGCCTGCTCAGCCTGAGGAGTTCCCGTTGCCTTAGTCTCCTGCGCTGAACCGTTCTTCAGCAATGCTTCCAGTTCGGCTTTCGTGGCTTCCGGCAAGTTTTTGAAATCCCGTTCCGCTAATTCCTTTTTCAGGCTTTCTTTGAACCGATCCAGAGCCGTTGTGCTCCGCACCTTATCCCTCAGGCAGTTTCTTCCTTCGGTGCAAATCTTCACGATGCGTTCGCAGTATTCCGCTTGCTGGGCAGGGACCTTTTCCTCTTTCCACTTATCCGCGAAATAGCAGCCGAAGTTGATATACACCTCAGGGAAGTACTTTTCCTTGGCTCTGCGCGGGATGTGGTTGCGCGGGTCGAGCAGTGTTTCTGAGATCTGGATGGCTTCATCGAATTTGCTCTGGTAAGAGCTGAGCAAAGCCAGGTTGTAGAGGGCTCCTGCATCGATCGGGTCGATCTCCTTGCATCGCGTGAAGTCCTTCCTGGCGCGCTCAATCAAGCTCTTGAGTTCATCCGCCTCCCATCCTTTCTTGGAGCCGAGATCGTAGAGAGCCAGCGCCGAGGCGCCACGCAGTCGAAAGGCATCCACGCTTTTGGGATTGCAGCCGGTGGCGCGGGTGGCATAGAGGCTGGCCCGCACCGCGTCACCGCGGGTAAAGTCGCCGGTCACGGAACGTTTAAAGTACGACCGCGCCAACGCCAGGTAGAGCTTGAGCAGATTGGCGCTGTCGAGCGCCACCACGCTGACGGCGAGTATCTGCGATTCGTCGATCTGGATTTGCTGCTGCCGTTCCTCCAATTGCCAGGGATCGGCGCTTGGCAGGTCACGATTCATGTCTTCATCTTCGGGAAACCGGTCTTCCAGATCGACAATCAGGTTCTGAACGCGTTCCTGCAAGCGGGAAATGATGGGGAACTCGGAGAGGACCTGCGTCTTGAGGGTATCGAAATCCGTCTGTGCTTTAGCCTTGATGGCGGCAAGCTCCTGCTGAACCGCGGCGGAGAGCGCGTCGGCTTTGGCATTGACGCTGACCAACTGCTCCTTGGCGTCCTGGCGGCTGGCAAAGACCGTGGCCAGAGCCAGAACGCTGAGGATGGTGGAGTACAACCCGACCACCAGCAGGAGCTTGTCGAGCAGCATCTCCTCGCGCTTGATGGATTCGTCGACAGCTGCCTCAATGGCTTTTTGCAATTCGGCTGGCGAAAGGACAGACGACACGTCAGTTGGAGCGTGGTGGCGCGCGAACACGGCATCGTCCATGGAGCCGCGCGTCCAGGCGGACAGCCAAAAGGAATAGGCGATGACCGCGATCAGGACGGGAATGCCGACGCAGGCCAGCACCAGGCTGACGCGTCCGAGGACGCGAGCAAGCTGATGCGGGGGGATAAGCGCGGTTTTAGGCTCACTAGGATTCTGGTTGCCTGGCTGTGCCAAGTCCATTGCACACCTCGCATTCGATGAAGAGATTGGGTTTGCTGGGGAGATCGCCGGCAGTTACTGGAAAAGCGATCTTGCGAAAAAACATTATCACAACCGCGCCGCACTTTGCCTTGATTCATTTTGGGTTCGTTTTGGACGCGCCGGAGACAGGGGAATGCTGGCCCCTGGGTTCGCCCGGCACGCTGCCCGTCGGCCGCAGGGTGCAGAGCCGATCAGGGCGGCCCGATGCTGTTTCCTGAATGGTACTGACGAGTTGGGCGGCGACACGACCGCAGCGAACCTCAATGCTGGACCGGAACCTATAATTGGGCCATGCCGAACCCGCCCCTTAGGCGAATTCTTTTGCGACCCATTCTCGCCGGCACGGCTTTGATTCTCTTGGCCCTGGTTGGGTGCGAGGCTTCGACTGGACCGCCCGCTATCGAGCTAAACCAACAAGAAGCCCAAATCTGGCGGCACAGAACGGGAGCACAAGGGGCTGTTCATGTGAACGGGATGGAGTATGGGGATCCCTCCGGTCACAAAAGCGTGGAAGTGAAGGTTGTCGTATCTGATCAAGGCAAGGTAGAGTCCGCCCAGATTGTTGGAGATGCTAGCGGGTACGCCGAAGAGGTCAAGAGGGTCGAAATAGCACGGGCCTTCAAACCATGGGTTCGGAATGGCGTTGCGATCCGAGTGAAAATTCAGGACGAGGTTTCGCTGCTGCCGCCGGAACAGTGGGCGACTCAGCGCGAGAATTTTCCCGAGCCCTGGGACCTGAAAGGTGTGGAGATCGGGCTGATCCGCACCGGGTGCTTTGGATCGTGTCCGGACTATAGCGTGACGATTAACGGAGACGGAACTGTTCGATTCAGCGGCAGGCTCTATGTCCTCGTCCCTGGGGATCACGTAGCGCATATCCCAGCCGACACCGTCCGGGAGTTGGTCCGGCAATTTGAAGCCGCAAACTTCTTCTCGGCCAAGGACCAGTACATCAGCAATTGGACCGACAATCCCTCGCAGACGTTGACACTAACGGTTTCTGGCCGGAAAAAAGCTGTCGTAGATTACATAGGGACAGACGAAGGCATGCCTCAGGCCATACGCGATTTGGAGAGGGGGATTGACGATGCAGCCGGGACTGCCCTGTGGGTAGAAGGGAACGACCAGACACTGAGTTCTCTCGAAGAAGAGCAATGGCCGTTTACAGCGAGAACCAAGCAGAACCTGGCTGTGTACACAACGGCGATCTCAAAGAAGAACAGCCAGCTTGTGGAACACTATCTCGCGGCGGGCGGACCAATCTTTTCACCGAATCAGGATGAGGACTCGCCAGTGTGTGTGGCGAGCGGCATGGGCGACCTGGGTCTCGTCAAACGCATGTTGAAAAACGCAAACTCGTCAAGACACGAGACGCGTCAGCAGGCGGTGTTGCCATCGCAGGTATTGAGTGAGTGTCTATCGCGTGCGGCCCGGAACGGAAATATGGATACTGTGCAATTCTGGCTGGACAAAGGCGCGGACCCGAATGCGACGCCGATCCAGCGTGAGGATGAGGGGCCCGGCCTGAGCGTACTGGCAAATGGCATCGAGTCAGGAAACCCACAAGTGGTGCGCACGCTGCTGGAACACAGGGCTAAAGTGCAACCCTTCGTGGGTGGAGACAAGGACAACCCCGAGCCATTGCTGACCTTCGCGCTTGACTGTGGCGACCGGGAAGGTGGAAAACAAAGAGCGGAGATTGTCGAGATGTTGATTAAGGCGGGCGCGGACGTTAATGCCCGTGGTCGAATCGGGCAAACACCCATCTTTTTCGCCACCTTTACGCCGGAGGCTGTGAAACCGCTACTTGCAGCAAGGGCAAACTTGGAAGCAAGGGATGCCTTCGGTGCCACTGCGCTGATCCGAAACGCATATTCTGAGCCAATAGTACGCGAGCTTCTTGAAGACGGAGCAAACCCAGCAGCGGCCGACAGCTCAGGGAACACGCCGCTGAAGGTGGCCCAAAAGGCCAATTTTTGCAAAGGTTGCGCACAATTGATTGAAGAAGCTCTAAAGAAGCGGGCAGAAACTGGCACTGTTACCACCAGTGCACCATAGGCGAGCAGCGAGTCTGTACCCAAGCCCAGTGCAGAACTTGAATTCCGGTCGAGTCACCGGCATCCTGGCAATTACTGTTTGTCTGATGACCTTTTCATAACTGACGGCTTGACTACTATAGATCAGGGTTGGCGGGAGCGCCGCTTGCAGCGGATGCGACCGGGCCAATCGGCTGGTTTTGGCCGTAGAGACGAGGACCTCTCGCGATCACATGTCAGTGACGCAAAGGAGTGATATTATGGCACGTCGCCTGAGCAGTACGAGGAGGATGACGTGAAAATAGGCATCGTTTTGGCAATCGGGGGTGTGGGGCTTTTGGTGGGATGCGGATCGGCAGGGGACAAGGCAGCCGGCATTCCCGTTACACCCAAATGGAAGGGAGAACCCTACCGTCTCGCGTTCGATACGCAGGCGGCAAAGCCGAATCCGGCGGGCGTCACCATTCCTATCATTAAGTACACGGCGGATCCTGAGGGGCTGGAGAAGAGAGCCGTCCTGGTGGTGCATTTCGAGACTCCGGGATCTGCGGGCGGCGACCCGGTGGTGAACCAGATGGTGGCGCCCCCGGTCGATATCTCCGGAGCGGAGGGCGCACTTCCCGCGGACTACATGGAATTGGCAGATAAGGATCTCTCGCGGCTTCTCGCGGCCTACTGCCTCAACGGGAAAATCAAGTTATCGGTGGCGCTTGTCCGGTCGTCGGTCAGCATCAGCCCCGGAACTGGCGAACTGGACGTGAAACGCCTGTCAGATTGGACGGCGATCGAGGTGGTCTTCAAAAACCCGCATCCACACTGTCAGCCCACGCACTCTTAACGGAGTGAAAGATGCACGAGCCGCTCACCGGCCTCGCCGGGTAGCGATTCCTTGTCCTCGGGAATCAGTGATCCTCAACTCTGTAGGCAAGAGGTTGGTGAGCAGCCTCTCAAAATCGAATCTCTGAGTATCTGACGCATCGAATCTACGACAGCCGGAATCTCGTGTCCTCGGGAGACCGGGCCATGCCCGGCAACAACGAACTCGGGTTTGAGAAGCGCGATCCGTTCAAGGGATTTGAGCCAAAGTTGCCAGTCTTCCTTCGTCCCTGCGTCCAGATTCGGAAGATATTCGCGAATCAGGCAGTCTCCTGTGAACAAGACGCCATCGTCCGGAACCCATACCGAGATATTTGTCGGTGTATGCCCAGGAGTCAGCAGGATCTCAACGTTCAAGTCACCCAGATTGAAGGTGAGGTCGCTTTGAATCGGACAATTCGGCTGTGACAGGCTGGTTCCATAGAAGAAGGCTCGCGCTTCGAAGCGGTCACGGCGTGCGGGGTTAGCAATCGTTTCATTGAACTCGACAATCTCTGCTTGAAATTCCTCGGGCGTTCGCATGATCCCGCTATGGCCCCACACGTCAATCCCAAGCGCGCGAAAATAGCCGTTCCCGCCGATGTGGTCGAAATGCTTTTCTGTGTTGATGATTCGCAGTTTGTTGGCCGGCCTCGCGATGGTTGCATAGCCGTGAATGGTTTGAGCGGCCATTGTATTTCCGCCCGTGTCCACTACCAATGTCATCTCATTGCCAACAATGAATCCGGAGTTGACGCACCAGGGCGACATATATCCAAGCCCAGTAACCGCGAAGCAATGATCGGAAATCTGCATGCCATTCATTATTACCGAAGGTCCGCACGCCTCCGGCTTGGAGAATGCTGAGCTTTCTCACGGACTGCCGGCGGCAGGATGCTTCGATTTCTAGAGTTGAGTGCATCTTCCGGGACAATTGACTGTTTGAGTCTCACCAAAAGAACTTCCGTACCAGTACTTGACACAGAGGTTCACTCCTAGGAAACTAAGATTGTCGCCACAAGGCGGAATCGAGGACCGGAATGCGAGACGCTGCTCCCCAAGGCACCTACAAAGTTCAAGCCCTCGACAGGGCTTTTGCCGTACTCGACCTGCTCGGAGAGAGCGAGACGCCGCTGGGCCTGGCCCAGGTCGCGTCCTCTCTGCAACTGCACAAGAGCACCGCGCACCGCTTTCTGATGGTTCTGGAGCGGCACCGCATGGTGGAGCGGACCACGAACGGGAAGTTCCGGCTGGGTCTGCGGCTTTTCGACCTTGGGAACCGGGCGATCGAGCAGTACGACCTGCGCGACCGCGCTCAGCCGCACCTGCGCCGCCTGGTTGCAGAGACCGAGGAGACCGCGCACCTGTGCATTCTGGAGGCGGCGCGCGTGATTTATCTTGACAAGATTGAGCCGGCCCGCTCGGTAAGAATGATTACCCGGATCGGGGCCAGCAACCCGGTGCACTGCACCTCGGTGGGGAAAGCGATTTTGGCGTTTCTGCCTGAGGACCGCGCCGCCGAAGTGATCCGCCGTATCCGTTTTGAGCGTTTCACGCACCGCACCGTCGCCAGCGCGGAGGCGTTGCGCACCGAGATGGAGAAGACCCGCCGCCGCGGCTATGCCGTGGACGACGAGGAGCTTGAAGAGGGGCTGCGGTGCATCGCGGTGCCGCTGCTGGATGCGCAGAGACAGCCGGTGGCGGCCGTTAGCATCTCCGGGCCGTCTTTCCGCGTGACCGCGCAGAAGCTGCCCTCCATCGCTAACCACCTGCTGCAATGCGTGCGGGGCATCGCCATGGATATGGGATACACATCGGCGGGGCGCGGGAATCGCATGGCCTGGACTGCATAGGGCAAGGCTGCTTTCGCTCTCAAGACTGGTCTCGATTATTGGCATAGCGCCTTCGCGCAGCCTGCAAATCCTCACATACGTCTCGTGCTTTTCGGCACGCTTCGATGGCACTCCCGCCCGCGCCGGCACGGGGGCGCGCCTTGGTGATTGCAGAAGTCGAGGGTTTGCACTACGTTTATAGCGGCAATGTTCCGGGTCATCTGGCTCAACGGCAACTGCTGCCCCAGTGCCGCGGTGTGCTGGCGTAGCGCGTGGGGTTCACGGCCAGCCGATTCCACAATCAACCGGATTGTTGTCCATGTTGCCAGCGCCCGATCCCAGGCGCAGGGCAAATCAATGGGCTCCGGGGAGGTTTGGCCGATGAAGTTCATGAGGAGCTACAAAATGGTTTGGCTGGCAGCTCAAGTGGTCACGCTCATGGCGGTTGTTCCTTTGCAGCATGTGCGCGCTGCGGATCCAGAAAAGGTAAGAGAAGCGGGAGTTGCCGGCGGCTTCTATCCGGCCGACCCGAAGATTCTTGCGGCGACCATCGACGACATGCTGGCTCATGTAACTGAGTTGCCCATCAAGGATCGGATCCTGGCCGTGGTAGTGCCGCACGCTGGGTATGAATACTCCGGCCCCGTGGCCGCCTATACTTATGCCGCGCTGAAGGGGCGCAAGTTTGCGCGCGTTGTGGTGATTGCGCCGTCGCACTGCGAGGCCTTCACCTTCACTTCGATTTATGAGGGCGATGCCTACTCAACACCCCTGGGTACCGTGCAGGTTGACAAAGCTTTTGCAAGGCAGTTAGCCAGCATGAGTTCGACCATGAGGCTCTCAAGCCGGGGACACGACGCCACACCAGCAGGCGCAGAACATGCCATCGAGGTGCAGTTACCGTGGCTGCAACGAGTGCTTGGGGATTTCGAGCTGGTGCCCATTGTGATGGGGGACCAGAGTTATGCCAGCAGCCGCGCGCTGGGGGTAGCTCTGGCAAAGCTGATCGCGAGCGACAACAAGGGTGGCGAAACTCTGATTCTGGCTAGCTCTGACTTATCGCACTTTCACACCTACGATCAGGCCGAGATCATCGATCATAAGACTCTTCATGCGCTGGAGGAGTGGGACTACTTCAGCATGTCGCGTAACTTTGGGGAGGGCGTGTGGGAGGCCTGCGGCGGCGCGCCCATCGTAGCCACAATGATTTATGCCGAGCGTATGGGCGCTAACCAGGCCAGGGTGCTGCGGTATGCCAATTCCGGCGATGTTACCGCCGACCATTCCCGCGTGGTCGGCTACAGCGCGGATGTTTTTGTGAAAGCTGCGAGCGGCGCGGCGGCGGAAACTCCGTTCTCACTCAGCGCGCAGGAGAAAACTGAGTTGCTCGCGCTGGCTCGCAAATCGGTGGAACATGCGATCACTACAAAGGAAGCATACGAGCCACTGGCCAGCACGAGCGAAGCTTTGAATCGAGAGCGCGGCGCCTTTGTCACCTTGAGAATAGCGGGAGAATTACGGGGCTGCATCGGCTTTGCTTCCGCAAGCAAACCACTCTACAGGACGGTGCGGGATACAGCCACGCTGGCTGCGCTGAACGATCCGAGGTTCAAGCCGGTTGAGGTTTCGGAGTTATCGAGACTCGACTACGAAATCTCGGTGCTTTCGCCGCTCCGCCACGTAACGGATATTGAGCAGATCAAGATTGGCGAGGACGGCCTGCTGATGAAAAACGGCGCGAACGAGGGGCTCTTGCTGCCGCAGGTGCCCGTGGAAGAAAAATGGAATCGGCTGACCTTCCTGGAACAAACCTGCGTCAAAGCGGGCATGCGCACGGATTGCTGGAAGGATGAGGGTACAGACATCTTCCTGTTTACAGCGGTGGTGTTTGATGATCCCAAGCGGTAGTGCCGTGCGGTTCTCAACATTGCAAACGCCGCAGCGATGCAAGGTCAGATGACTGAGAACTTTCCACTTGCCAGATCGTCGGCGGCTTGCTGGATGCTCTCGGGCCGGCCAAGATCGCGCCAATAGCAATCATCCTCGCGGAAGGCGACGATTCTTTCACCCTGAGCCGCAAGTTGGAGATAGGCGTCAATAATAGAAAAAGCGCCTTCTTTACGCATCTTTGCAAAGATGTGCGGAGAGATCACATGAATGCCGGAAAAGGCCAGCGCTTGCGCATCGGCGTCGGGCCGCGCTAATTCAGCCTTAGCGGCGCTTCCGGCTTGACGGCCGCAGAGCTGGCTGTCTTTGTCGAAGAGCAGATAACGCGAAGTTGGGCGATCTTGCACTGCCAGGGTGGCGAGGGCGGCGTGTTCAGTATGAAACTGCACCATGCGCCCAAGATCGATGGCGCTGATGACATCGACGTTGTGCAGGATGAACGGCTCATCGACGCTTGGATTGAAGAAAAAATGCGCGGCCTTCTTCAGGCCTCCGCCGGTATCTAGCAACTCTTCTTCGCGTGATACCTCAATGCTCATGCCGAAGTTGTTATTGGCTCTTAAGTACTCAACAATCATCTCCGCGTAGTGATGCACATTAACAATCACTTCGCGCACACCAAAGGCGCGCAAGCGCATGAGGGCGATTTCGAGCAGAGTGCGGCCAGCAACGGTTACCAGCGCTTTGGGGCGGCCGTCGGTCAACGGCTTGAGGCGCGTTCCCAGGCCCGCGGCCAGAATCATCGCCTTCATTTGCTCATCTTCTCCAGATCCATCTTGTCTAGCTCGATATGCCGCACGGCCACTTCCACTCCGGCGCTGCCGCGCAGATGCTTTGCCAACTGCTCGGCCAGAAAGACCGAGCGGTGCTGGCCGCCGGTGCAGCCAAACGATACCATGAGGTTACTGAAGCCGCGTTGCTGGTATGCGGCGACGCTTGAATCCACAAGGGGAAGAACGCCGGCAAGATACCGATGCACGCTCTCCTGCCTATTGAGATAGTCGATCACTGGCGCGTCTTTGCCGGTCAATTGCCGGTATTGTTCTTCGCGGCCCGGATTGGGGAGACTGCGGGCATCGAAGACAAATCCTCCGCCGTGGCCGGACTCATCGGCGGGCATTTGTCGGTGGAAGCTGAAACTAAAGATCCGCACCGTTAAACCCTTTGCGGACGAGGCCAGACCTTGGAGCTTTTCTGAAGCGGACATAGCTTCTAGAGCGGTCATCAGCGCTGGCAGGGCAATGGGCAGCTCGGCGTTCGCGGCGAGCCAGCGCAGGTTCTTCAGCGCGTAGGGAACGCTCTCAAGAAAATGCGCCTTGCGCTCATAAAACCCTCTGAAACCATAGGCGCCGAGGGCCTGAAGGATGCGGACGTAAACGTACGCGTAGTAATGCCGCATGAAGGCTGCGCGATCGACTTCGATAAAACCTGCGAGGCAGTCGAGATAGTGGTCGAGCAGTTGCTGGCGCAGCGCGGGCGGCAGATCGGCCTTGCCATCGAAGAGCAGAGACGCAATATCATATTGGAGCGCGCCTTTGCGCCCGCCCTGGTAGTCCAGAAAGAATGGCTGCTCATCGCGCAGCATCACATTGCGCGACTGGAAATCCCGGTAGAGAAAATAATCGTTAGGGGCTTCCAGCAGAAACGTTGTCAGGCGGCCGAAATCATCTTCCAGCGCCTGTTCGTTGAAAGGCACGCCGGCGAGCCGCAAAAAATAATATTTGAAATAATTCAAATCCCAGGCGATGGACTGCTGGTCGAAGCTCGCGCGCGGATAGCACACGTTGTAATTTAAATCGCGGCCAGCCTCGACCTGGAAACGGGGCAGCACGGCCACCACTTTGCGATAGGCCTCAATCGCCGGCGGAGCGAGTACCTCGCCGGTGCGATGGCGGCCAAGGAATTCAAAGAGTGTCGTGTCGCCGAGATCCTCTTCAAGGTAGGCGGCCTGGCTCAAATCCTCTGCATAAATCTCCGGTACCGGTAATCCATGGCGGTAAAAGTGCTTTGAGAATTCAAGGAAAGCCGCATTCTCTTCCTGCACGGGATAGAGAATGCCGATCGCGCTGGATTCGCCCGCAGTTAGCCGGACGATGGTGCGTCCCGAGCCGCCGAGCTGGCCCTGAAGCGGCTGCACGCGTTCGGCCGGAAACTGGTAATGCTGTTCGAAAAGCCGTTTGAGGACGTCCATGAATTCCTCAATTGTAGCCTTCCGCGCGGGCGTTACTTTTTGCGCTTGTGATCTTTCATGCGCGCGTAGAGCAGCACGCTGGTCAGCGTTTTGCCGTCGAGAATAGCGCCCTTCTCAATCATCTTGAGCACATCGGAGAGCTTGACCAGGCGGAATTCGATCTGCTCGTCTTCTTCGGGATGGGCGTCGCCGGCTACCAGGCCCTCGGCCAAAAAGACCTTCATGGATTCGCCAAGGAAACCGGGGCTGGCGTAGTACTCCACCAGCGGCTTCCATTTCCTGGCGCTGTAGCCGGTCTCTTCTGCCAGTTCGCGCTGGGCACCGGCCAGGGCGTCCTCGCCCGCATCGAGCTTGCCGGCAGGCAACTCCCACAAAAACTGCTGAGCGGCGTGACGGTACTGGCGCTCGACTACGATCCATGGGTTCTTCTTGCTTTTCGAGCTATCGATGGCCAGGATGACCACGCTGCCGTTGTGGCGGATGACATCGCGTTCGCTCTTGCGGCCGCCGGGCTCAATCAGCTTGTCGTGGAGTACGCGGAAGAGCGGACCCTGATAGACCACTTTAGAGCTGATTAGTTCCGCGGTTTCAACGCTAGGGGTTGCCTTGGTGGCTCTTGCAAGCTTTTTCGCTTTGGGCTTGAGCGCCTTCTTGGCCTTCGGCTTGGCAGCTTTTTTGGCTTTCGGCTTGACCACCTTTTTTGTCACGGGCTTGAGAGCCTTTGCCGCTTTGGGCTTTACTGTCGTGGCTGCCTTTGGCTTTACTGCCTTGGCCGCCATCGGTTTTACGGCTGCGGGCTTTTTGACAACGGCGGGTTTGGCTTTCCGGGGAGCGGCGGGCTTGGTTTTCTTCTTTGCCGCTTTTGGCTCGACGGGTGTTGGCTCGGCCGCTGCTGGCTCCGCTGGTTCTGGTTCGGCAGGTACTGTATCCATCGGTTCGGGGGGATTCACAGGCGTCTCATCGGTTGCCATCGATGTCTCTCCTCAAAAACACATTCAGGAGAAGTATACGCACAACGCGGCGGCATGGGAGAGCGGAATCCTCCAGTTGTGCATCGAATGTGTCCGGCGTGGCATCCTTAACTAAGCCCAATTGCTCCGCCCTCTTGCGTTCAGTTGCCGCGGTGAGGAACGGGCCAAAAGCGAATGGCCGGAAGTGAATGAGTTGCTGAGCGCTGACTGTCTTCCCATTACCGCAGTGCCGGGCCTGCACCGGTTGTTCCTGGACTACTGCGCCGGCGATCCCGGTGTGAGGCCGTACTTTGCCGCGCTGCCACCGGATTCAGGCTGGCAGGCGCGTCTGCCGGTACCCGCCCACTGGCCGGACCTAGTCCGGCTGCTGGCGGAGCAGAATCCGTCTCCTGCGCCCGCTGCGGCGATGGCTCTCGAAGCTCTGGGCAAGGGCGCCGGCGTGGTGGTTACAGGGCAGCAAGTGGGGCTGTTTGGAGGACCGCTATTTACGCCCTTCAAGGCGGCGACGGCTATTGCGCGGGCGCGGCAGGCGACGGCAGCGGGCCAACCCCATGCGGCCATCTTCTGGCTGGCGAGCGAAGATCACGACTTTGCCGAGATCAACCACGTCAGCTTTCCAGCGCAGAAAGAATTGCATAGGCTTGTGTATGCAAAAGCGCCCACGACGCCGCGGCCGGTGGGCGGCCTGGTGCTCGACGAAACGATTCTGCCGCTGGTGGATGAGGCGTGGGAGTTGCTGGGCGAGTCGGATGCGATGCAGGCTTTGGCTGAGGCCTACAAGCCGGGCCGTACCTTCGCTCAGGCTTTTGCGGAGTTCTATGCAAAGGTCTTTGCGGCGCAAGGGCTGCTGGTGCTGGATGCGAGTGGGCGCGCAATCCACCGCATGGGAGCGCCAGTGCTGCGGGCGGCCGTGGAGTGCGCCGATGAACTGCACGCCGCGCTGGTGGAACGGAACGGCGCTCTCGACGCTGCAGGCTATCACGCGCAGGTGGCCGTGGGCGCGCAATCCAGCCTGCTCTTTCTGCTGGACGAGAAAACGGGCGCGCGCCTAGCGCTCAAACGGATTGCCCCCACCGCAGCCGAGCCAGGCGGCCTGTGGCAGGCGGGGCGGCAGAGCTATTCCACAGCGGATTTGATCGGCATTCTCGACGCCGAACCGGAGCGCATCTCGCCCTCGGCGCTGCTGCGCCCCGTCTTTCAGGATTTTCTGCTGTCTACTTCGCTCACCATCGGCGGCCCGGCGGAGATTGCGTACTTTGCTCAGTCGGCAGTGCTGTTTGAGCGCATTCTGAGCCGCCTGACTGCCGTCCAGCCGCGCTTTTCAGCCACGCTGATCGAGCCTGCCGTAGGCGAGCTGCTACGCAAGCACGAACTGACGCTGGAGCGGGTATTCGCCGAGAACAGGACGCCGCTGGCGCAGTTGCTGGCGGCGCGCGACCTGCCCATCGAGGGAAAACGCAAACTGGCGGCTGCGGGGACGGCGCTGGACGCCGAGCTTGCGCCTCTGCTGGAATGGATGGGCCATCTGGATGCGGGACTGGGCCGGTCGGCTGAGACCTCGGCCAGCAAGATGCGCTACCAAATGAATCGCATGCGGAGGCTGGCGGCCAACTATCAGTTGCAGCGGGAAGCCTCGCTGGGCCGGCATGCCGAGGCCATCTCCCTGGCGCTGTATCCGGGCGGCGTTTTGCAGGAGCGGGTAAGCGGCGCGGCGTTTTATCTGGCCCGTTACGGCTTTGAGCTGGCGGAAGAGATGGTAGCGCAGGCGGCGAATACCTGCCCAGGCCACACGGCGATGTGGCTGTGACAGGAGTGTCCAGCCCCTCCTCCCTGGCCGTATAATCCCTGCGAATGGTTGAGGAGGCTCGTCTTGAAGCAGTTTTTGGCATTTCTGTCGGTGGGATTGGTGGCTTGTCTGGCGGCGCAGGCGCAGAAACAGCCTTGCGCGACGGCCGGGAACAACAACGATTTCCTGGGCATTCAGACCATTCGCTTGTGGCCGGGCGATGCTCCTCAGGCCAAGGGCAAGGCCTGCGAGGACACACCGACTCTGACCATCCTCTCGCCGCGCAATGGCGCTGCCAACGGTTCCGCGGTGATCATATTTCCCGGCGGCTCTTATCGCATTCTGGCTGCGGATCTTGAGGGCCGCGAAATCGCCGACTGGTTCACCGCGCGCGGCTTTCGGGCTTTCGTCCTCAGTTACCGGCTTACCTCGAACGGCTACGTGCTGCCAGTGCCCCTCCTCGACGCGCGGCACGCCATCCAGACGGTGCGGGCGCGGGCGCGGGACTACGCCATCGATCCCAATCGGATCGTCGTCATAGGCTTCTCGGCTGGCGGCCACCTGGCGGCGCTCGCGGGCACGCAGTTTGTCCCCGGCAATCCGGACGCGGAAGACCCCATCGAGCGCGCCAGCAGCCGGCCGGACTATCTGGTGCTGGGCTACCCGTGGATCGGCGCCATCTCGCTGGACACTTCCCACCTGAACTACTGCAAGCTCTACAACTTGATGGACCAGTGTGAGGCTTTGCGTCTGGCTTACTCTCCAGACTTGTTTGTCACCAAGGACACACCGCCGACCTTCTGGTATCACACCTTCAATGACCGGACGGTGCCGGTGGAGCAGGGGCTGCGCTTTTATGAGGCTCTGGTCAAGGCCGGTGTTCCCGCCGAGGCGCACATCTTTGCCAACGGACCTCACGGCACCGGGCTCGGCAAGGGCAATGCAGCTCTGGATCAGTGGCCGAACCTGCTGGAAAACTGGCTTCGCGCCCAGGGATTGCTGACGGTGGATAACGCCGCAGCGGCTGGCAAACCGTAGGCAAAGAATTGCCGCCAAAAACTAAGAGGCGGGCCGCCGGAAGCGGGAGTAGAGGGACTTCCCGCAACCGGTGGCCCGCTGGACCCTGAAACGGGTCTGG
>Ga0302140_10000494_pt1 | contig 49764 bp, 49 predicted proteins | sample I_Bog_E1_1_FD_202095 | JGI IMG/M metagenome (GOLD analysis project Ga0302140, IMG submission 202095) | Peat permafrost microbial communities from Stordalen Mire near Abisko, Sweden - I_Bog_E1_1 | ecosystem: Environmental > Terrestrial > Soil > Wetlands > Peat | place: Sweden: Abisko, Stordalen...
GAGCGAACCGGGAAATGCGAATCTGCAGAAAATTATTGCTGCGAACATCGACATCCTGGTGATTGTGGCGGCGATTACGGACCCGCCGTTTCGTCCGGCGCTGATCGATCGTTACCTGGTTGCGGCGACGCGTGGAGGCATACGGCCGATTGTGTGCCTGACGAAGATCGACCTCTGCGGAGATACGAGCGCGGCAGAGGTGTACCGCGAAGCCGGTGTGCCGCTGGTTCGCTGTTCCGTGAAGGACGGTACGGGTGTGGAGGAGTTGCGCGGCTTGTTGGCAGGAAGCCTGGCGGTGTTTGCAGGCCATAGCGGAGTCGGCAAGAGTTCGTTGCTCAACGCGGTGGCGCAGGAGGAACGGGCGCGCACGGGGGCGGTCAGCGATGGCAGCGGCAAGGGTCGTCACACCACCACGTCATCGAAGCTCTATGAATTGCCCAATGGCGCGCGAATCATCGATACGCCGGGGATTCGTGAGTTCGGACTGGGCGCGGTGACGCCGGAGGAATTGCGCGGGGCGTTTCCGGAGATCGCGGCGTGCGGCTGCAAGTATCGCGATTGCCGGCACAACGCGGAGCCAGGTTGCGGGGTACTGGCGGCACTGGAATCCGGCGAGATTTCGCGGACGCGATACGCGTCGTATCTCAGAATTGCGGCAGAGGTGCCGCGTTAGCGCCAGTGCCTCCATTATAATGGTCTGGCTATGAGCAAAAGACTACGCACCGCTGTCATTGGAACGGGCTTTGTCGGCCGCGTTCACGTGGAGGCGATCCGTCGCCTCGGATTTGTGGATATCGCCGCTATCGTCGACGTGAACATCGCGCAGGCCAAGCGATATGCCGAGGAGTTTGGCGCCGAAAAGGCCGTCGCCGATTACAGGGAAGTGCTGGCCGATCCGTCGATCGATGCCGTCGACATCTGCACTCCGAATACCTTTCACGCGCCGTTTGCGAAGGCCGCGATGGAAGCGGGAAAGCATGTGATTTGCGAAAAGCCGCTGGCGACCTCGGCTGCTGCCGCGGCGGAACTGGTGTCGATCGCGTCGGCAAAGAAGCTGCGCAACTGCACTTGTCACAACCTCCGTATGTATCCGCAGGTGCAAAACATGCGGGCAATGGTGGAAGATGGCGATCTGGGCGATATCCTGATCGTGCAGGGAACGTATTCGCAGGACTGGCTGCTCTACAACACGGATTTCAACTGGCGTATCGAATCGAAGGATAATGGGCCGTCGCGCACGGTGGCGGACGTGGGATCGCACTTCTGCGATATGGCGGAACACATCACGGGGCTGCGTATCAGCGACGTCTGCGCCGATCTGCAGACGTTCCACAAGACGCGGCTGAAGCCGAAGGGGCAGATTGAGGCGTTTGCGGGCAAGACGCTCTCGGCCGACGATTACACGCCGTTCGATGTGGATACCGAAGATTTTGGCGCCGTCGTTTTCCGGATGGGCGACCGCGCACGCGGCGCGTATACGGCGAGCCAGGTTTCGGCCGGGCGCAAAAACGGGCTGAGCATCGAGATTTACGGCACGAAATCTGGCGTGGCGTGGAACCAGGAACGGCCGGATGAATTGTGGATCGGGCACAGGAATGAGCCGAACCAGATCATCATTAAGGACCCGTCGCTGCTCAAGCCGAAGGCGCGGGCGTATGCGGATCTGCCGGGTGGACACAGCGAAGGCTACGACGATACGTTCAAGCAGATTTTCAAGCGGTTCTATGGTTCGATTCTGGATCCGGCGGCGATACCGGAGTATCCGCAGTTTGCCGATGGTCTGCGGCAGCTGACAATTCTTGAAGCGGAATTGCTCAGCAGCAAGAAGCGGGCTTGGGTGGAAGTGAAGTAGGCCGACGAGATTAGCGCAGTTGACTGCTCAGCCCTTCGCGGGAAATTGTGAAGTTAAACTTAGTCGCCTCGTCGACAATCTTGTAATCCGATGGAATCTCAAACAGCGACGGATCGGGATCGCCGGCCCTGTAATCCGGCATGGAGGTCTTAACGCCACCCTCCGATCCGCCTTGCGTCTGGAGCAGTTGAACGCCGGTGTTCGGGTCGGTCCATCGCTCTACAATGCTGATGATTGGTTTCTCGTTCCCCTGTCTCGTTCCAGGCGGGCTGGTCTGAGTCGATCGGTGGCCTACAGCCGTGACGCCGTCTATGGTCTTCTCACCGAGATCCTCTTCGACATCGACAGTTCCGTCGGGAAACGTGTGAGTTCCCGGGGGCTGAAAACCCGGACGAGGCTGGAAAGGTATTAGACGGGGCTCCCATGGAACTCGGTATGCTGCGCGATCGACGGTATCCAGGATGCACTGATATCCGGCTACAGGATCGTCAATCTCCACGAGGCCAAAATCGTCGGGCGTTTGCGTGCCGCCGCCTCCCCTGTTTACCGGAAGTTTATCGGCTCGAATCCGGCCGGCGGAATCGCGATACGTAGCGCCTTCCGTGCGCATTATAGCAGGAACTTGCCTACCGTTTGGATTGATAGAGGCCGCCCTCTCAAAAACTCGCTGGCCCGAATAAGGCGCGCCTGTGATCGCGGCCATCGGTTGTTGAGCTGTAAGGTCGAACGTCAGGGTGCATGATTCCTTATTGCAGTCGGCGGTCAAGCGCGGACTCTGCGGACCCGACATGGTAACTGCGCCGCCAACACCGGTGCGTGTGTGGAGCACATTGAAAGGCCCGGTCTCATCGACGACCTTATAACCTTCAGGAATCTGAAACAGTGCTGCGGCCGGTTCGGTATTGCTATAGCTCAGCATCGTCATTGTGACGCCGTCACCGAGGGGATGGTCGTCCTTCCGAAGCAGAATAACGCCGGTCTTCGCATCGAGCCAGGTTTCGCTGGTGGCGACTACAGCATGTTCTCCGGGAGCCCGAGCCGGGATGGTAGTCGTCGTTCGCTCACCCACCGCCGCGGCGCCGAACATGGCTTCCGGACCGAGCATTTCATAGGTCATTGTTACGCCGTTGGGGCGGGTGACAGAAGATGGCGCACCCGGACGCCGCAGCTCAGCGGAAGTGAACTCTTCGGGCTCGCCGGGTTTGAATGCCACGCGGTGCGCAACGTGATTAACGGGATCGAGGATGTATTCGAATCCGGCGACTGGATCGTGGATTTCGACTACTGTGAAGTCGTTAGGCAACTTCGGACGGACGTCGTCGGGTCGCCGACCATATACGGATTGTTCCGTCCGCATCCTCCCTTTGGAATCGCGGTAGATCAGGGGCCCGATAGATTTCGAAGACGTGTGGGTCCCGTCCTGGAGCGTCCGCTTGCTTTCGTTACTCTCCTGACCGGAGTACGGGGCGCCGGTGACGAACCGGAAGGTGGTGCCTGGGTCGCCGCGTTGGGAGTCGAAACTCAGCGTGAACGTGCAGGTCTGGGTATCGCATTCGATTTGCGAAAACGCGTTCGGTACCGTTAGGACGATTGCGGCAGCCGCGCATGAAAATGACCAGAGGCGCATGGTGCATTCTCCCTTCTACCCATAGTTTACGCCAATCTCTGCAGATAGGTCGCATTGGAGTAGACTGTCTGTATTCAGGAGCATAATTATGGACTCGATAAGCGCGCCCCGCAGGCGATTCTTACAACGGCTGGGTACATGGGCCGGAGTTACTGCCGCCGTGCCAGCGGTCACGAAGGCACAAACGCCGGCAACGGGGGAAGCCGATTTTCTGCCAAAGTACGCACTGGCGCAGAAGTATAAGTCGTTGAAGCAATCGAGCTACGACCGCACGGGCGGCAATGCCGATCGCTTTCAAATCAAGGCCGGCGATACCCAGGAGTTGTTCAATGCCACAGGGCCTGGCGTGATCACGCACATCTGGTTCACCATTTCGGCGCCGGGCGCTATGCATCTGAAGGAACTGGTACTGCGCGGCTACTGGGATGGCGCGGCGAAACCCAGCATTGAAGTGCCTGTGGGCGATTTCTTTGGCCTGAATCTGGGGCAGTATCAGATCTTCGAATCGGCTTATATTGCGTGTTCGCCGGGTAAGTCGCTGAATTGCTATTTCGCCATGCCATTCAAGAGGTCGGCGCGGTTCACTGTGACCAATGAAGGCAAGCAGGATGTGGGCGCGTTCTATTCCAATATGGATTACCAGCTGGTCCCTTCCCTTCCCGCCGATGCGATGTATTTTCATTCGCAGTACAGGCAGAGCGCGCCCAATGTGCCGAATACCGGATCGAAACTGAATCCGGATGGCAAGGATAACTACGTTTACGTGGAAGCGCGCGGCCGCGGACATCTGATGGGAGTTACGCTGGGCGTGTTACAGAACACGGATGGCTGGATGGGCGAGGGCGACGACATGATTTTCGTCGATGACGAAAATAAGCCCGTCATCAATGGCACGGGCACGGAAGATTACTTTCTGGGCAGCTGGGATTTCGGCGGACGCGATGCGTCGATTCCGTTCTCGCATCATTTTTACGGCGCACCGCTGATTGTGAATCCGGAGCGCGCCGGCGGGCGGTATTGCTGCTACCGCTGGCACGGAGATAATCCCGTCACCTTCACACGCTACCTGAAACACACCATGGAACACGGACATGCGAACGATCGGGCGGACAATTTTTATTCCGCCGCATTCTGGTATCAGAGCGAACCGTTCACGGATTTTCCGGCGTTGCCGCCGGTAGCGGACCGCACGCCGCGTCTGCACATTCCGGCGTAAGCGCGGGTCGAAAACTTAAGGAGATACGAGTGCTGACACGGGGAGCTTTACTGGTGACTCTGCTTGCACTAACTGGCATGAGCGTACAGGCTGCGGTAAAAGTGGACAAAGTGGAATATAAGGGCTGGCATAACTGCTATCGCGTCAGCAACGGCGAGATTGAAGCTATCGTGACCGGAGATGTGGGACCGCGAATTATACGCTTCGGTTTCGTCGGTGGGCAGAATCTATTCAAGGAGTACGCCGAGCAGTTGGGCAAGTCGGGCGAGGCTACGTTTCAGTTACGGGGAGGCAGTCGCGTCTGGAAGGCGCCGGAAGACCCCGTGGCAACGTGGGCCCCTGACAATGTAGCGGTGAATATCAAGGTGACTTCGACAGGGCTGATTGCTACCGCCCCGGTGGAACCCCTGACGAAACTACAGAAGGAAATTGAGATTTCGATGGAGGCGACGGGTTCGAAAGTCACAGTGTCGCACCGAATCACGAATCATGGCCTGTTTACGCTGGAATTCTCACCGTGGGTGCTCACGATGATGGCGCAGGGCGGCATGGTGGTATCGGGATTTCCACCGCGCGGCGCACACCCGGCGAATCTGGAAGTCACCAACCCGCTCGCGATGTGGGCTTACACGGATCTGTCCGATCCGCGCTGGAAATTCACGAAGAAATATCTGACGCTGCGGCAGGACCCGAATAATTCGAACGCGCAGAAGCTTGGGTCGTTTAACGTGGACACCTGGGCGGCATACCTGCTGAACGGCGAAGCTTTTGTGAAGCGCGCTAACGCCGACGCGGCGAAGACTTATCCGGACTTCGGCTGTTCGTTCGAAACCTTCACCAACAATGAATTTCTGGAGATTGAAACGCTGGGTCCGATGACCAAAGTTCAGCCCGAACATACGGTGGAACAGGTGGAACAGTGGGGGCTTTACAGAAACGTCAGGCCAGCGGCGATCACCGACGAGGAACTGACGCGCGTACTCACGCCACTGCTCCAGTAGCGGCTATTGAATAACGTGAAGTTTGACGGTAGCCAGATCTTTCGCTTTGACGGTGACCGGCTCGCCTTTTGTCTCAACTCCCGGTACGACGTCGGGATCGAACCAGCTACCCGGCTCGATATCATCCCAGGCGAAGAGCTTGTATTCGCCCGGCGCCGCATTCTTCAGTTCGAAGTGCCCGGACTGGTCCGTAACACTGTCTTTGATGAAATCAAGCCTCGTCCGTAGCGCAGGATCGTTAGGGATGAGCACCACCGTAGCACCGGCAAGGGGCTTGTCATCGGCATCCGAGACGACGCCATCGACCCGGCCGCCATCCGAACCGAGAACAACTTCCAGTTCGATGCGCTCCGCCGTCGCGACCGTAAAACCGTTCCTCAGCACATCCTGATTTCCGGATCGGATGCTCTTGACATAAAGCGGCCGTTCCCTTGTAATCCGCGACAGATCGAGGCTGGACGCGCCCGTCGAAAGGCTGGTCGCAAACGAACCATCGGGTTTGATAGCAGCGTTGCGCCGCCCGTGGTCGAAGTCCACCATGCTGCCGCCGAGTTCATTCCTGTCTGCGCCATCCACGGTGACATGCCCTTCCGCCACAGCGCATCCGCTGACCGCTACCCGAAGACCTTCTACGTCATGACGGTCCACCGTTACCGGAATGTTGGTTTCGCAGTACATCGGAACTCTTGTGTCGGAGGCACCCTGAGCCTGATCCGAACCACTCACGACCACGTGCATTACATACGTCCCCGGAGGCACACCTGAGATAACCAGATCTCCGTTGGCCTTGTCTTCCCGTGCATTGCCGGGGCCGCCAATGTCTGCAAAAGCGTACGACAGACTCGCGCTCGCCCGAAGTCCGGGAGGAGCTTCGACATGTACCGCCACCTTGTAAAGCCTGGAGCGGACAATAGTAATGTCAACGCCCGTCAGACGCGAGCCAGGGGCCACTTCAACGGGTCTGGCATTGGCGGGATTCGCGGTACCGGGATACATAGCAGCGACGGGAACTTCGGGCGAATCACTGGATTTTACGGAGTGGTCCACACCCACCGATTTCCCTCGCCGCAGTTCCGGTGCCGCGCCGACGTAGTATTTTCCGGGCGACAGATCGGCAATGCGGTACTGCCCAAGATCGTCGGTCGTGGCGTTGCCAACGAGCAGCATCCGGGGTTCACCCATGGTGTTGAAGTTATTGAAGGATTTCAAAACGCCCACCTCCGCGCCCTCCAGAGGTTCGCCATCGGTATCTCTCACAACGCCTGCGATAACACCAAACGGCACCAGTTTGATCCTAAGATCTTCAGCCTTCTCTCCTGCCGTGAGAGCGATCGCGGTTCCCGTGCCAGATGCCCTCCTGGCCCCGTAGTAACCTTCCGTGTACCCTCTGCGCTGAGCCGCCAGATGGTACTGACCAGGCTCCACATCGATCATGACAAAGTTGCCCTTTGCGTCAGTCATAGTCGAGGCATCGTCGTCGCCACCGCTGCCCCGTTCCGCCACAACAATCGCCTTACCCAGAGGCATCCCTGTGACGGAATCGACAACGGTTCCCGCCAGCGTGCACTTTTCGGGTGGCGCTGCCTGCTGCGCGAGAAGAAGCGCCAAGACTAGAATTGAAGTCACTGGTACAGGATGTCCTTAGCCGCGCGAACTTCGGATGCACTCGCGCCCTTCATCGTACCAGGAAACCTCGGACGCTGTACAATCATCCGAGATGCTCTTCAGGGCTTTTCTCCTGTTCAACGCGATGGTGCTCGGCGCGCAAACCCTGTCGCCTGGGATCCCACCTGCGTTCCCGGCTGGCCGGTTTTATGCGCCTTACATTATGACGCGGTCCGCGGCGAATCTGGCACAGATTTCCGTGGACTCGGGGATTCGCTATTTCACTCTCGCTTTCGTGCTGGATGGAGGCGGATGCACCGCCTCATGGGGTTCGCGCACCCGTGTAACCGAGGAAGCCGTGCTGATGCCTGCGATCGACGCGCTGCGCGGGCAGGGCGGCGACGTTCTTATCTCATTCGGCGGCGAGGCCGGACGTGAACTTGCTATAGGATGCGACAACGCGTCCGCCTTGCAGGCTCAATATCAGGCGGTGATCGATAAATACAAAGTCTCCGTTCTCGATCTGGATATCGAGGGCAAATCGCTGGACGATACTGCCTCGGTCGACAGGCGCAATGTTGCACTGGCGGCCATACAGGCAGCCAATCCGGCAGTGCAGGTTTCGTACACGCTTCCGGCGGCAACAGATGGATTGAATCGCGGCGGAATCGCTTTGCTGAACAATGCCATGGCGCATGGAGTCAGGGTAGGAGTGGTCAACCTGATGACCATGGATTACGGTGGAACGGCGGACCCTCTGGCAATGGGGGCTTACGCGATCAGCGCCGTGAATGGCGCAGCGGCGCAAATGCTGGATAACGGGATACGCTCCCGCATCGGCATCATTCCGATGATCGGATTGAACGACGTGAAGCCGGAAGTGTTTTCACTGAGCGACGCCCGCGCGATGATGGACTGGGCGCAGGCGAACCCGGTGGTTTCGCGCGTCTCGATGTGGTCGGTGGAGCGCGATCTTGCCTGCACGGAGGGGACGGCCAGGGCGGCGTCATCGTGCAGCGGCGTCGCTCAGCAGAAATACGAATTTTCGAAGGTACTGAACACGTTTCACTAAGCGGAATATCATGAGATCAATACTACCGATTGCGCTGCTCATCACCGCGGCGCTCGCGCCCGCGGCGACGTTTCCGGAGGCGACCATCACCAATGGCCTGGTAACTGCCAGGTTGTATCTGCCCGATCCCGTGAACGGTTACTACAGGGCGACGCGCTTCGACTGGTCGGGCCAGATCCCGGATCTTACGTATAAAGGTCACAGCTATTTCGGCGTATGGAATCCCGCGCCGTACGATGCGAAACTACACGACGCGATCAACGGACCGGTGGAAGAGTTTCTGACCGGCAACGCAGGACTGGGTTACGCCGAGGCTAAGGCGGGGCGCACATTTGTGAAGATCGGCGTCGGTGTGATTCGCAAACCGGAGGAGCGCCAGTTTCAGCAGTTCAAAACGTACGAAATTGCCGATCCGGGAAAGTGGTCCGTTAAGAAACATGGCGATTCGGTCGAGTTCACGCAGATCGTGAACGATCCATCTTCCGGATACGCGTATCGCTACACGAAAGTTGTGCGCCTGGTGAAGGGCAAGCCTTCGATGGTGCTCGAACACCGGCTAAAGAACACGGGCAGGAAGGCGATTGAATCGGACGTCTATGAGCACAATTTCTACATGCTCGATAAGCAACCGACCGGCCCCGATGTGGTGGTGAAGTTTCCGTTCGAGGTCCACGCGACCCAGAATCTGCGCGGCCTCGCGGAAACACAGGGCAAGCAACTGGTCTACCTGAAGGAACTGGCGCCCGGCGATACGGCGCAAAGTAATCTGACGGGCTTCAGCGCGGATCCAAAAGATTACGATATTTCAGAGGAAAACGTGAAAACCGGCGCGGGAGTCAGGCAAACGTCGGACCGGCCGCTCACTCGCATCAACTACTGGTCGATCCGCTCGACGGCGTGCCCCGAGGCTTACATACATATGTCGATCCAGCCCGGCCAGGAATTTACCTGGAAGATCGCGTACGAATTCTATACCACCAGATAGCCGGTATCGGCCGCGGCCGGTCCGTCGACGCGTGCTTCCGCGATGAGGCGCTGTGCCTCTTCTCTGCGGTCTTCCGGCACCTGAACGCAAATCTCCCGGACGGGCATGCGGTATGGGCTCGGCATCCCTTCCACGCCTGTCACAAACGCCGGTATTCCGTTGGCGACCAGCATGCCGCGGACGAGTGTGGCTTCCGTCTCATAGCCACCCGAGCGGAACACCGTGGCCATTCCATCCTGAGGGATTTCCATGTCTTCACCATAGCTCAAACCGGGTCTTCGGTGGCGGCCTCCGCTTCGTCCGCCGCGTCGGGACCGTTCGCGATGGCTTCGGCGATCAGGCGCTCAGCCTCTTCCCTGCGGCTTTCGGGAACGGCGACGCAGGGCGGGCCAGAGGGCGTTCGATACAAATGCGGCGCGTCGATGCTCCTCACAAAAGTCGGTATGCCGTTCGATTCCAGCATCATCTTTACGGCTAACACCTCGGTCCGGCCGAACGGATTATCCGCGCTGAATACTACCACGAAGTTTTCTTCCCCCGTCGCCATCTGTCCACGCCGCACCATCGGTGAGTCGTGTTACCTATTAGAATGGGAATGGAGGATTCAGGCAATGGCAAAAGACGACAGCGGCGCCGCCGTAGCGTGGTTTCTGGCGGGTGCGGCGACGGGTGCGGCGATCGCACTTCTCTATGCTCCGAAAACGGGCAAAGATACCAGAAAGTATCTGAATAAGACGACGCGCGAAGGCCGCGATGCCGTCGAATCCAGCGGCAAGGAACTCATGGATCGCGGCAAGGAACTTTACGACCGCGGGCGCAAGATTGCCGATGACGCCGCCGAACTGTTCGAACGCGGCCGCAAACTTGTCCAGCACTAACTCGTCCGGAACTGACTGAGTTGAATTCCGTTCTGAATATCGGCGATTGCCGGATTACGTGCGTTCGCGCGGGTTCGTATTGGTGGGACGGCGGAGCTATGTTCGGCGTCGTCCCCAAAACGCTTTGGTCGAAGCACCAGGCGAGCGACGAACTCAACCGCGTCGAAGCCGGCCTGAATTGTTTTGTAGTCGAGGACGGGAGTCAGCGCGTTCTCATAGAAACAGGCGGCGGCGTGCGACACGACGCCAGATCGCTGGAGCGCATGCGTATGACGCACGGTGTTCAGGCGCATGAGGCCCTGGCCGCAGATGGCTTCGAACCGGAAGCGGTGGACCTGGTGATCAACACTCACTTGCATTGGGATCACTGTGGCGGCAATACAGTGGACGCCGGCGATAAAGCCGTGCCCGCGTTTCCAAACGCCCGCTATGTCACGCAGCGCAACGAACTGCTACATGCGCGCGAACAAAATCCGCGCGACGCTGTCAGTTATCGCGCGGTGAATTATGAACCGCTGGTAGAAACAGGACGACTCCATTTGCTGGATGGCGACGCTGAGATCTCGCCAGTGATCCGCGTTCAGGTGACGCCTGGCCACAATCGCGACATGATGGTGGTCCTGGTGAAGACTGGCGGCGAAACCTGGTGCCACTTCGCCGATCTGGCGCCTTACGCCGCGCATGTGACGCCAACATGGGTAGCCGCGTTCGATTTGTTTCCGCTCGAAACCATCGATTCGAAGAACGCCTTGTTCTCGCGCGCCGCGGCGGAGGGCTGGTGGTGCAGTTTCGGCCACGATCCGAAGGTCGGCTTTGCGCGGTTGTCGGTGCGCGATGGAAAGTATTCCATCGGGGATGCGAAGTAGCGCTCGCTAATTCTCGAAGACCGTGCCCACCGGAACGATGGTCACGTCTTCCGGCTTCAGGCCGAGCGGCCAGCTTTCCACCGTTTTATCTTCGTCCAGAACATCCTGCGGTTTGGGCGAGTTGTAATGGATCGGAGTAGCGGCGGCGCTGGTTAAGGCCCCTTTGATTCCCGCGGCATCCTTCGCTATTCCCACAATCCGCAGATCATCGGAGTGGAGATATTTCTTCACCGCACGATTCACATCATCAATAGTCAGCTTCGCAAGCGACGTCTTCAGATACTGGTTGTAATCCGGCATCCCGTAGTACGCGCTATCGATGGCGTAGCCGAGTTCCGCCGATTTCGTCTTCGTCAGGATATTCACGTATTTCGAAAGGAACGACCGCGTCTTCTCGAAATCGTTCGGTGAAATTCCCTGTTTCACCAATTTGTTGAGTTCGAAAATCGCCAGCCGCAGGGCGAATACGGCGTTCGGCGGTTCCACGGGGCGAATCCAAATCTGGAAGATCTGCTCATGGCGCGCGATATTCGGATCCGGCTCGAATTGATACATACCATTGGGGAAATACTCGATATAGGCGTAATCGCCATAGTTCAGGCCGCGTAATTCGCGCATGCGGTTATAAAGTTCGCCGCCGCTCTCACGATGCTGACCCAGCCAGGACTGCGCCACAAGCAGCGCAGCAAAATCGGGGTCGCCGCGTTTCAAAGCGATGGGAAAACCGAGCGACCACGCAACCGAGCGGGTGTCCTTTTCAACGAGAGTGGCCTGATTGTGGGTCAGCGCGGCGGGCTGCGGAAGAGCGAAGGTATCGGCGGTACCCTCCGGCAGCGCCGCGAGGTCTTTCTTCACGCGTGCGGCGAAACCCGCCGGATAACCGCCGGCGAGCCCGATAATCAGATTGGCCTGCGTGTAGTGCTGGTGGTGGAACGCCTGAAGGTCGGCTACGGTCATCTTCCGGAGTGCGGCGACCGTACCCATATCCTCGTGGCCATACGGATGGCCCGCGTAAATAACGTTGTAGAGTACTTCCTTGCCCAGTTCCTCGTCGTTATTGCCGCGCAGACTCACGCGCAGAGCATTGACCTGATCGTCCCGCACGCGCGTGAAATCTTCGGCGCGCCAGCCTGGATTCAACACAACGTCCCGCATGATGGCATAGAACTGATCCAGATTATCCACGTGGGTCTGGCCCACGAAAGTGGTCAGCTCCTTGTCGGAATACGCGTAGATCCCGGTTGCCATGGGATACAGGGCGTCGGTGATCTGTTTGTACGTGAGAGTTTTTGTGCCGCCGTTACCCAGCATCTGCGCGGTCAAACTGGCCAGACCGGGCTTATCGGCAGGGTCGGAAGCGGCGCCCGTAGTGAATACGAACCGGATCGTGACCAGCGGCGATTTGCCGGGCAATTCCACCATGCGGGGCTCGGCGTGGGCCGAAACCGCGGCTATGGTTGCACCCAGCGCCGCAGCCAGGAACAGGCGGGTCATTTCGCGCCTTCCTTCGCGGTCAGCGTGACCACGTCCAGATTCTTTTCGATCAGATACTTCTTAGCGGCTCGCTGAATGTCGGCTGGTGTCAGCTTCGAGTACATGTCGTAATAGCGGTTCATGGTCTCCGGCGTCCGGCGGAGTGCGACATAACCGGCGACGGTAGCGGCGATTGATTCGCTGTTATCGAGTTGCAGCGCGAAGTCGTAGCGCTGGTGCTGCTTGAGCGCCTCCAGTTTGGCCGCTTCCACCGGCTTGTCCGCAAACGTCTGCGCGGTTGCTTTGAACTGCGCTTCCACCGTCGCCAGATCCTTCGCGTCTTTCACATGAGCGTTGACCTGAAAGAATTCCGGGTCCAGATAGCCGGGCGCATCGGCTCCCATCGACTCCACCTTTTGCTCCGCCACCACCAGCTTTTGGTAGAGCGGCGAATTCTGGTCGTAGCCAAGATGGGCAATGGCATCGAGCGCCACGGTATCCATGGTGTCGTCCGAATAGGCCGGACCGCGCCAGGCAACTGTGATGAGCGGCATCGTCTCCGAAGGCCAGTCCACATGCGCGCGCCGCGGACCATCCTGAGGCGGTTCCGCGGGAATCTTCGCCTGAAAAGCACCGCGCTTCCAGCTACCCCAGCGCTCATCGACCAGTGAACGAACACGCTTCGGATCGATATCGCCCGCCACAATGATCGTGGTGTATTCGGGCCGATAATAGCGCGAGAAGAATTCACGGCTGTAAGCGTAGCCTTCCGGCATCGCCTGAACGTCTTTGAGGAAGCCCATGGTCGTGTGGCTGTACGGATGGATTTTGAAGCCTGTCGCGCGCAGGGTTTCGTAAAGCTGTTCCGCAGGGTTGGCACTGTTCTTGTTGTACTCGCCCAACACAGCCAAAGTTTCGGTTTTGAAAGCCCCTTCGGTGTAATCGAGGTGCTGGAACCGGTCGGCCTCCATCGAGAGGATGGCCGGAAGGTCCTCTTTCGAGAACGTGGTGTGGAATGCAGTGAGATCGCTGGAAGTGAAGGCATTCGATGCCGCACCCGCGGTCTGCAGCGTTGCTGTGTATTTCTCGGGCGGGTATTCGGCGGTGCCGCGGAACATGAGGTGCTCGAACAGGTGTGCAAAGCCGGTCTTGCCAGGCTCGACCTCGTTGCGCGAGCCGGCGCCCACGACGATATAGAGCGAAACGATGTTCGGATAGTCGGTCGGAATCGTGATCAGGCGGAGACCGTTGGGTAAGTCCTCCTGAATGTAGGGATACGGAAAAATCTTGTCTGCGGCAATCAGGGAACTTACGGATGCCAGAAGCCACAATACCGGAAGGATTCGGAATATACGCATGTCAGGTCTCGAAAGTGCGCGAAGGCCGCTTCATTACAGTCTAAAGGGCCGGGACATGCGAAAGCGGCGCGGGATTACGAGGCTACGGCTACGGCTAAAGCATCCGCATCCTGCGGACTCATAAACTGGTAGCGTTCCATGGTCACGGCGACCTCAAAGGGCGTTGGAAGACTGCCTTGATTCTGGCTGCGCAGGACCTTCCCCAGGCAGCGGATTCGAACAGGCGGATTGCTGCCGGAGAGGGTGATCAGATATTCGATGCGGCCGCCCACTTCTACGTCTTCATGTGAAAGAAAACAAACACCGCCGGAACTGATATCGCGGGTATGTTCCGTTCTGTTCACCTTCGCAGCGCCGACCTGTACTATTTGCAGCGGCAACTGCATGCGATATCGTTGTGCGCGTCTTTGCTCCAAAACGGACCTCTTAATACAGATTACGCTCTAACCCCCACCAATGCAATCCGTTTCGGTACTACCGGCAGGGGCATATTTTATAGCCTGAATGGGGGAGTACTTCCCCTGTAAAGCATTGGTGCGCTGGCTGGCCGTAAAGACCCGCCCAGCGCACAATGTCAAACGAAAGTGCCCCGACAAACTACTGTTTGAGCAGTCCCGCCATAATGATGATCAAAAAAGTGTAGAGGGCCAGGGATTCGATGAGCACGAGGCCCAGAATGAGCGCGAATCGAATCGCCGCGGTGGCTCCGGGATTCCGCGCCATGCCTTCCGCCGCTCCCGCGACGGCCTTGCCCTGGCCCAAGGCGCACAGGCCCGAAGCGATGGCCATGCCGATGGCGGCAGCCGGACCCAGCCAGCTACGGCCGTCCGCGCCGGAGGAGGTAGTGTCAGCCGCAAACATCGGGACCGCCGACAACATCAGTGCCGACGAAAGGAATACTAATTTCTTCTTCATTGAGTACTACTCCTTGCAATACAGGCTCGCTGACCGGAGGTGGTTGCGTTCCACGCCTGGGGGCGGGAGGCCTCACACGGAAAACGGCATTTGATCGGGGTCACCGGTCAAAAAAGGTCTCGCTTAGTGCTCCTCGGCGACGGCGCCGGCTACATAAATCATCGCCAGAAGGACGAAGATGTAGGCCTGAAGCAGGGCAACAAATACATGGAGGCCCATGAATATCGAGGGCACTACGAGATAAGTCAGACCAAGGAACGCGAGCATCACTTTCTCGCCCGCGTACATGTTGGCGAACAGACGGATGGTCAGCGACAGCGGTCGCGCCAGGTGGCTGATAATTTCGATCGGGAACATCAGCGGCGCCAGGTAAATCATGGGTCCGAAGAAATGCTTCGTATATTTCCACGGCCCGTTTTTCTTTAGCCCCGCCCAGTTGTAATAAATAAAGGTCAGCAAGGCGCAGCCTGCCGGCACGTAATAGCATTGTGTCGGGCTCACGAACCCGGGTATGATCCCGATCAGATTCGAGAACAGAATGAAGATGAACAGCGTCATGAAGATGCCAACGTGGCGCGGGCTATCGTGACCAATCTGATCGTGTGCCTGCTCGTTAATGAATTCGCGCATCAGCTCGAAGATGTGCTGCAGCTTGCCCGGCTTATCCGCCGACAGGCTGCTGCGCAGCACGACCAGCAGCAGGATAATGAGCAACGCCACCAGGATCTGCATGACGATAAAGTCCGCCCACGGTTCCTTCGGGTCCGCCGCCGTCTGATGGAACAGCGCCAGCAGCGCATTTCCAGGACCGGCAAGGTAAGTGTTAAACAGAATCGTCAGCCAGGCTTCACGAGTGACCATAAGTGAATAGTTCGTATACGATTTCGAGGATGGCAGCGGCCGGACACACGAGGAACCCGAGCAAAGCGGCCATCAGATTGAAACCGGTAAATCTGAGTATAACAAAGGCTAATGTGGCAAAAACGGCAAACTGAACGAATATCCCGATACCGCTGCCGCTACTCACCGTTCCAGGCTGCGCGGCGACCAGACGGACAATCCGGTTCACCCCGCGTTCGATCAGTCTTAGATTGACCCACGCAGCCACTGCGCCGGTCAGAAACCCCGCCGCTCCGGAAACTCCGGCATAGCGCGACGCAATTACTGCGCCGATAACACCAAGCACCGCCATCCAGTTCGGAAGACGGGCCAGTGCGCGTTCGTAATCGGCGGAATTCACTTGTCCTTATCCAGTTCGTAAACCAAATCCATGATGCCGGCAGCAGACCCGAATGCCGTGAATAACCACCGCATCCATGTCGTATGAAACAGCGCGTCCAGGCCATAGCCTAGTGCGTAACCCACGCAGGTCGCAACCGGGAGCATGAGCGCCAGGCCGAGGTATTTCCCGATCCCACCAGGCGACGACTTGGCCATTCCGGGCTATGCCTCGCCCGAGACGCCGCCGAGGCCGGTACGGAACGGACTGTCGCGCGGGAGGTTGCCGCGAATGACCTTATCCAGTTCGAGGAATTCCTGTATATCGGGATCCTCGGAAGCATACAGATCGGCTGGAGGCCCGAAAAAGGCGACTTTACCTTTGCTCAGGAAAACCACCCGATCGGCGACCCGATGCAGCAGATCCAGATCGTGCGTAACCACAATGCTGGTGAGCTGTAGCTGCTTTTTCAGACGCAGCATCAACTTCGTCAGATGGTCGCTCATGATCGGATCCACCATGGTGGTCGGTTCGTCGTACAGGACGCATTGCGGTTGCGCCGCCAAAGCCCGGGCAATCGCCACCGCGCGCCGGTAGCCGGTGGAAAGATCGCTCGGATAAGAATCCCGCGCCTCGTAAATATCCACCATCTTCAGCAGACCCTCCACCACGTCCTCTTTGTTCTGCTCATTGTAGTCTTCGCGCAGTTCCAGCGAAAACAGGATATTTTCCGCCACCGTCAGCGAATCGAACAGGGCTCCGGACTGGAAAACCATGGTGACTTTGCGCCGGATCCGATTCATTTCGGCTTCGTCGTAGTCGGTAATATCCTCATGGGCCACGATTACCCGGCCCTTGTCGGGACGCAGAAATCCCATAATGTGCGCGAGGGTCACGGACTTGCCCACGCCCGAGCGTCCAATGATGGCCACTGTCTGGCCGGCATCCACGTGAAAACAGGAATCGACTAAAACAGGCTTGTCGAACGTCTTATAAACGTGCCGAAACTCGATGTAGTGGGGATATTCTTCAGCCATGGTGATACCTGCGCCAGTCTTCCGGGGTGTTCAGATTGGCGAATAATGACGGATTGGACACCCGAATGTATCGTATCGCAAGTCCGCTGCCCTCAAGCAAGCGGAGGGCGTCCGTGACTTTGCGGATTCCGGCTTGCAGTGCTTCCCTGATCACCGGATGGCAGCTGCGCCGATACACGGCGCATAACGGTTCTAGCTTGCCATCATCGTGTCGGGGCAACACGCAATCGGCATCCGGCGTGAACAGCTCTTCAAGCAGATTCTCGCGAAGAGATGGCATATCGCAGGCAATAATAACGTTAGCATCCACACGTGTTGCAGCCAAAGCAGCCTCGATCCCAGCCAGCGGTCCCTGGCCGGGGAAGCGATCCGCGATTACGGGCAGCCCTAAATCACCGTACAGCGCGGGATCACCCACCAGCGCGACACTCGGGCAAACCACCGCTGCCTTGTCCGCCACCCGCAGCGCCATAGCGCGTCCTTTGGATTCGGCGCGCGCTTTATCGCTGCCCATGCGGGAACTGCGCCCGCCAACGAGCACCCATGCGGCCCGGTCTGAATGCGAGGGGGTCAGATTATCCAGAATGTTAGCATCAAAGTTCATGGGCCTGTGGAATCAGCACGCAAAGACTCGGAACGTATTCGCTTGCTTTTGTCTTATACTGTTTGTATCCATGCCCGTTGCCGCCGAGTCGCTTCCGCCTGTCGCTGCGCCCGTCCGGACGGTGGTGCGCGCGGATGCAAAGAGCGGTCGGCTGGTCAGAACCTCCGTGGCGCCGGTTATTGCAGGTCAGGCCTCTCACATGGCCCCACAGCAGCTGACGGAACTGGTGGACCGCATCGCCGCACAGCAGGGCGTAGAAGCGCCTCTGGTTCATTCGGTGATTCGCGCGGAGAGCAATTTCAATCCCGAGGCTGTTTCGCCAAAGGGTGCACAGGGCATCATGCAGCTGATCCCATCCACAGCGCGCAGATTCGGTGTCACCGACATTTTTAACGTGGCCGATAACATTCAGGGTGGCGTGCGCTACCTGCGCTTTCTGCTGGATTATTATCACGATGATTACACGAAGTCCATTGCCGCCTACAACGCCGGCGAGGCGGCCGTGGATAAATATAACGGAGTTCCGCCGTACGCCGAGACCCTGGGATATGTGCGCACCGTGGCCAAAAATCTTACGGTGGAACGCAAGCGGCAGGCGGGTTCCACACCACTGAATACGACCGCAACCACAGCGCAGGCGGAACCGGATCCGTCCGAACCGCGTCACATTCAGGCGTATACCGGCGCCGATGGATTGATCTACTACCGGACTCCCTGACACCATATGATGCAGCGATTTCACTGGGCGGCAGCCGTTTTCTTACTTCTGCCCGTGAGCGCCGCACCGAATTCCGGCATAATTCAGGTAACAGGACTGCGGGCTTTTTCACACACGGGTTCCACGCGCGTCGTCATTGAAACGTCCGGCCCGGCCGAATACCACGCAGACAGAGCTCACGATCCCGACCGCCTTTACTTCGACATTCTGCACGCACGCCCCTGGATCGATCGTCATCGTGTTGCCACGCGGGATATCGGCAACGGTTTGGTCAAACGAGTTCGGGTTGCCGAGACCTCACCGGGAACAACGCGTATCGTTTTCGATCTCCTCGGTCGTGCGGAATATACGGTCAGCAGGCTCGATACGCCGGATCGCATCGTCATCGAACTGACGCCGTCACACCTGCAGACATCTCCGCCGCCGGTGGTTGCGCCGGCAACGCACCTGACAGTGTCGAGGTTGAGGTTCGGCACACGCGCCCCAAAAGCATTCGTTGCGCCTGTTCTGGTGAAACTTCCCATCGCCGCAATCGCGATCCCGGAGCCCCCGCCAGCCATGGACCCGGCCTTTTTCACTCCTTACCAACTCGCCGACGCCTGGATTTCACTGGCGAACGTGAGGAGTCCACGCAGGCAGCCCGTCAGCCCGGCCGCTGCGCCGTACATAAGCGCGATACCCAATACACCAATCGTAAACGCTCCATTCGAGAACACAACCACCCGCGTCTTGCAGGCAATCCACACATCCGCGGCAAACGCGACCGCAAAAGCCTCCACGGACGCTTCCATGTCTCTGACCCGGGCTTTGGGACTCAAAATCAACCGCATCGTGATTGACGCCGGCCATGGCGGCCATGACGATGGCACGATCGGACCGTCCGGTGTGCTTGAGAAGGATGTTGTGCTGGACGTCGCGCTCCGCCTCGCGACGCTCGTGAATTCACGCCTGGGCGCCGAAGTAGTCCTCACCCGCTCCGACGACACGTTCGTACCGCTAACCGAACGAACGGCCATTGCGAACCAGCACAAAGCCGACCTGTTTCTGTCGATCCACGCAAACTCTTCGCCAGCCCCCGCGGTGGCTGGCACGGAAACCTTTCTGCTGAACCTGAACAGTTCTCCGGGTGCGATTTCCGTCGCCGCCAGAGAGAACGCCGGTTCCGATAAGTCGATCGGGGAATTACGGGACCTGGTGCAATCGATCGCCCAGAACGACAAGATTGCGGAATCACAGACCTTTGCGACCGATATTCAGGCTTCCATCTTCACCCAGGCCGCCCGGGGAAACGTCGCCGCGCATGACCGCGGCGTCAAGAAGGCTCCGTTCGTCGTCCTGATCGGCGCGCATATGCCTTCGGTGCTGGCCGAGATCGGTTTCCTCAGCAACCCGAAGGACGAGAGCAATCTGAACAAGCCCGAATACAGGCAGAAGATTGCGGAATCTCTGTACAAAGGGATCGCACAATATTCCCAATCGCTGAGTCACTTCGAGTTGGCCGGGAAATAGATCAGTTTTCCGTCGGTGTCTTTTCCGCGTGATCGACGGCGAGAATGTCCACATTCTCCTTCTTCGAATCCAGTTTGACTCCCAGTTGCTGCTGCAATGCCGTGAACAGAACGCTCATGACGTCGATCTGGCCTTCGGAATGTCCGTCGCCGCCGCCTGCCGCACCCTGCATGTAAGCGGTTACGTCGATTCTGATCTCATAGCGCCCCTTCAGCCCCGTTTCATCGATTACAGGCCGCCTCAGCGGCTCCGAGATCTGAGCCGCGAGATCCTTCATCGTTACGCGGTGTGCCACAAGCGTGCCGCGGTCGCCGCCATTGACGAATTCCGGCGGACCTTCATCGGTCGATTCCTGAAATTTGGGACCGCCTTTCGCCAGCGTGAGCCCATAGACCTGCATCTCTTTCTGCTCGGAATGCACCTTCAGGCCGAACCGCTCCGCCAGCAGTGCTCGAAGTATCAGACGCAGTTTCGAGTCGCCGCCACCGCCGTCGGCTTTCGCAATCACATCAAACCGGGTGTCATTGAGCCAGTCCGGACCGTTGATCTCGAACGGCGGAGTGTCAAAGGCCCACTGGATCAGGTACAACAGGCTCTGATTCCGGATCGTGAGCGATTCCGGAGATGTCTTGATGTCGGGCCGTATCCCGCCAACGGGCGGCTTGATCGACGCGACATCGAACTTCGGCGGCGCGGGGCTCTGCGCCAGACAGTCGAAACAGAGGAAAAATGCAAGGGACGGCACAGTGAAGGCTTGGGTCTTCATAATGGTGTTGACGGTTTGGTCAGCCTGATATTACGCAACAGCGCCGAAACCGTCTACGCAAACCCGGAGGTGGTCTGGCACATGCGAGGATTTCAATCGAAGCACTGGTGCTGGTGGTACATCGCGATCGGTATCGGTTATCTGCTGCTCGCCATCGCGAATACGATGCACGGTGCACCGCTCTACGCGACGGTGCTGCGCGTGGTCATCGCCATTGGGTTCGAACTGCTCGGGTGGGTCCAGTTTCGTACCGGACGGTAGCCCTGCAAGCGAGGGTCACGTTTATCCTGAGACGTGCGAGTCCTTGTGATTGCCGCTGTGATTCTGATGGGTTGTGGCCCTTCATCCGCGCCCCCGACCGATGTGACGACGGAAGCCTGGTACAAGCAGGCCGTAGGGCAATTGGCGTCCGCCGCCCATGCAGCCGACGCATCCTTTGCAGCCGGTAAGGCCGACGATGCGGCGGCGCTGATCGAAAAGGGTGAGCCGCTGGAAAGCCAGGTCCTGGCCGTTCCCCGCCCCACTCTGGCCGCCATGGAAGCGGCGACCGATCTCGACGACCTTTATGGCCGCATGCTTCTTTCCAACCAGCACTACGAATGGGCGATGTTCCTGTTTCAGAAATGTTCCGCCCGGTGGAAATACTGGCAGCCGCAGACGGGGGAAACCGCGCGTCGCATGAAGCTCGCGCAGGATGAGATCGCCGAATGCAACCGGCGGATGGTGAATGAGCATCCTGGTGGTAAAAGCCGCGCCACGGGGCCGCATCATGCGGACCGCAAGGCCAGTGGCAGATAATAAGGCTATGGCCGACAAACCTTCAAGCGCATCTGAGAACACGTCTGAAAACGACGAAACCGATCCGGAGACGCTCGACCCCAACGACAGCGATATGGAAATCGATCAGCTGCGCGGGCAGACGACGTTGAAGGCGAAGCCGCCGCGCCTCGAAGACGAAGGCCAACCCGGCGGTTAACTGGCCTTCGCGCAGGGCAGTATCGCGATCGCTTCGATCTCCACCAGCAGCTCTGGCCGGCACAGGATCGCCTGGATACCAGTCGAAGCGGGCAGCGGGTCCAGATCCTGTTGGCGGAAAAATTCCGTGCGCACTTCATTGAATGCGGCGTAGTCCCGCTCGATATCGCGCAGGTAGCAGGAGGTTCGCACGATGTCCTTCCACGTTGCGCCTTCCGCCGCCAGCAACCCCGTGATGTTGTCGTAGGTGCGGCGAAGCTGGGCGCGAAAATCGCCGATATGGACGGTTTCGCCTTTTTCGTCGATACTGGCGGTACCGGAAATCAGCAATACCGAGATACCCCCGAGGTCAATGCGCAGGCCGCGGGAAAATGAGCTGGGCACAGGGTAATCGGGTGCTTCGTTTAGCACGGAAGGAGAACTGATTGCGTGCTTCCGCACCTCAGTTGCCCCTCCGAGCCGGTCAAGTAACTCGAGGGTGTTCATGGTCTGGTGGCAATGGCACGCGGCGGTCCAGGTAGCCTTCCAATAGAATCAGAATCTTAGCGACTTGGTGCGCGGATGCGCGAACAGCTACTGAGTGTAGCCGCGCAGTCTATGTCGCTCAGCCCGCGCCCTGGCTCACCACCGAGATCGGCGCTGCCCATGGCGCGGAGCCCCGTAATTTCAACCGGCGCCGAAACACATGAGCACCGTCGGTGACATACAAAACGTCGAAGTTCTGGCCTCCGAATGCAATGCCCCGCACCGCACCGCCCGGGGACGGCAGCGGCAAGATTGCGCGCACGCGCCCGTTTTGATCGCAAACCTGAATACCCATTCGGGTCGCGGCGTAGAGGTTGCCGTGCGTATCCACCGCCAGATCCTCCGCGCCGCTGTTATTGGGAACATCTGTCATGTGCAGCCAGTAGAAGGGCTGCTTGTCCGCGAATGAGCCATCCGGACGAACCACATAGCTATAGATCCATTTCGTGGCTTTCTCGGCGGCGAAAAACAGGCCTCCGTCTGGTGAGAACGCGACTCCGGACGCGGAAAGAAGCCCCTGGTCGACAATCGTCTTCGAGCCGGTCTTCGTAATTCGCCAGATGCGGCTGGGCATATCGGAGTGTGCACCCGGTTCGCTTACATAGACAGTGCCATCGTGCGTGACTAAGATTCCCCGTCCCGCGATACCTTCGGCGATCGTTCTGGTCGCGCCCTGCGGGCTCACTCCAATGATTCGATTCTCGGCGGAAATGACACCATACAGAGTTCCATCGGGGCCGACGGCCTGTGCGGCGATGCCCTTATGCCGCAAGAAAACGGTAGGCGCGCCGTCCGCTCCCAGGCGATAGATGTTGCCCGCGGTTGGATCGCCGATATAGAGATCTCCCTTCGCATCGGCCGCCAATCCGGCTGCCGCCTGAAAAGATCCTGGAACCTCTTGCCACGATTCACCGGGCAGCGTGATCTCCTGCAGTGTGGTGTTCTTCGAGACGCCGCGCTGCACCGGAGCCGGATAATCGCGCCACAGCCAGCGCATGACGTCGGGAAAAATGACCTGGCCTGGCCGGCCGTCGTGGCCGTGTGTGCCCCAGGCGTGTGCCACGTCGTAGCCCGCAAAGGTCAGCGCAGATTCCATGTTGATGTTGGCGTCATACCAGGAGCCAAACAACGGGTTCCAGGCGTCCGTCGAGCCGTCTTCGAGGAAGATGCGAATCGGCTTCGGATCCGTCTTGCGAATCATCGCCGGGTAATCGTTGCCACCGCGCATCGAAACGAACGTCCCGATCACCGAATAAACGCGAGTGAACTGGTCCGGACGCTGCCAGGCCAGTGTGAACGATCCGATGCCGCCAGTGCTGCCGCCCGTCGCCGCGTGGTCATTACCATCGGGAGAAATGCCGATGGACCTGCCGTCACGCGTTTTCAGCTTCTGCACCGCTGGCAGCAACTCGTTTAGCACATAGTTTGCGAAGTTGTCATTCGTGCTGTCGAATTCGTACGATCGGTTGAACCGCGAGGCAGCGCGATTGGCCGTACCTGCCGCGTCTTTCCAGATCGTGCCCGGCGTAATACCCACGCCGATAATAACCGGCACTTCTTTCTTCGCGATCAGATTATCGAGCACGTTGGCTTCGAATGTCCCCAGGCCATCGAGTTTGACAAGAAGACAGGCGGGTCTTGCGGGATCGAACTGTGCCGGCACATAGACCTCGAAACCATTCTCCGTGCCCGGATAAATCTTCGAATCGTTGATACTGCCCTGCAGGATTTCTCCATGCGGGATAGCGGCATTGGGCTTCGCTTCATCCGGCGGAAAGGGTCCTGAGAGTTCTGCCTGAATCTTCGTCACCAGCGCCCCGGCGTCAACCGGAGAAGGAGCCTGAGCCCTGACAAAAGAAAACGCGGTGGCCAGAACAATTATCGGAGACACCTTGCGAATGAACTGAAGCATAACAATTTGAGGATAGACCCTGCGGCGTCAAAATATACGACACTGTAATCATGTCACGCGGCTGGGAAAGCAAGTCCGTCGAATCCCAGATGGAAGATGCCGCTTCAAAGCGCGGCGCCGCTCGCCGGATACCGCTCACCGAAGAGCAACTCCGCATCCGCAGCGAGCGCCAAAGCCTGGAATTATCGCGAACCCGCGTGCTGAATGATCTCGCGGCCACCACTCACCCTCGTCGTCGCGAGCAACTGCTGGCGGCGCTCAGCCATCTCGATCAAAAACTCGCCGCGCTCGATCAGCCTGTTTAGTGACTGCCAGCGGGCACCGTCGGATCCACCGAAACATCCGAAAACACCACGGTTTCGAGGTTCGCCGCATTATGCGCGCAGACGGCCAGTCCTACCAATACCGGGCCCTTCTGAAAGGTGACCTCAGTGCGCGCCACCTGCTTTAATGCCGCGCCATCCATGGCCATCGACACCGTAATGCCGACGCCACTGCGGACAAGCTGCAGTTTGTACTTCCCCGGACCATCGAACGGGAGATCGAACGTATTGGTATTTTCGCCTTTAGCCGGTCTCCACTGCAGCCCGGGCATGCCAGTCCCGTGGATCACGAAGTCGCCGTAAGGCGCATCGGCATCGAGCGACTGGCGCACCATAATTCCGGCCTTGCGGTGATCTTCGCCTTTGCCCAGAAATTCCATGGTGGCGTGAACCGTAAAATTGCCAGTGATCTCCTGCCAGACGTATTGGAACTGATCCTGCTTAGCCCAGATATTGGCGCCGGAGCCCGTGATCCGATACTGACCGGTCGCGGCATCGAAGGCCGCGGAGCCTCTCTTCGCAGGATCGCCAACATCGCCGGAATTCGAAAAAATACCGAGGCTCCCACCCTGGGCGAAGGCCGATGCGGCCAACAGGCAGACGGATAAAAATTTATTCGCGTTCAGCATGACAGGTTCCTATTTCGTGCTGGCTGCAGGCGCCAGTTGTTCCACCGACACATCGGAAAACAGCACCGTATTCGTCGCAGTCTGCGTATGCGAGCTCACACCAAGCCCCAGCAGCACCGGACTTCCCAGCTGATTCTGAGTTTGCCCCAGTTCCCTCAGCGCGGCGCCATCCTTACCCAGCCAGAACGTAATCAGCGCGCCTTGCCGAACGAGCTTCAATTTAAAGACGCCAGGCCCTTCTATGGGCATGTCCACCGTATTGGTGTTATCGCCTTTGGTATTTCTGAACTGAACTCCTGGCATTCCGTTGCCATGAATCACCAGGTGGACGAACGGCGAATCCGCATCCACCGACTGGCGAAGCATGATCACGGCTTTTCGATGATCGATTCCATCCGTCAGGAACTTAGCCGTGGCAGTCACCGCGAAATCGCCCGATATCTCTCGCCAAAGGTAGTGAAACTGATCGGCTTTGCCCCAGATATCGGTGCCTGAGCCGGTGATTTTGTATTGCCCGGTGGCAGCGTCAAATTCCGCGGAGCCTTTCATCGGCGGCGCGCCGACGTCGTCGGAATGAGTAAAAGCACCGAAATTTCCGACCTGAGCGAAGGCCGAAACGGTCAGGACACAAGTAATCAGCAATTCACGCATGTAGGAGATTGTATACCAGATCCGCGCGCTGATATGTCACGGCGCCGGATATGTATTCGGAAGCGCGCCAAATGGATAGTACTTCTGCTCGAGCGAACTGCCCTTGACCTCGATGATCCGGAAGCCGGACGGATCGGGCCCGATCGGCATGCCCTCCGCGGCCGTGGTGATCATCTCGAGATCTCCGTCGCGTCCATACGAATTGGCGTGCAGATGGCCCGCGAAGACGTATCGCACATTGTAACGATGCAGCAGCGCGAGTATCCGCCGTCGCGTTTCGATGGGAGTATTGAAATACTGGTCCGGCTCGTCGGCCTCCTTCAGAAAAAGAGGAATGTGCAGAAAAATAACCGGCATCGCCCCCGATGCCTTCGCTTTTTCCAGCTCGGCCGCTAACCACGCTTCCTGTTTCGCCGCTTCATCTTTCACTTTCTCCGGAGCCTTGAAATAAGAGGAATTGAGCACAATTCCGTAGATCGGGCCTTCCCGAAACGAGTAATAATCCGGGCCAAAATTCTTCCGGTACGCCGCGATGGATTCCGGCGTCGGATCGTTGCCCACGTCATGGTTGCCGGGCACGTTATACAAATGAATCGAGCTGTCGATACCGCTGTTGATGCGCCGGTATTCGGCGATCTGTGCGGCGTCTCCTGTCTTATTGGTGAGGTCGCCCGTCACGATGACAAACGCAGGATGGAGCCGGTTCATATTGGCTACCGTGAATGTCCAGTTCGCGGTTTCCTGGGTAAAATTCCTGTCCGAGGTATACATTCCGAACTGCGGGTCGGACGCCTGTACGAAAAAGAAAGCGGGATCGGCGGCAAACACCCGAGCGGCCACTATGAAGATCCATACGCTGCGGTTCATTCCACCTCCTGAGCGATAACGATCTTACCAGTTCAACTATCGAAGGGTCTGAATCGCACAGAGGCCAATCATGTGCATCGTTTAAGGCGAGGGGTGTGTCTGTGGAGTCCGGACTAGCAATCTCACGAATCCTGATCGCTGAAACAGTACTTGCCCTTGCGGCAGTCATCTGCCTGGTGACTGCAGCGGTCGCATCATCGCATGCCTCATCATATACATCACAGGAGCAGGTGATTTTCTATGATTCTGGCATTCAGTCCGCCAAGCCAGATCCGTTTCCGGCTGCCCGATCACGAGGATCCCCTGTGCGCCACAGTGCTATCCGCGAAATTCCCGCAGCCCTGCCCGTCATGCAACAGCCCCGGAATTATTTACCAGATTCAACGGTAACGGCATCCCCTTAGCGCAGGCCGGGCACGCCATCATGCCCGGGGCCGCAGGGATTTCGACCAATTAATTCATCACGAACAGGTACATGCCAGCCGAACCGGTGGCGAGTATGCGCTGCTTGCCATCCAGCAGAAACGTCTCGGGAGGATGAGACGTGCCGCCGATTTGAGCGTGCCAGAGCGCCTTGCCCGTCTTGGCGTCCAGGGCTTCCAGATTCTGCCCGTCCGCGGTGAACAACACACCGCCTGCAGTTGACAGAAGCCCGGAACTGCCGCTGTTCTCGTGCCGCCAGATCACTTTGCCGGTCTTGTAATCAATGGCGTCGATAAACGAGCCCCAGGATAGTCCGCCTCCTCCACCGGTGCCGCCCAGACCCATCGAGCCACGCGGATCCGTATCATACAGATAGCTGATCCGGATGGAATTCTGCTCCGGCACATAAAACAGTCCGGTATCCGGGGAGAAAGTCGGCGGCGGATAGTTGGTCACATCGCTGTTCACCAGCGATCCCGCGACAGTTGCGTCCTTATCCGGAAAACGCTTCGGCTGACCCTTGGCGTCCAGACTCAGCTTGCCATCGGGAGCAATTTCAGACGACCAGTTGTTCACCAGGCCAAACTTGCTGGTTAACAGGTGCTCGCCCGTGACGCGGTCCAGAACGAAGAAGAAGCCATTGCGATTGGCCGTGATGACCAACTTGCGCACCTTGCCGCCAAAGGGCATGTCGACCAGTACCGGGGTCTGCGTGGAATCCCAGTCATGCGTATCGTGTGGTGAAGTCTGGTAGTACCAGGCCATCTTGCCGGTATCGACATTGACGGCGACAAGCGAACAGCTATAGAGGTTGTCTCCCTCGCCGCGACCCTGTGTGTAACCAGGCGTCGGGTTGCCCGTCCCGAAGATGTACAGGTGCGTATCGGGATCGTAAGAGCCGGGGATCCAGGTCTGCGCGCCGCCGTGACGCGCTGCGTCCAGACTGGCCCACGTATCGACGCCAGGGTCGCCCGCGTTCATGGGCGTGGTTGCGAAGGTCCACTGCAGGTCGCCGGTTTCCGGATCGAAGGACTTGATGAAGCCTGGGGCATCCATATCGTTACCGGTGCCGGCAATCACGTGATTGCCGAAAATCATCGGCGCATTGGAAGAAAAATACTGCGCATCGAAGCTCGAAACTTCCTTCTTCCACATTTCTTTGCCTGTCTTTGCATCCAGGCTCACCATCCAATCGTCGTGCAGCTCGAAGAAGATGCGATCGTGCCACATGCCAAGCCCGCGGGTTGCCAGGCTGGTGCCGCCGCGCGTTTTCCAGTAGTAGTGCCAGAGAATGGTGCCGTCGCGTGCGTCAATGGCATAAACGTTATCGGGAGCCGAAGCGTAAATCACGCCATCCACAAACAGAACGCCGCCGCCCAGCCGCGCGGGCCCGCAATTATTCGCGTCGCCGGTGCCAAAGCCGCCCACAATGATGGGAGCCGGTGCGCCACCGCCGCCACCGCCACGCCCACCGCCGCCAAAGCCACCACCACCGGCTGGCGCGGGCGCTGTGCCGGTTGCGCCGCAGCCGGTCGTAATTCCAGTCTGGAGCCACGACAGGCTCAGGTTCTTCACGTTCGCCGTAGTGATTTGTTTGAGCGAACTGAAGCGCTTGCCCGAATAATCGCCCGAATAACTGGTCCACTGATCCGACAGCGGCTTCAGAATATCGGCGCTATCGAGGCCGCCCTGGGCAAAAAGGCCCGGCGCCAGAATAAGCGATAAGACAAATAGTGTTTTTTTCATTGTTATTCTTCGCGTCTTTATTTGAGTGTCGCCAGATAAGCGGTAACGTCGTGCATGTTCTTGTTATGCGGATCGTCCATTTTCATGACCATCGCCTTATGCGCCGCCTGCGGATCCACAATTTCCACCTTCGGTTCGCCATCTTCGCGAGCGATCGATTTGCGAGTGCCATCCGGCAGTGTCATGACGATCAGGAAGTCGTCATGACGGCTGATCCTGCCTTCCAGTTTCTTACCATCTTTGAAAGTGACTGTTCCGGTGCCGCCAGTGGCGCCACCGCGTCCGCCTCCGCCGCCGCGTCCACCGCCGCCCGCCGTGCCCGATACCCACGCGCTCTGCAGGCTGCGCGGATCCGGAATCTTTGTTGCGATGCCTTTCAAATCGCCCGTGAGCGAATGGCAACTCAGACAATTGGCTTTCACGTACGCTTCGCCCGCCTTCACGTCGCCCACCAGGATGTTCAGGTCCGAACCGTCGGGAGCGTTCGGTATGCTGCCCTGACGGCCGCCGGTCGCGAGCACGCTGTGAATATACTCAGCCACAGCCACCGGATCTCCGCCGGCGAGGGTGATCGGCGCTGCGTGCTTCAGGAGTTCCGCCCCGATCAATTCACCGTGTTTATCGTCCAGCGCGATGATGGAATGCAGCAGGCTATGGCCCTTGGGCGGGACGCCGCGAAGATCGGTCGCGTGGCACGAAGAGCAGTTCGTATCGAACACAGCCTTACCTCGCGCCAGTACATCGGGCGCCGCCAGTTCGCGCGTGAACTGCGTGAAACCGCCGCGGGCAGCTCCACCACCAGCCGCTCCGCCCCGGCCTGCGCGGCCGCCGGCGCCACTGCCGCCACGTCCACCACGACCGGCGGGAGGCGCAGCGCCATCCGGAGGCGGACCCTGTGCCGCCAGTTGAGCGACCAGCGCGATGCCGCCCAGCGCCGCTATTAGTAAACCGTTCTTTTTATTCATTCATTTCCACCTGATACGCACTTAGCGTGGTAATGAAGCTGTCCCTGGAGTCACTCCGGAGCATTCTTTATCACCGACGGCCAATGTATCACAGGCACGACATACAGGCGCTTAAAAAATTGTATTCTTTTGTATCCGGTTCGACGACGAATTCGTGCCCCTGGACGCGACGCAACAGATGTGATAACTCTATTGCCATGTCGCGCTTGCTGACCCTTGCCCTTGCCGCATCATTACTGGCTCACGCTCAGATTCCCGCCCGTATTCCAGCCTCTATTGCGCCAGAGGACAGCCGCAATACCAACATCCCGAATACCGATACGCATTTCGTCCCCCACGCGTACAAAACGCTGCCGGAGTGGCAGGCCAGGAAGCAGGCTCTGCGGACCCAAATCCTCTCCGCTGCCGGACTGTGGCCGATGCTCGCGAAAAACGATCTCCATCCGGAAATTTTCGGACGCGTTCAGAACCGTGATTGCTTCATCGAGAAAGTTCTGATCGAGGCGCTGCCAGGTTATTATCTCGCCGGTAATCTCTATACGCCGCTCAAGTCGGCGCCAGCCGGCGGATTTCCCGCCATCATCAGTCCGCACGGCCACTGGAATTACGGGCGTCTGGAAAATACCGACATTGCCTCCGTGCCCGCCCGCGCCATGAACCTGGCCCGCCAGGGCTACGTCGTTTTCAGCTATGACATGGTGGGATACAACGACACGATCCAGACGCCTCACGATTTTGGCGATACAAAGATCGAGCAACTTTGGAGCTTCGGTCCCTTCGGGCTGCAATTGTGGAACTCCATCCGCGCCATCGATTTTCTCGAAAAGCTGTCCAACGTAAATTCTCATATGATCGGCGCGACAGGCGCGTCGGGCGGCGCCACTCAAACGTTCACCGCATCCGCTGTGGACGACCGTATCAAATTCTCGGCGCCCGCCAATATGGTCTCGCTGATCATGCAGGGTGGCGGCTTGTGCGAAAACGCGCCGGGCCTGCGTCTGGATACCAACAACGTGGAAATTGCCGCCATGATGGCTCCCCGCCCCATGATCATGTCGGCCGCCACCGGCGACTGGACCCGCAACATGGCCACCGAAGAATACCCAGCCGTCCGCGCTATTTACGATCTCTACGACAAGGCCGCCGACGTCGAAATGTTTTTCCAGGACGCGCCCCACAATTACAATAAGGTGAATCGCGAAGCCACCTACGCCTTCTTCGGCAAGCACGTCCTCGGCGAAACGGACGGCTCGAAACTCAAAGAGCGCGGCATCCAGATGGAGAAACTGCAGGATATGCTGGTCCTCCACAACCGCTCGCTCCCCGCGAATGCCCTCACGTTTCAGGGCGTGTTTGCCGAATGGATCCGCCTCGCGAAGGACCAGACTGCCGATCTTCGCCAGCGCCTGACCTCGGCCCTGGCGGCAGAGTGGCCGGCGCAGGTGCTGAGTGAAGGTTCCGGTGAGCGCCTTGTCCTCGGTCGCCCCGGTATAGGCGACCGCATCCCGGCGATCTGGATCAAAGGGTCGAATCCACCCGCCCTGGTAGTTCATCCCGATGGCGCCGACGCTGCGCGCAGAGATCCAGCCGTCGCATCGCTGCTGAAATCGGGACGCGCGGTGCTGCTGATCGATGCCTTCCAGACCGGCACAGCAGTGGCCCCGCGCAACCGCGATGCGAAGATGTTTCTCACCTTCAATAAGAGCGATGACGCCAACCGCGTTCAGGATATTCTCACCGCGCTCGCGTGGCTGAATCAGCCGAAAACGCAACTGCTCGGACTGGGAAAAGCCGCCATCTGGTGTGAATTTGCAGCTGCGGTTTCGCCTGTGCCCGTCAATTTGCAGGCCGATCTCTCGGGCTTTCATGGCACCGACGAAGAATTCGCAAGAGACTTCTTCGTTCCCGGAATCCAGCGCGCCGGCGGTCTTGGCGCAGCCCAGACTCTGCTGAAATAACCGAATGGGCGCTACGGGGCGCTACTTCGGCTCCCAACCGCCCAAATGAGCCTTCACTGTAATCCGCGCAGCCTCATCGTCACTCAATTCATGCGCATGCGAATCGCGAGCGGCCAACCGCGCACCCGGGCCTGTTGATCCAAACTCCGCATAATAGACCGTTGGAAGCGAAGGCGTGTCATCGTGCAGCCATTCGAGCCAAGCCTCGGGAACAATCTGGGCCGGCAATACCGTATTCAGGAAAACTACGCTCGAATACCACCGCCACGGCCGCCCCAGGTAGATCTTATCCGCGCCCGGTTCCGCGGTCACACGACAGTTGTGGAACACATACCCGCTCTGCTCATCCCGATACCGTTTGCTCTGAGCGGTGAGCATCACGGTAATATGCGCCAGCGCGTGAATCTCACAGTTCTCGAACCACGCCAGCGAATCGCCAAAAATAAAATCCACGTTCCCTTCGATGTAGCAATCGCTGAAGTACTGGCGTGCAGACCGGCAGGGCCCGTGATCGGTGTCGCAGCCCTTGCCATCCGCATAAAGCGTATCCTGATAGCCCAGGAAGCGGACGTGACGGAATACCGCGCGGTCGCCAGTTACACGCAAAGCTACGGCCTGCGAACCCGCCGGCGTCAGCGCGCGACTCCTGCTGAAGGAATTCTCGAACGTCAGGTTGCTGGCCGTGAAATCCTCCCCGGTCACCACCGTACTCGCCGATGCGGCGGTGCCGCCCGCGGTGCCGTTACTGAGATCGAAAGTGAGCACCACGTCCTGCGGTTGCTTACCCAGTCCACGAAGTTCGATCAACGGTTTCGCGATGGTAATGTGCTCACGATAAACGCCAGGCCGAATCAGAATTGTGCTGCCTTCTGCCGGTGCGGCATCCACCGCGGCCTGAACGGTACTGTAATCACCTGAACCATCGGCGGCCACAGTGACCTGAGTTGCCGCACAGACGCCGCCGTATTGGCCGAGAAAAACCGCGAACCCCAATAAAGCAACGCGCACCTACTGAATCTCCGAACCTGCCACTGGTTTGAGAATGATATTGCTGATATTCGCCACAATGTCATTGTCGGAATAGCCAGGCTTGACCTTCAGTTTCTGCCAGTCCGGATCGGCGCCGAATGCAGCCCAGGCCTTCTCCCTGCCCGCCATATTCTCGTACGCAACCATGTAAGTCAGCCGCGGCAGCTTCGGACCCACCAGCGCTTCCCCAAAGAAAACCGGCTGCAATCCGTTCTTGCGGAAGATCGACACTTCGCCCTCACCGAACATCCCGATCTTCTTCTGCAACGTAGTTTCGGTATCGGATTCATAAGTACGCAACTCAAACGTACGCGCCGCCCTCCCTTGCGGCGAAGGGCCAACCTCAATAGCAGGCACCGATTCGAAGCAGCGCAGCAACGTGCTTTCCACCCGGATATACGGCAGTTCGGGACTCGAATCGAACTCGGCCACGGCCTTCCGGTAAACGGCATCTGCTGCCATCCCGTCCAGCGACGCCTGCATACTCGCCAGCGACTGGTAACCCGACACCACAATCAGGAACGGCGATTCCGGCGCAATCACGGCGCTGAATATGCCGATCGGTCCCGCGCCCGCGCGCCGCGCCGCAGGCAGATAGGCGCCCGAAACGAATCCGGTGGTCCTCTTCACCTGGTTCGACTGGCTATTGCGCATGTAATAACAGCGCAGTTCAAAGAACGCCCGTTTCGGCGTCTCCTGCGCGCCCACCAGCGCCGCGGTACCGCCGATGGATGCAGTCAGCATGTTTCTTCTTGTCATGAATGTTTAATTATTCCTGTAAGCCGCTGACTTCCCGTCCCACGGCCCAAAATAAACGACACCAGCCGGCTTAGCAGCGCGAAATCTCGCCGCGCCCTGCTCCGTAACCGAGGTCCCCTGCAGGTCCACTTCACGTAAATTCGGCATCCCAATCAGTGTTTGCACCGACGGATCGTCGATTCGATTGCAACCCTGGAGTTTCAGCCTTTCCAGCTTCGGAAGCGCTTTCATTTCCTCCAGCCACTTCGGGGTGACCGTCAGCAGACTCACCTCGCCCAGCTTCGTCCCTTCAATCCCCACCCCGATCGTCACGCACGCGAATCGCAATTCCCGCAGATTCTTCAGCGTCAGCACCGCCGCTAGCCCGGTTTCCGACATCGCAATCGTCCAGACATTCTTATCCGTACCTTGACGCCCGCTCAGATCGAGATACGTTAATCCGGGCATCTGTCTGAGCGCCTGCAATCCGGCATCGCCCAGTTCGTTGCCGCCCATCGTCAGTTCCTTCAGATTCGGGAGCGTCGTCAGCCTCTCCAGCCCGACATCGGTCATCAGCGTTGAGCCCACATTCAGCGACTCCAGCGTCGAAATTCCGGCTATATGTTCGAGCGCCGTATCGCTGACTTTCGTGCCATGCAGATTCAGAATCCGCAGCTTCTTCCAGTCCCGAATTGCGGCAATACCTTCATCGGTAACATACTCTGCGAAGTAAAGATTCAGTTCCGTCACACCGGGCAGGCTCTTGATCTCCGACATTCCCTGATCGGTAATATGCGTCAGCGATAAGTCGAGAGCGCTCAGCTCCGGTAACTCACTCAGATGGCGAAGGTCCGCGTCAGCTACCCACGTTCCGCGCAGACTCACTCCGGTAACCCGATTCTGTGCGTCTTTCGTAACATGTCCGCCCAGATCGTCGATCCATTTTAGATCGGCGCCGAAGCCCGACGCAGCGAACATCACCAAAATCAGCAAACGGCTCTTCATTCCGATTTCGCCCTCCGTGTCGGCAGCGCCGAATCGCGGTCGAAAACCACCGCGCACTGTGGCAGCGCCGCTTTCAGGCTCTGCAGGCCTTTTTCGGTCACCAGCGTATGGTATAAATTCAGCGCCTTCAGTCCGGCCATCGCCTGCAAACCCTCCGCACCCTTATCCGTCAGGTTGGTGGCATCCAGACTCAGTTCGCGAAGATGCGGGAGTGTCTTCAGAAACTCCACACCCTTGTCGTCGAGCGAAGTGTAATCCAGTTTGAGCACCTGTAGATTCTTCAACTCGGCGACCGACCTGACACCTTCGTCGGTAGTTCGCGTTCGGAATAGCTCGATGCGCTCCAGTTGCTGTAACGGCTGCAACATTGCCAGCCCGGCATCGGTAAAGCGCCCATGGCTCAGATACAGTTCTTTCAATCCGGTCAGCGCCGCAACCTGTTTCAGGCCTTTGTCGGTAACATCGGTGCTAGTCAGATCCAGTTTCCGCAGTTTAGTCAGCTTCGCAAGATTCGCCAACCCGACGTCGCTGATGTCGTCATAGTTCAACCGGAGGCTGACTAATCCGCTCAGCGTGGCAACATCCGCCAAGCCATTGTCGTCCAGATGCGATCCGGAAACGTCCAGTTCCGCCAAACTGGTCAGACCCTTCAACGCGACGAGCCCTGTGCCCTGCACAAATGTTCCGGCAAGCCGCAGCGTTCGCAGCTGACTCAGCTCCGCCAGCGTCGCCAGACCACCGTCGGAAACCGTAGTCTGGCTCAGATTGAGCTCTTGCAACCCACTCAGCCGCCGCACGGCCAACAACCCGAGATCGGATATCTGCGTCACCCCCAAATCGAGTTTTTCCAGATTCTGCAGGCCATCCAGACCGGCGAGTTGGGCATCGCTCACAGAAGAGCCGGAAAGATTGACGCCCACCACATGTCCGTTCCTGTTTTCCGTGCTGCCGCCGAGCGCCTTCACCCACGCGGCAATCGCATCGTCCGTGGCCGAGACCGGCTGCGATGACGCCGATACCTTCGCAGGCGGCGCCGCTGTCCCCACAAACCGCACACGGACGCCAGCCAGCGCCGCACGCAGCGCATCGACACCGTTGGCCGTCACCCGGCTATAGCGAAGATCGATATCGGTCAGCCCATGCAATCCCTGTAGTTTCGCCAGCCCGGAGTTCGTCACTCGCGTTCTGTAAAGATTCAGGACCTCCAACTGACTCATCCCCGCCAGAACGGCCATCGCCGCATCGCTCGCCTGGGCGCCTTGCAGATTCAACCGGCGCATCCGCTTCAGCCCGCTCAGATATTCGACCCCTTTATCCGTCACGCGCGCCCCGGAAAGATCCAGTTCTTCCAGATTGGTTGCGTCCTTCAGGTATTTCAAGCCCTCGTCGGTCACCAGCGAATCGCGCAGCATCAGCCGCCGCAAATCCCTGAGACCGGCAATCCCTGCCATCCCTTCGTCGGTGAACGGATTGTAGCTCAGATCGAGATCCTGCAACTTCGCAAACGGCGACAGATTCAGTTTGGACAAACTGCATTGCGAGCAACGCAATTCCCGCAATCCCGTCCACGCGAACAGCGCACCGATCTCTTTATCTCCTACCTCGATCTGCGCATTGTAATGCCAGCCAAACGCCAACCGTTCCACACCAGTCAGTGTCGCCAGCGCCTGGAACACGCCGGTCTTGCTCTCATTGCCTCCGCCCGGATTCCAGATCGGACCCGGCAGATAAAGCTCCCGTACGTGCGTCAGGCCCTGCAGCTTTACGAGTTCCTCTGGGTGCATCACCCCGGCCGTCAAATCAATCGCGGCAATATGAAACTCACCGGCCGGCAGCTGCGAAACATTATTCAGAGGAACCGTGGAACCTTCCAGCAGCACGCTGCCTTCCCAGCGCAGCACCCACTCCGCCACCTCACGTTCGGTAGCAGCTTGCGCCGCAAAAGTAAAAAGGAACAGCCCGGCAATGGCCCACCGCATCATGCGTTATTCTACAAGGCAAGGATTGTTTCCGCTGAGAAAGTTCTCGTTCATATTCGCTGTGGCAACCGGCGTCCTCTGCGCCCAGACTGGCCCGTTCCAGTCCGGCCTCTACCCCATCCTTGAACGCGCCAGTTGCCGTGCCTGCCACAATCCGGATGGCGTAGCGTCCGCTACGCGCCTGCATTTTCCCGATCCCGACGCTTCGCCCGCAAGAATTGAAGCCTTCGGCAATTCGCTGGTCGTCCTTGTCGATCGCCTGCATCCCGATCAATCGCTACTTTTCCGCAAACCGACCGCCCGTATCCCGCACACCGGCGGCGAACGCATCAAGCCCGGCAGTCCCGAAGAAATCGTCCTCAAAGCCTGGATCGATCACCTCGCGCATCTCTCCGGCAATGAACTCTCGACGGCCTTGCATTATAAAGACCTGCAGGAAACCACCCCCGCTGCCCTGCAGGATGCAGAACTCCGCCGCCTCACTCACAGCCAGTACAACCACACCGTTCGCGATCTCCTCGGCGACCAGACCGATCCGGCCAACCAATTTCCCCCCGAAGACTTCGTCAATGGTTTCCGCAACCAGTCGCGCGGCCAGAGTCTTTCCCCGCTCCTCGTCGAAGGCTACAGCTCCGCGGCCGAGCGTCTCGCCAAATCCGCCCTCCGCGGCGGCGATACCCACAACCTCATCCCTTGTAAACCTGCGGTGCCCGCCTGCCGCGCGCGCTTTGTCCGCGAATTCGGACAGAAAGCCTTCCGCAGACCTCTCGATGCCGGCGAACAGGCCCGTTACGAAGCCCTCATGAAGCAGCAACCCGACTTCCTGCAGGGTGCCCAAACCGTCGTCGAAGCCATGCTCCAGTCGCCCAACTTTCTTTTTCGCCTCGACACCGCCACCGATCCGAAACTCAAACCCTGGGCCACCGCGAATCGCCTCGCCTATTCGCTCTGGGACACCATGCCCGATTCCGAACTCTTCGCCGCCGCCGCTCGTGGCGACCTTTCCACCCCCGCGGGCGTGGAAAAAGCGACTCGTCGCCTTCTGGCCGATTCGCGCGCTCACGAAGCCATCGACGAATACGTCAGCCAGTGGCTCCGCTTCGATCGCCTGATCACTTCGAGCAAAGATCGCCGCAAGTTCCCCCTTTATACTCGCGAAACCGCCAATTCCATGACGCAGGAAGCCATCACCTTCGTCTCCGATCTCGTCTGGAACGGCCGCGATTTCATGACGCTCTTCACCGCCGATTACGGCCACGTTAACGGCGAACTCGCTCGCATCTACGGCGTCACCGCGCCAGCCAAAGATTTCGACCGCGTACCGTTCCCCCCTGACTCCGAGCGCGCCGGCCTGCTCGGCGAAGGCCTTTTCCTCGCCATGACCGCCAAGCCGGAAGAGTCTTCCCCCACCGCCCGCGGACTTTTTGTGCGTGAGCAGTTCCTTTGCCAGCACGTGCCGGATCCGCCCCCCGGCGTCAATACCAACCTGCCGCCAGTCACCGAAGCCAAACCTCAAACCAATCGCGACCGTATGACCGAACACGCCAGCAACCCCACCTGCGCCACCTGCCACAAGCTAATGGACGGCGTCGGCTTCGGCCTCGAAAAGTTCGATGCCGTCGGCGCGCGCCGCGAGCAGGTCGCTCTGGAGTTTGGCAGCGGACGAGGCAAGCACACCGTCAATCTCCCCATCGATACCTCCGGAACCGTCGCAGGCATTCCCGATTCGCAGTTTTCCTCGCCCGCTCAACTCGGCGCCGTGCTTGCCAAAAGCGCGCAGTGTCAGGAATGCATGGTCCGCCAGTATTTCCGCTACACCGCGGGCCGCATGGATACGGAAGCCGACCAGGCACTGATCGCCAAAGTGACGGAAGAGTTCCGCAAATCGCATTTTCAGTTTCAGGAGCTTGTGGTTTCGCTCACTCTTCTGAGAGAATTTCCACAGGGGGCTTCAGCGCCGCCCATAACCAGCAAAGGACCAGCCCATGTCGCAAGTAATCACTAACCGCCTCAGAACCTCGCGGCGCTCTCTGCTCAAGGGAATGACGGCGGCTGGTGCCCGCATCGCCATCGGCCTGCCACCACTGGTCTCCATGTTTAACGCCGCCGGTACCGCCTATGCGGCAACCACCGACGGGGCGGCGAAGCCCACCCCGGAAAAAGCCATCGAAACCCGCTTTGTCCTCTGGTTCAACGGCAATGGCATCCCGGAGCGCTACTGGATTCCCTCCGAAGAAGGCACCGATTACGAAATCACGCCATGCCTCGCACCTCTCGCTGCCTGGCGCAAGGACGTTCACGTCCTGAGCGGAGTCGATAACGCCGCAGCCTCCGGCAAAGGCAACGGTCACACCAACTCGATGAGTGGCCTGATGACCGGCACCGATTTCACCGGCCGCGGACCCTCGGGACCCTCCATCGATCAGATTGTCGCCAACAAAATCGGCGGCGATTCGCGCTTCCGCTCGCTGCAGATCGGCGTGGCCCAGGAATCGTTCGGTGAAAGCATGCAGCGCAATATGAGCTGGGCTGGCTATGAACGCGCCCTGCCACCGGAAATGATTCCCCATCGCCTCTTCGACCGTCTCTTCGGTGCGCAGGAAGAAGGCTGGGTCAATCGCAAGAAAAGCATTCTCGATACCGTCCTCGCCGATGCCTCGGCGCTCCAAAAGAAGCTGCCAACCGACGACCAGGCACGCGTAGACGAACACCTCTCCGGCATCCGCGACCTCGAACGCGCCATCGCCGGACTGCCTCCGGGCTATGAAAAGGTTGCCCCGCCGGATTTCGATGGCGATATGAAAGACTGGCCCCGCATCGCCAAACTGCAGAGCGATCTTCTGGTCCACGCGCTGGCTACGCGCCAGACCCGCGTCGCATCCTACATGCTGACCAAGTGCCAGAGCATCACGCGCTTTCCCTGGCTCGGCTACACCTCTGCGCGCCACCACGATTACACCCACGCCGAAGGCAAAATCTCAGGCGCCGACGGAGCCGAAGGCCAGCGCGTCATGCGCGATATCTGCCGCTGGCATGTGGAAGAATTCGCCTATCTGATCTCCCGGCTGGAATCCGTACCCGAAGGCGATGGCAACCTGTTCGATCACACCAGCCTCATCTTCGCGCACGAACACGCCGAAGCCAATCCGCATAAGAACTACGGCCTCGCGATGATCGTGGCCGGTGGCAGTCCGAAGCTGGCCAGAGGAAGTCACACCCGCGTCACGGGCACCGTGGGCGACGTGTATGTAACCGTGGCCGATGAAGTGGTCGGCGCCGGCATCGGCAAATTCCCCACTGCCACCAAAAAACTCAACGCGCTCCTGACTTAGGGCCTGAGGCCGCTCTCGTGCCCGCGCGCGGCTACGCGTTCCAGCCCGCGAATCTCGCCGCCTGCCACCATAACGGCCTCGTCGAAATTGTTCACCGTAGGGCAAACATGCCGCGGCATCAGATAGATCAGGCTTCCGATTTCCGGGACCAGCCCCGTTGCGTCCACTTCCACCGGCAGATGCTCCTCACTGGGCTTCATCGGACGAAACCCGTCGTGCCCCACCACCTGGCACGTCGGCACGCCCGCATCGGCGGAAACACTCTTGTGCCCGGCATCGCAGGTGAACATACCAGGCGCCGGGTGACTGATTACAGTAGCCAGCACCATGACAGCCGCTTGATATCCCAGCCCCGGCAACTGCTTCAGGCTCGACATGTCGTTATAAACCACGGTCCCCGGCGATATTCGATGCTGAAATGCACCAGCGCTCAGTCCAGTATGCTTAAGCGCGGCCTGCGCGGCCGGAGTGCCTGACGTAATCACTTCACCCGGCGCATAACCCGCCGCGGAAAGCGTGCCCACAATCTCAAGCAGCCGATCATAACCCGCTGCGGCATCCCCACCCGCCGCGTGCCCATCGTAGTAATGCAGGCCGCGAAATGCCGTGCCCGCATTTCGCGTCAGTTCCAGAATATCCGCGCTACGCTCCTGGCCTATGCCGGTGCGATTCATCCCCGGATTCAAATCGACAAAAACTCCTACTTCCGTGTCCTTCCACATCGCGGCCTGTTCACCGGCTTCCACCAGCACCGAGACGCGCACCGCCGGAAACTGCCGCGCCAGTTCAATCGTGCGTCGCGCGTTCGCACCCGTCACGGAAAATGCCAGCAGAACGTCGTCGGCGCCAGCTTCGCACGCCGCCAGCAACTCCAGCGTCGTGGCGCACTTAAAACACCGCACACCATGACCGATCATTTGCCGAATCACGGAAGGTATCTTCGCCGTCTTGATGTGGGGACGCCATCGGTTCGCATCGCCGCCCATCATTCGCAACGTGGCCCGTATATTCGTATCCACGATCTCCGGATACACCAGTAAAGCCGGTGTCAGAAGCCGATCCGCACCATTAAACTCGTAAACACTCTGCACCTTCGCATTATCGAACACAGAAGGCAGCGCCATATTCGCGGATCGCTCGGAGCGCTCCAGCCGGACTCCCCAAAGCGTTACGCCGGCTGCCATTTCTTACGCATCCGCGGTTCCGTCGCCGCGACGTCCTCGCAATTGGTCCAGCAAATCCATCCCGGTGCGCCGCAAAAAATGCCGATTTTATTAAGGAAACTGCACGATTTTCGGTATATACTTCTTTTCAGGTCCGATGCTCGCAAGGCTGGCGTCAAGACAATCGCCGGCACATGCCTGCACAGCTCGGAAGCATATAACTTCCAGCCAGTACCAGGGAACACTTATGAAACTAACGAAGACTTTTCTGATGTCAGCCGCCGCGGGCGCGGTCGCGCTGACCATGACCGCCCCGTGGGCCTTCTCGCAGCCGCCCGGAGGAGCCCCCGGCGCGAGCGGACGAGGCGGTGGTGGAGGTATGCGCGGCTCCGCCGTTCCGTACGATGACAACGATAACACCGGTTTCCAGTCGTTATTCGACGGCAGGACCCTCAACGGATGGGACGGCGCCCCTGGCATGTGGGACGTGAAAGACAGCGCGATCCACATCGATACCGCCTGCGGCCATCCCACGGGCACAACCTACATCCTCTGGACGGGCGGCGAAGCCGCTGACTTCGTTCTCAAGTACGATATGAAAGGCACTGTCAATGTGAACGGCGGCATGCAGTTCCGCAGCTTCCTCACAGAGGACCCGAATTCGCCGAAGTATCCGCCACCTCCCGGTCGCGCCGGTGGTGGTGGTGCACGCGGTGGCAGTGGCGCCGGACGCGGCGGTGGTTTTGGAGCGCTGGGCGGCAGCGGCAGAGGCGGCGGTGGCCGTGGCCCGCAGGTTGCCTGCGCAACCCCACCCCCGCCTGCGCCTGACCGCGCCTCACTCGCAAAATGGAACCTGAACGGCTATCAGGTGGATTTCGACGCCCAGAACCAGTGGGGCGGCAACATCTATGAACAGGGCGGCAGAAACGTGATCACAACTCCGGGCCACGTTCTTCTCGCCGAACCGGGCAAGCCGGTCGCCATCACCTCTACGATCGCAGATAAAGCGACTCTCGATTCCTGGTTCCACAAGGACGATTACAACCATTTCATGGTGGTCGCCGTGGGACACACGATGTCGACGTATATGAACGGTCACCTCATCATGATGCTGGTCGACAACGATCCGAACTACTTCCGCGCGAGCGGCAAGATCGCACCCGAAGTGGAATCTACCGGTGAATACTGGGTCAGGAATATCTACCTGAAGAAGCTATAGGACAGTGTCCCCGATAGTCTGAGCGCTGGTGGTATCGGCCACGCCGGTATGAGTCTGGATCGGCCCGCGTACCAGCAGCAGATACGCCGCGGTCGCCACAAAACTCACTCCGGCGCTCAGCATCAGGGCCTGCGAAAAACTGCCCGTGCGCTGCCTGATGAACCCCGTCACCATTGGAGCCAGCGCAGCCCCCAGATAGCCCCCGAAATTCTGAATGGAACCGAGCGACGCCGTATATTGACTCGGCGCAGCCACCGGCACTGTCGCCCACGCGGCGCTGCTCACAATATAGATCTGAAAAAACGAAACGGAAATCAGCGCGAGGATGCCCGTGTTGGTCTGCGCCAGTGCGGTTCCTACCGTACAACATGCTGTTCCGAACAGAGCGCAGGAAACCAGCAGTTTGCGGCTACCGATCGGCGTCCATCCCTGCCGGATCAGAAGGTCGCACAGCCAGCCGCCGGTTACCGCCCCCACAACCCCGAAGAAAAACGGAATCGACGCAACAATCCCCACCTTCGCCACGCTCATGTGGCGTTGATTCTCCAGATAAAAAGGCAGCCAGCTCGTATACAGCCAAAGTGTATACATGTTCCCGAAGAAGCTCACAATCATGCCCCACGTTGTCCTGTGAGCGAACAGCTGCCTCCATTCGGCGAACGAAGGCCTGCGCGATGTCGCGTTTTCGTCGCCTTCCGTCAGATAGCCAATTTCTTCCGCTGTCAGACTAACCTCGGACGGATCGCGGTGAATCCGCCACCACACCAGAGACAGCACTACTCCCGCCGCGCCCACAATCACGAACATCCAGCGCCAGTTCAGCCGGAGCATGAGGAACGTCAGCAACGGCACCGCGATGAAGTTACCCAGTGACGATGCCGACTGGCAAAGGCCAATGGCAAACCCGCGCTCGCGCACCCCGAACCAGTCCCGCACCACCCGCGCTCCGCCGGGAAAAAGGGGAGCTTCGCCCACCCCCAGCGCGAACCGCGCTACCAAAAAGACGCCAAAACTTCTCACCAGTCCACCGGCCGCCTGCGCCATCGACCAGCCGAGCAGCCCCAGTGCAAGCAGTTTGCGCGGACCATACCGGTCGATCAGTCCGCCCACCGGCAGTTGCGAAAACGCATAGGCCCAAAGAAAAGCTGAAAGCAGCAGCCCCATCTTTGCAACCGGAATTCCAAGGTCGTCCTGTATCAGTTTGTTGGCCACCGACAACGTAGCACGATCGACATAATTCAGCGCGCCGCCCGCCACCAGCAATACCAGCGACCATCGCTGGACAGAGGCGATTCGCGCCGACGGTCTGTCACGCAATTGCGGGGATTCAATCACAGTCCAGAATTGTAACAGCGCCGAAATCCCGCCGTGCCCCGACCAAATCAGTGGAGAGTCCGTTTGAAGAAATCGTGCCTGCTATCGAGGACATCTTGACGCGGGAGCACGGAGCCAATGCGAGCATCGCCCATGAAACGAATACGCGCCGGTGATGCCCCTTGCAGAGATAGATAGCCGGGTCGGTAGACGCAACCCCGAAGCATGTCCATTTGATAACAGTCTCCAGACAGTACCCTGCCGTTCTGGCAGTTATCGGCTCGCGGCGGCGATTACCAGGATGCGCTATTACCCGGTCGCTCCGGCAGCCTTTTCCGGACCGTCATATGGATGCTTGCGGCAATTGATCAGGCACTCCCAGCAACGTATTGGCCCAACCGCACGGCCGGTACTGCGTGGTCTGGTCGAAAGGAAAATCCGTCATGGCGAAGAAATGCAGCGACCCTACCTGCGGCGTGGCGTTACTCCTTCACCGTGATGCGCAAATCAATCCCGCCACTGGCGTGCTTTTTCTTTACCGAGAAATAATGTAGTTTGGCCAGACAGTCGGAAGGGTGCATCTGGGCGTACATCCATTCGTCCATGGTTCGCTCATTGTAACCCGCTCATTGTAACCCGCTCATTGCAACCCGGCTCAGGCGCGAAACTCCGCCGCATGATCCGTCACCCAATCGCGAAAACTGCGCGCGGGCGCTCCCGTGATTGCTTCAACCGTAGATGTCACATGCGCGGGCTGGCCAATGGCAGCGCCCCAGGCATCGAGCAGCATGTTCACTACCGCTGGAGCTTTCCCGCCGAACAACTCCTGACGCGCCTCATCGGGCGAGATTTCTTCCATTGGCAGGGGACGCCCGAGCATTTCGCCGATCGTCGCCAGTTGTTCCCTCTGGCGCAGCGAGTACGGCCCGGTCAGAACATATTCCGCACCTGCATGTCCGTCCTCGCAGAGTGCGCGCACCGCGACAGCGGCGAGATCGCGCTCGTCGATGGGCGCAGTCGGCGCGTCGGCATAGGGCCAGCGCACCACGTCGTGCCCGGCGCGAATTCCCTGCCCCCACCACCGCAGCGCATTCGCCGCGAAAATGCCGGGCCGCAGGACAGTCCACTCGCATCCCGAGGTTTCAATCTGCCGCTCGATCCGCTCATGTAGCTTTCTGAGCGGATTCGGCTGCTGAAAAAAAGGATGCTCCGTCTTGTAAGGCGTCGAGAGAAAGACGATGCGCGACACTCGCTTCGTGATGCGCATCAACGCGGATTCCACCGCAGCGGGCGGAGCGGTCCACACCAGAAAGACCGTATCCACGCCGTCCAGGCATTGGCTCAGCGTTTCGGGAAGAGTCAGGTCTCCCTGCACCACTTCAACGTGCGCGGGAAGCTGAGCTGCCTGCGGATTGCGGACCAGCGTCCGCACTTCCGCATCGGCGCCACTCAATTGAGCGATCACCTGACGGCCCACTCTGCCCGTTCCTCCGATAACCAGAATGCGCTTCATGCAGGAAATCATACTATCCGGGAATCAGGACCTTCGGATCTGCTACCTTGACGGTAATGTCCGTCGATTCTCCCCTGAGTGACCCACTGCGTTTCCACCGCAAGACGCCGCCGTGCGTCGTGGTGATTTTTGGCGCCAATGGCGACCTCACGAAACGCAAGCTGATGCCTGCGCTTTACCGCCTCGCGTACGACGGCCGCCTCGCACCCGGCTTCGCCGTGATCGGCATCTCCCGCACTGTCATGACCGACGACGATTTCCGCGCCCGCATGCGCGATTCGGTTTCGAAATTCCTCGAAGATTCGCCTTTCGACGAAGACCTCTGGCAATCGTTCGCACGGGGCCTGTCCTACCTGCCTGGCGACGTCGGCGACAAGGTACTGTACGAACAGATTTCCAAATCGCTGGGCGAAATCGAAAAGGAACACGAGACCGCGGGCAACGTTCTGTTCTATCTTTCGACCCAACCCAGCCAGTATGCCGAGATCGCCGAGGGACTGGGCGCGGCCGGTCTGGCCAAAGGCGCGGGCTGGCGTCGTATCATTATCGAAAAGCCATTCGGCCACGACCTTTCGAGCGCGCGCGATCTCAACACCCGCATACAGGCGCATTTTCAGGAAGAGCAGATTTACCGCATCGATCATTACCTGGGTAAAGAGACCGTCCAGAACATTATGGCCTTCCGCTTCGGCAACGGAATTTTCGAACCATTGTGGAACCGTCGCTATATCGAGCACGTGCAGATCACCGCGGCCGAATCGATTGGCGTGGAAGGCCGCGGCGCGTATTACCAGGAGGCCGGCGCGCTTCGCGACATGATCCAGAATCATCTGCTACAGGTGATGGCAACGATATCGATGGAGCCGAGTGCAACCTTCTCAAGCGACGCGGTGCGCGATGAGCGCGCGAAACTACTGCGGTCCGTGCGCATTCTGAAGCCGGAAGAAGTGCCGGATAACGCGGTCGCGGGGCAATACGGACCCGGTCGGGTGGGCGGCCAGCAGGTAGTGGGGTTCCGCCAGGAAACCGGCGTGAATCCCGAATCGACGACGAACACTTACGCGGCGGTTACCTTCCTGGTGGAAAACTGGCGCTGGGCCGGCGTACCGTTTTATATCCGCACCGGAAAGTATCTGCCCAAGCGCGTGACGGAAATCGCCATTCACTTCCGCTCCGCTCCTCTGTCGGTGTTTCGCAGTTCCGAAGCGCCTGGCGAAACGGTGCCAAACCTTCTCATCCTGCGCATCCAGCCGGAGGAAGGCATCTCTCTGAAGTTTGTTTCCAAGCGGCCTGGTGCGGGTATGACGTTGCGTCCGGTCTCGATGGATTTCAACTATGGCGCCAGTTTCGGAGAGCGGTCGCCTTCTGCTTATGAGACGCTGCTGCTCGACGCCATCATCGGAGATGCCACGCTCTACACTCGCCAGGACATGGTGGAGGCGAGCTGGCGCGCGGTGCAGCCGATCCTCGATTGCTGGAACGCGCAGAAATTCGACTTTCCGAATTATGCGGCGGGCACCTGGGGTCCGGCCGCGGCCGATGCCATGCTGGCGCGGCGCGGGCATGTCTGGAGGACACCGTAATGGTTGCCCCCGTGAACGAGGCCATCAGGCCGGACGATATTCTCAAACAGCTCAGTGCGTACTGGACCAATCTGGGTGCCGACCATGGGTCTCCGGAGCAGAAAACCGAATCGGGCGGCCTGTTGCGGGCCTGCTCGATGACGCTCATCTGTTTTGCCGACGACGAAGAGGATCCCGATCTGCTCAGCGAAATGCTCGCCTCGCTGATGCGTGAGCACCCCAGCCGTCTGATCGTCGTGCGGCTGCGCGATGGCGACGACGAACTCACCGCGCGCGCATCTTCGCAATGCTGGATGCCGTTTGCGCATCGCCGCCAGATCTGCTGCGAACAAGTGGAAGTAACCGCGTCCATCAACCGGCTCGCGGACGCGGCGTCGATTGTAGCGCCGCTGGCCGCGCCGGATTTGCCGCGGGTGATTGTGCTGCGTTCGGCGCGAATCGTGCGCGCGGGAGCTTTGCGCAAAGTGCTCGCACTGGGCGACAAGATCATAGTCGATTCCTCACGGCGTGGCGCGCCTGGATTCGGCGAGATCGGCGGATTGCTGGACGCCGGCCACATTACGGGCGATTTGGCGTGGACGCGCCTCACTCCCATCCGCGCGCTGCTCGCGCAGTTGCTCGAAAACCGGCAGCCCGCCGACATTATCATCGAATACTCGGGCAAAGAGGCGGGCCCGGAAGCGCGTTATTTACAGGCCTGGCTGCAAACGGCGCTACCCAACGCGTTCATATCGCTGCGCGGCAATGGACTGCCACCCGATGATTGCAATGCCGACGAAGGCAAGCCTGCCGTGGTTCGCGTGGATAGGGATATCGTAGTGCGGCTATGCCCGGGCGGCGCGGAGTATGATACCGGCGCCATGCGTTTGCGCGCGAGCATGCCTCCCGGAACCGAAGAGATGCTGCTGAACGAAGAGCTGGGGATTGTGGTGCACGATCGCGTCTTCGAGCGGGCACTGAATCACATCACGGCGTGAATCGATATGGGTACTGAAATCTTTCGCTTTCCAACCGCGCTCGACGCGGCCATCGCGTGCGGCGACCGCATCCTGCAATTGCTCGACACGGCGCGCTGTGATCGCGGCGTCGCCAGGCTGGCAGTTTCCGGAGGTTCCACGCCGCGGCTCATGTTCGAATCGATAGCGAAGCGCGGCTTCGACTGGACGGGCGTTGAACTCTTCTGGGTAGACGAGCGCATGGTGCCGCCGCTCGATTCGCAGAGCAATTACCGCATGACCCGCGAGGCGCTGCTCGATGCGGTTCCGCTGCCCGCCGCGCAGATTCATCGCATCGCCGGCGAAACGGCTCCGCCCGATGCGGCCGCACAGTACATCGAAGAAATCCGCGGCATATTTAAGCTGAGCGCCGGTGAACTTCCGGTTTTCGACGTTATCCAGCGCGGCATGGGACCCGACATGCATACCGCGAGCCTGTTCCCCGGCGAAGTGCTCATTCTCAACCAGACCGATATCGCGGCGTCCGTCTGGGTGCCGAAAATGGGGCAGCACCGCGTCACACTTCTGCCGGGCGTGCTCGAACTGGCCCGCGAAACGCTGTGCCTGGTAAGCGGCGCCGATAAGACAGCGGGCCTGCGACAAGTATTGAATGAACCGCGGGACACGTTGAAGCGGCCCATGCAGATCGCGTCGCGCGACATGGCCTGGTATGTCGACGAACTCGCTTACCCGCAGGCTACTTCCGCACCAGCATAGCGGTGCCGTTGATCAGCCATTGCTGGCTGCCAAGTTCCGTCGCATTCCACGCAATCTGTACGGCGCTCGCCGGCAGCAGTTTCAGCGTCAGACGACCCCGCGCGCCGCCGGGTCCGCGCCACCCGCAGATCAGAGAGGTGCCCACCGGCTTCCCCGTGAAATCGAAATTCACATCCGGTGAAATGGCGTGATCGAGCACCTGGTAGCGCGACCGGTACTCGCCGTGCAGCGCGCCGTTCACTTCGGTCACTGTCACCCGGATAAACTCGGGCGGATACTGCGATTTGCCTCCCGGAGAAGCGGCGGAACCGAACGTCTTTGAATATACCCACAGCCCGGTAAACTGCGTCGCTCTGCCTCCGCGTTCGTTCGACATGGACGCTGTCGCGGGTGAAGGATGCACAGTGACATCGGGCGCCTGCAGTTCACTCATCTCGGTCGCGGTGGCGGCGCCCGCCGCTTCGGACGCCGGAGACGCGCTTAAGTTTCTCGCAGTCTTGTCGGTCCCCATGTCCGTGGGTTTTCTGGCGGAGCGACCCAGTTGTTCGAGCGCAGAATCGCGCTCCGTTTCGGCCGCCCGAAGTTGCTCCCGCAGCCGTGTAATCTGCTCACCGGCGTCGCCGTCGGCGTTGTCGTTCGCTTTGCCCGTGTATGCAGCCCGCGGTTCCTGTCCGCGCACTTCCGTGTTGTTGTTACCTGTGGCGGCGAACCAGATGAGCAAGAGAGTGCCCACAATAATAAAGCCCGCCGTGCCGACGGCCGCGAGCAGCTTTTTCACATTGCCGTCGGAGCCGCTGAAGACAATGATGGGGGCGTTGCGCGAAGAGCGGCGCGACTCGTCGTAGGCGGTACGCCGCGCTACATCCGAGAGCACGGCATAGATGCGGTTGAGCTTGCGCATCTGGCGCTCAGCCATCTCCCTCAGTTGCGGGTCGGTTTGCTGATCCGGATGAAGCAACCGGACAAGAGCGCGGAAGGCATCGCGGATCTCGTCGGCCGAGGCGGTGTTATCAACACCGAGCTCTTCATAATAGGTAATCTCACCGGGCCGTTGCGGCGACGCCATCTGATTCAGATTATCAAACTGACGGGCCCGGCACTGCCGCGGGCGCAATTTCAAAGATAGTGGGATAGACTGGGAGAGTAACTGCCTGCCTGAACTTTTCCCCGGTCGTCTAATGGTAGGACAGCGGCCTTTGGAGCCGTGAATCGGAGTTCGAATCTCTGCCGGGGAGCCAGTTTTGATTTAGGCTATTTTCGGGTGGTTTGCCGACGGTTACCGCTTGTGCCGATTCGTTCGCAAGCGCAATCATGTCAAACGGTTGTCGCCAAACCGGAGCGATCTTTCCGTCCCGCCAAACCGAGTTCGACACGACGAAATCGAGAAGTCGGCGTTTTTCGGCGGCTTGCTGCTTTTCGAATAGCCTGTGCATATTTCGCGTGAGTTCGAGCAGCCGGATACCAGCGTCCATGTACTGCCCGTCAGCGGCCCCGAAGCCGTT
>Ga0302140_10000495_pt1 | contig 49712 bp, 39 predicted proteins | sample I_Bog_E1_1_FD_202095 | JGI IMG/M metagenome (GOLD analysis project Ga0302140, IMG submission 202095) | Peat permafrost microbial communities from Stordalen Mire near Abisko, Sweden - I_Bog_E1_1 | ecosystem: Environmental > Terrestrial > Soil > Wetlands > Peat | place: Sweden: Abisko, Stordalen...
TGTACCTTGCAACGTCAAAGCCGCCGTGGGGAAGGCTTGGGTAAGCGTCCTTTATCTTTCCAGTCCCGAGCAGGATTCAGCCGTCGAGAGGACCCTTGCGACACTTCGCAGTTGCAAGGTATCGAACTTGCTTGTTTACACGCCTCATCGTTCGGCGGATTTCGCATTCCGCGTGGGGACGATGGTTGGACGGCAAAGATTTACCGAGGCTCAGTTGGCCTTCAACTGGCCGCACCTGAGACAACTCTTAAAGGCACGCAACATCCGGACCCAACCCCGGCACAGCATCGACGAGGAAGCTTCCTTCGGCGTCCTTGATGCCAGGCAAAGGCTGGGATTGAGCCAGGAACAGTTGGCGAATGCTCTGACCGTGACTGCTCGGACTGTGCAGAATTGGGAGGCCGGAAGGGGGACCAGCCAGATGAACAAGAAGACGCGGGATCTCCGCCAATTGCTCTCTCGCATGGACGACTATGTGGTCGCCCCCGAGGAGAAGCATTGGCTCAGTACGCCGCTTGAGGCTTTTGCCGGAAGGACTCCACAGGAGTTGATCGCGGACGGCCGCATCCGTGATCTGGTTATTGAATTCGACCGGTTGCGCGACGGTCAGCCGGTTTGACCTTCAATGCCAGACAGCGCGCGGCGATCAAGCGCTGGATGGGCCAAGCCGTTCCCTTGAAAGGGGTCTATTTCCGCAGCGTCGAATATCGCTATATGGACCCGGCCGATGTGCTGAGTGGCGCCGGAACTCGGGCTCACGGGGGACGCTTTGCAGCTGTCGGAATCCGTGCGGTTTACCTTTCTGCGACCGACTCGGGAGCGAGCAAAGAGATCACGGCCCGGAAGGCGCGACTCGGCGGAGCGGCTCAGATCAGCATCGACAAGTATCCTCGCGTCGTGTATGCCGTGGCTGTAAACCTGAAGCGTGCGTTGGACCTGTCCGCTCTCGGATCGTCCCAGGCCGGCGAAGCGGTGAGATTGGCATGTCTCAACAAGGCCGATCTGACCCCTTCCATGGAATTGTCCCGCGAACTCGAAGCGGAGGGCATTCAGACGCTCCTTTTCCCGAGCGTCGTGGGTGGTGACGACAACCTTGTTGTCTATCGCGCCAATTGCGGTCGGAGGACACTTACGCTCCGAAACGAACAACAAGTCATCGACCAAGCGAAGCGAATTGCCGCAAAACACAAGTGAAGAAACCTATCACGATTCGAAGGGCACATACGTGATGCGGAGCTCGTCCGTGCTGCGTAGCCCCGTGTTTCGAATTCCCTGTTCATCTTTGGCACCTTGAATCTATCGCACCTGATGCGTATTGGTTACCGACTGCTCCCCGTCGATCCACCACTCCACTGCATCAGCCTCGATCACCGTTGGCACTTCCCAACGATCCATCATTCTTGAGATCGCAGCCCCCGGCACTGCTTCGGTCCGGTCCCTATTCTGGCGATGCAGTTTTGACACGGAAGCTTCCACATAGATGATGCGTACGCGCGCGTGATAGTCGGTGAACAAATTGACGAGCTGGCCGCGAATCTCACGGCTCAAATTCGTAGCATTCCAGACGAAATCTTGCCGCGCTCGCAAAACCTCCCGCGCACGCTCGCGGGCCTGGTGTATGACCTTGCCTTGATTCCCTGTTGGTGGTTCATCCAGTTCTTCGCGAATAGCATCCAGGCTAATGACCGGGCATTCCGGAAGTCGACTTCGTATCCAGGTATCCTTGCCCGCTCCAGGCAGACCGGACATCATTGTCACCTCACATCGGAAGTCTTCGTGCGCCAAATAACCTGGGTCGCGGTGTTCTGCTCGGAAGTACTCGAACCGGCTGTGCGGGGAGGCGAATTTGCGCGGCTGGTCGAAGCAATTCAGTTCGCGGCAGAATTCCTCAAAAAGGCTGACTTTGTTGAGCAGTTCTTCCCGATCTCCACATTGCCGGCCAAGAATGTCAGCCCTGGCCAGGAGAGCCAGGAGGTCGCATCGCGCTGTCTGGCTGATGAGGAAGACCTGGCGCTGCGCGTCGTCGCGATCAATCAGGTGGAAGGGCGCCTGGTGATGGCGCACCAGAGCGCAGATCTGTTCTCGGGATGGAAAGCCAGTATTCATCTCCCAAAGGATGCGGCGTGCGTCGATGGCCCCTCGAACCGAATGGCCTCGGCTCGTGATGCGACCATTCTCTTCGCGCGTGCAAGATGGCTTCGCCTGGTCATGCAGAACCGCGGCGGCGAAGACCACCTGGCGATCTCCTTCCGGGAGCGCGCGCCAGACAGGCAGCGCGGCCATCGCCTCACAGACCATGCGCGTATGGATCCAGACATCACCCTCCGCGTGGAAGACCGCATCCTGCGCACAGCCGCGCATTGCTCGAATCCACTCGAACTCTCGATCGAGAGCAGGCCAATCCACGCGCCATTCGGGAGCAGACGGGCACCATCGCGAAATTGAATTCATGGCTCGCTCCCGAGGTTATCCAAGGTAGACACACTGGCAACCATCTGTACCACTCAACTGCCAAAAAGATCGACATCCGGTCGAAGCTGGTTGGGTTCAATCGGCCGGTCCATCCAGTGCATCCCTTCCTCTTCAACCGCCTGCAGGAAACCGCTTCGGACGTATTTATAGCGCCCGAGGACTTTGCCATCTTCCTCCCACTTGATGTAAAGGCCCTCCATCAACTCATTTGAGGCGCATTGCGACAGCCCAATCAGCGATTCAAACTTGCCGAGCACCCCACTGGCAAGAACAGATACAGAGACTACCGGACCACCCGCCAAAACTTTCCTGCGACGTTCCGTGCTGAGAAAGTCACCAGAACCGCGATCGAGCAGATCGAACTCCAGGAAAAAGTGCGGCAACAAATCGTAGGGGATCGTGTGCCGCGCATAGAGCCATTCGCCATACATGATGAAGCGGGCACCAAGGAGACTCCAGAGTGCTGTGCGATGGTGATTGGCCCAGCGTTTGAAGAGATCGAATTGACGTTCTCGTGGACCGCCCGACAAGACATGGCCACGGCTTTGCAGGATCAGTGTGCCATCTTCATCGAAACTGATGGCGCTATTGGCGCCGTCCAGCTTTTCTTCAACCACCAGGTACTGCCCGCGCAGGTCGAGAGGGGACACGACGGCCACATCTTCGTCTCCACGCTGCGTGCGTGAGCCTTCCAAATGCGGTGTTCGCGGGAATTTGACAATCTCTCTCATGTCGTCTGGCACAGCATGATCCGGTGGTTCAGCACATGCTCAAATGTTACCCGGCTGCACCCGGCATTGGCCGCCATCTGGCGTAGCAGTTCCACGCTGAAGAGATGCAAATGCTCCGGGTTGTCATCCGGTACCGACGGCACACTTACGATGACAAAGCGTCGCGCAACCGACAACGCACTGCGCAGGCCAAGCCCTGGACGCGGCAGGTGCTCAAGAATCTCCAGCATGGTTACGCCGTCAAAGGACTGAGGAGCAAATGTCAGGTGCTCGGCGTCCATGCGCACGACACTCAGGCGCTCCACTCCTCCGCCGCGCACCGCAAGCAAGTCGGCGACTCTTTGTTCGCTTTGTTCGATGGCGGTTACACACCTTCAGGCGAGCTGATGATGGCACGGAGAAGATCATCGACTCGATCCTGATCGGGTCAGTGAAACAGAAATCAAATGACCCGGTTTCCTATGCCGCGAGGAGAGTCGTCAAACAGCAATCCCTCTACGCCGTGTCCTCAACCGGATGCACTCTGAAGTCTCGGCTGTCGGTAGTGAAGTGTCGCCTCCGCATCCAAAAAGCGACGTTGACCAATCCGATGAGTGCCGGTACCTCAATGAGCGGCCCGACGACACCGACGAACGCCTCGCGTGAGTTCAGGCCGAAAACGGCGACTGCCACGGCGATCGCCGGCTCGAAGTTGTTGCCGGCCTCGGTGAACGACAGAGTGGCAGATTGTGCGTAGTTTGCCCCAAGCCGCTTGCCCATCCAGAAGCTAACCATGAACATGATGAGAAAGTAGATAAGCAGTGGAAGCGCAATTCGAAGCGCCTCGAGGGGCAGCCGCACGTTCAGGTCGCCCTTGAGCGAGAACATCACAAGGATTGTGAAGAACAGAGCCACCAACGTTAGCGGACTGATCCGCGGAATAAAGCGCGTACGATACCACGGCTCACCTTTGATCCGAATGAGGGTGAAGCGCGTAACCACCCCGGAAACGAATGGGATACCGAGGTAGATACCGACGCTCTTGGCAATCTGGGCAATGCCCACTTCGACCACACTGCCTTCGAGGCCAAACCACTTGGGAAGGACTGTAATGAAGGCCCACGCATAGAGGCTGTAGAAGAGCACCTGAAAGACGCTGTTGAGGGCCACTAGTCCGGCAGCGTAGTCCGTATCGCCATCAGCCAGTTCATTCCCTACCAGAACCATCGCGATGCTGCGAGCGATTCCGATCAAGATGAGTCCGCGCCTGTACGCCGGTTCGCCGCGCAGGAACACAATCGCGAGGACGAACATAAGCACCGGCCCAATGAGCCTGTTCTGAACCAGTGAAAGCCCCAGGACCCGTTTATTACGGAATACGTTGCCCAGCTTCTCGCATCGAACCTTCGCCAGCGGCGGAAACATCATCGTCGGCGCCGTCGCTGAACTCGAACGCAATCTGATCATCGAACGGGTGCGCGCCGGCATGCGGCGCGCCCGCCTCGAAGGTCAGCACATCGGCCGTAATCCCCTGGTACTGGACCATACCGGATTCCAACAAGACCGCAGCCAGGGCCAGAGCATCCTCCAGATCGCCAAGGGCCATCGCATCTCAACGGCCACCGTGAAGCGCGTGCTTAAGAAGCATCCGGCCCAGGTCGAGGCCCAGGTACTCCATAAAACAGACTGAAACCAGCCGCTGGGCCCCGTTACAACAGGGGTCCGAAAACGCGCCTGCTAAACCCAACAAAAAAGGGCCGGATCTCAACGATCCGGCCGTATCAAAAGGTGTGGGTTGTGGGACAGTGCTGGTGGGTGGTCTGAAGAAGATTTTTCACGGGAGCATTTAAACACAAAGTAACTTTCGGCTTGCCGACGATCCAACGAGAGCGAAGTTAAGGGAGAAGTCGCTGAATGCAAGTAGAGCTCGAAGCATCCCGCTGCTTGCAGATTTGAGCCACTGCCCGAAAACAATGCGTGGCCTAGACTCGACTCGATCTACTGAACCGTGAGGGTGACCGTTCCCGATTGCGTGATCGTACCCGAGCTGCCGGTTACGGTGATGGTGTAGTTTCCGGCCGTCGTGCCGGGGGAGCCCGCGGTCGTATTGCACCCTCCGCTAGTTGCCCCGCAGGCTGACACAACTCCGGCAAGTGCGCCCAGAATCGCCACCATACCGAGCGTTGTCCGCCATTTCCGGCTGCGCTTTCCAATGCCAAGAACGAAGACGCAGGCCAGTGCAACCCCTCCCACTGGGGACCAGGGAAATCCACGTCCATCAAGATTCGCCGCGGAACAACCTCCAGTGGCGGCCTGCGTGGTGGAGACTGTGAGTGTGGCGGATCCAGCATCGGTGCCGGTAACACTCACCGGCGTCGTTGCACCGAAGCTAAAGGTAGGCAAATTCGCAGCTCCGGCCGGGCTCGCCGTCAGAGCCGCGCTCAAAGTCACACTGCCGGTAAACCCTCCGCTAGGCGTTACGCTGATGGTTGAAATGTTGCCGGTGGTTGAGCCGGGCGCGACAGAGATCGCTGTGCCGCTGATTGCGAAGTTCTGACTCACCGCAGTCGTAACGGTCACTGAGTTGGATCCGCTCGCGCCGATGTAAGTTGCGGAACTGGCTGAATCCGGCGTGTACGTGACTGTAAGCGTGTCCGACCCAGTGGTCAGTGAGCCTGCGGGGACGCTGATCGTTGCGCTTCCGCTCGTCAGCGGCGTTGCTGCCGAGGTGTAGCCGCCGCCGATCAGCGTTACTGAGCCGGTAGGCGCCGAATTGCCGCTTCCACCGCCCACAGCAACGGTCACGGTCAGTACCTGCGCCGTGGTAATGCTCGATGAAGATAGCGCCACAGTAACAGTCGGTGTTATTTGCTGCGGAGGATCGATCGATACTGTCGCATAGTTCGAGGTTCCGCCACCGGGCGCTGGCGTCGTCACTTGCACATTGAGCTGGCCAACGTTCGCGATGTCGGAAGCCAGCACCTGAGCGGTGAGTGAAGTACTGCCGACATAAATGGTTGTTCGCGAATTCCCGTTGACCTGCACTGTCGAGGCGGCGGTGAAGCCGCTGCCGGTCAGTTGTATGCTGAACGCCGGTCCACCGGCGTAAACCTTTGTGGGTGTCACTGACGAAAGTATCGGAATCGGTGCGCCACTGCTTGACCCAATCAGATTGCTGGTGAGGATTACGATTTGATTGGCGCTGGACTGGGTATCAACACACCGGAAAGCAAACCCGTTGCTGCCCCAGCGTACCAGGTCGCTCACATCCGGCGGGTAGATGCTCGTAAATGGAACGGTTCCGAGCAGAGCGTAGCTCGATTGATCGTAGACGTCGATATTGACCGCCTCATATTGGGAGTATTGTGCATAGGCGTCGAGGAAATATGTGTGGCTGTTGGCGGTTTCAGGGATAACACTGGGAGCGTAAAAGATTTGACTCCCGTTGGACTCGAGATAAGTTCCAAGCAACGTCATCGCAGAGGGATTCCAAACTTCGCCGGAGTTCGTATAGAGCAGCGTTCCATCGGAGCGAACAATCGAGCTGGTTGGCACATTTGTTTCTCCGGCGCTTGTGCCGTTATACGAAAGTCCGGAAGGACTGACCGGGACCTCGAGAAAGAAGGTGCCAAGCTGAGGTTCGGGCAATCCATAGATCATTGAAGACGAGGTGAAGGTGAAGCTGTCCATCCAGAAGATGCTGTTGCCGCCGTTCACAAGGCTTTGGCCGGGAATCCAATTCACCAGGCCGGTATCGTTATACAACGCAGCCCCATCTTCGGCCGGGTCGACACTTGCAAAGAGCTCGACAACAATCGAATGCGGCGAGCCGGGAACCACATGCATCTCCTCCGCGTAGGTCTGGCCCCACTCGGGATCCACCGGCAGACTAAAGGTTTTCTCCAATGCCAGCGTTTTCAGGTTAAATCGCTGCAATACGCCGGTCGAGGCTACATAAAGTTCGCTGCCGTCGTCGGAGATGGCCAGCTTTTGCGGGTTGTTGCCCACCGCAATCGGCGTCATCGTGGCGCCGCTGGACGGATTGATGGGAATGACTGTATTGGGACTTTGCGATGCACTGGAGGGGATGGCGGCGTAGAGCAGGCCGCCGACCGGATCCACCGTCAGTGCGCTCGCCGTCAGCGGAATCGAGAGGTAGGCAGTCAGCGGGTAGGAAGCACTGCTACCCCCGCCTGGCGCTGGATTGACCACCGTCACGGGAATCGTACCCACCGCGTTCAGTATCGATGGGCTGAAGCTGGCAGTGAGAAATGACCCGCTCTGGTAATTTGTAGTCTGCGCAACGCCATTCACGTACACAACCGAGCCGGCAAAGAAATTGCTTCCGAAGATGCTCATCGTGATTGGCGCCGTCCCGCTGTTGATCGGATACGAGGGATTAAGCAGCGCTGTAATCGTGGCGATCGGATAGGAGGTAAAGGCAGTACCGGTAATTGACGTGCTGATCGTCGGATGCACAGGATCGTTGCTTGACACCGAGAGCGTTCCGTTAAACGTTCCAGCCGTCGTAGGCGCGAAGACGACGGAAATCAAGCAGGATGCGTAAGCGGGGAGCGAACCCGGGCAGGTACCTCCTGGGGCCAGCGCAAAATCGGTTGTGACTGTTGTCTGATTGATGGTGAGAGGAACCGTGCCATTGTTATAGAGCGCGATATACTGCGCCGCGCTGGTCTGCCCCACCAGCAGTGGCGAAAAAACGAGCGTTTGCGTAACCCCCCGTGGTCCGAACCCCGCAACCGGTTCTCCGCCACTGCCACTGATCGGTATCGAGGTAGTGGCAATCGATGCATTGGAAGTAAAGGTTAGCTGTCCTGTGTACGTTTGTACCGCCGTAGGCGTAAACCCCACGCTGACCGAGCATGAACTGCCGATGGCGATCGATCCCGTGCAACTATTGTCAGCAGACGGTACAGTGAATGCCGCATTGTTCGAAGCAATCGAGGCGATGACGAGTGTCGCACTGCCGCAATTCGTTACTTGGACGGTCTGCGACGCCGTGCTTCCCGGCGGAAGGAAGCCAAACGAAAGTCCTGAAGCGGCGTATCCCCCGAAACACAATGTGCCGGTGGAGGTTGAGGGGTCGATTAGTGAGACATAGGCATACGTTGCCTCACTATACCCTGAGCCAGGCGCTGGGACCGATCCGGCGTAGACTCCTGGCGTTGTATACATTCCGTACTGTGCAGCGCCGGAAACATGCACTTTGTGGTTGGCATCGATTGCCACACTGCTGGCATATCCCTGTGCACTCCCGCCCAGGAAGGTCGAGAACTTGAGGGTCTCACCGGTGGGATCGAACTGACTCACAACGGAAGCAACTCCGGGAAAACCGTTCGCTGCCGGAAACGTAGCTTGAATAGGAGCAACCAGCGGAAACTGCGGATTTGATGTCTGTCCTGCGAGCCAGATATCGCCATTCGTATCCAGAGCCAGCCCATTGATCTTGTACGATGAATCGCCGATCACTGTGGAGTATGCCAGGCCGGATCCGGTGGAGTTGAGTTCGGTAAGGAATGCGCTGCCGCCGCCAGAGTTTTGTTGATAGGCATTTGGCGTTGTCGGGTAGCTTGCGCCGACACCGTCGCCGGTGACAAACACATCTCCACTGGACACGACCGCGATGCCGGTTACGACATACGCATAATCAAGAAATGTCGAATAGACAAGGCTTTTCGCATCGGGAGAAACCTCGGTAACGAACGGGTCCGCATAAGGCATTGCCCCGGCAATCTGGGTTAGATAGGCGTTGCTGGAAACGGGCCACAGGATCCCCGCCTGGCCGGCAACGAACGCATCCCCGGCAGCATCGACAGCAATGGCAGACGCTCCGATCGGGCCGCCACCGCCATTTTGCGGATCGGCCGCGCCGAGAACCGCACTGTAGATCAAAGTGCCGGTAGGGCTGAACTTTGCCAAATAAACATTGAACTCGTTGCCGAAGTCACCCCCGCTCCCCTGGTTCAACGCGCCCGCCGTGGTGAAGAATCCGTTACCTGTATCTCCGGTCACGTACGAATTCCCTGAGGAGTCGAGAGCCACAGCCGTCGCGTAGGTCATGGCGCTTTGGCTGGCTGACGGGCTGCTTCCCAGCAGTGTTCCGTAATTGAGAGAGGAACCATCGGGCGAAAGCGAAACCAGAAAGCCTACATAGTTGTTGTTTTGTGTGGCAATCTGCTGCCCGTTTTTGGTTGGAAAGTCGCTTGCGCCCGTCCAGCCGGACACAAGCGCATCTCCGCTTCCATCCACGGCAATGCCGGTAGGCTGCGCGAAGCTGTTCCCACCGAGCACGGTTGAGTAAATGAGACTTGTTCCGTCGGCGCTCAGCTTGCTGATGAAGGTTACGGCAGAATCTACCGTGCAGTTTGCGCATCCTGCAAACGCACCGGACGTAACCGGGAATCCGAGAGTGGCATATCCGGATACATAGTTGTTGCCGGCGCCATCGGTTGCAATCAGATTCGCGTCGGGAGCCAGCGAGGAAAGGTAAGTGGAGAAGGTGAGTACAGGATCAATGACCAGCTTTGCTGTCCGATTGTAGTTGCCCAGCCGGAAGCGAACCGTACCGTTGCGATCCACCGTAAATGCGGCATCCACATTGCGCCGCACGCCCGCCGCCATCTGGTACGCGACGGGCCGTTTGAAGAGGATGGCTCCGTTCGCCAGTCCGATCCGCAGATTGCCATCGTCCTCCAGTGTCACACTCTGTGCTTCGTCCAGTTGAAAGGCGATGCGCGCGGGGTCGGCCCCAGGCTGTAGCTCAAAATCATGTTCCAAAACCCCGCCATTGCCGTAAAACACCAGATCCGTTCCGGGATAAATCTGGCTATAACGCACCTCCGAATAATTGGGCAACCCGCGCAGCCAGTGAGCCGGATCGCTGCCTAATAGATAGTTGGTGTGTCCTTCGAGCTCGCCGTCGCCGGATATCGCCACATCCTTCCGCGCGTCCACCAGCCGCAGACTCACCTGCGAGTCATTTTTCTTGCCGGAAAGGAGTCTCAGTCGAACGCCGTCCCTCTGAAACTCGCCCTCAAGGGCACCCTGTCGCAGCACATAGCGAACGTCCGCTGAAACCTGGCCTCGATTCGGTTCAAAGACCAGCGGTAACTTTGCTGTAACAGACTGCGCTACGCCCCGTGTGAAACAGCCAAGGAAAAGTGCATGCAGCAACAGCGACCAACCAACACGGCCGAAAACTCTCATGTAAGACTCCGCTGTAAGCATGAATTATGGAGAACCCATCACTATACATGACACAACGTCCGCTTCACTCTCTCTTGAGCATCAAGTACTTGAACCAGCCGGAGAATGCCGTCAGAACACATGTATTCTTTGAAACCTGCCGTCCTCGTATGAAAATCGGCAGACTGCCTGAAGGCGGCGAGGCGGCGCATTGCCCATCGGAAGAAGGATAAGTGATTTGGCAGAAGCCTCTTACGGCCGTTATGCCTGGATCGGTCGCGAGAAGTCGGAAAGTGTCCGCCGATCTGAATGCGCCTGGTCTTCGATTGAGGTTAACCGCCCAATGCACGTTTCCAAGGCAACTTGCCAGCGTGGTCACTCCGCGATGATTTCAGAGATTGCTGGCGGCTCTTCACGGGTAAGACGATCTCGGCTCGCACCCGGCAGACCTGCCCAATCGGTGATGAAGGTCACCGCCCTCCTCTGCCATGTAAGCCAATCATTCATTATGGATGGCTAACGCTTTCGCGCAGAGTGTGGAGGAATCTCCTGGTGCGTTCCAAGTTACCGCTTTTGCGCAGGATCTCGCAGATCTTCTTTCTGCTTCTGTTCCTATCGCTGCTGATCTTCACTTCGTTGCGCCCCGCCCCCGGCGCAACCGGAGATATACACCTCCGCGCCCCGGTCCGGCTGTTTTTCGAACTCGATCCGCTCGTCGCTCTCACCAACGCCCTCGCCGGCCATGGACTGTATCGGGGGCTGCTTCTGAGTCTTGTAATTCTAATCCCTACGCTCTTTCTCGGCCGCTTTTTCTGCGGTTGGATCTGCCCTATGGGCACGCTGCAACACTTCATCGGCAGCTTGCCGTCCGAGGCCAAACGAGGCAAACAGCGCATTGATTCCAATCGCTATAAGAGGTGGCAAACAGCCAAATATGTCGTTCTCATTGCCGGTCTCGTCGCCGCTTGCTTTGGCTCTGCGGCCATCGGCTGGCTCGATCCTTTCAGCTTACTTGTCCGCTCCATCGGCCTGTCGCTTCTTCCGGCATTCAACTTCGCTGTCCGCGCCGTGCTTTCGCCGCTTGAGCACAGCCACATCGCAGCCATTAAAGCCACCGGCGAAACGCTCCACACGGTCCTCCAATACACTGTCCTTGATCTGCGCCAGCCCCACTTCGCCCAAGGCCTCATCCTCGGCGTGCTCTTCCTTGCCATTCTTCTGGCCAGCCTCCGCATCACCCGTCTTTGGTGCCGCGGCCTCTGTCCCCTAGGTGCGCTCCTCGGCGCGGTGTCCCGCTGGTCGGTTCTTGGTCTGCACAAGGATCCCGCCGCCTGCGACAAATGCAACCGCTGCCTGCTCAGTTGCCAGGGCGGCGACGATCCGATCGGCGGCGTGCCCTGGCGCAAGGCGGAGTGCCTCATGTGCATGAACTGCGTCGGCTCCTGCCCTCACGACAGCCTGCAGTTCCGCTTCTTTCGGAATGAAAAAGAAGTCGCCACGCCTGATCTGGGCCGCCGGCGCACCCTCACCGGTCTTGCTGCCGGAGTGGCCATCGTGCCCCTCATGCGCGCCAACACCGGCCTGGGCAAAAGCCGTCATGAACGCCTCATCCGCCCTCCCGGCTCGCTCGACGAATCCGACTTCCTCTCCCGGTGCATCCGCTGCGGCGAGTGCATGAAGGTTTGCCCCAACACCGCGCTCCATCCCAGCTTCGACGAGGCCGGTCTCGAAGGCCTCTGGTCTCCCACTCTGGTGCCGCGCGTCGGCTATTGCGAGCCCAGTTGCGTGCTCTGTTCCGAGGTTTGCCCCACCGGAGCCATCTGGCAGATTACGCCCAGGGAGAAGGGCTGGGTGGTCGGCGTTGGCCAGCAGAACCAACCTGTGCGTCTGGGCACAGCGTCCTATGACCGCGGCCGTTGTCTGCCCTGGGCCATGGCCACCGATTGCATCGTCTGCGAAGAGTGGTGCCCTGTCTCGCCCAAGGCCATCTACGTGCAGGAAGCGCAGGTCGTCGATTCGGCCGGAAACATCAAGACCCTCAAACAGCCGCGCATCGATCCCAGCCGCTGCGTGGGATGCGGCGCCTGCGAATACGCCTGCCCGCTCCAGGAACACCCTGCCGTCTACGTCACCAGCATCGGCGAAAGCCGGTCACCCAGCAGCCAGATTCTGCTCAACCGAAAATAAAGGAGAGCACCCCGTGTTCTATCGTCCGAGAAATTGCTCAAAGAGTTTCATCTGCGCTGTCGTAGCCATGGTCATGATCTTCGCATCCGCAACAGGATGCAAGAAGTCCAAAGTCGACCCATTCCCCCCGTCGGATACAGTTTCAGGCTGGCAGAAGACGAGTGACACGCGCATCTTCGCGGCCAAGGACCTCTGGCAGTACATCGACGGCGACGCTGAGCAGTACATCTCCGCCGGCGTCGTTACCACCTCGACCTCCGACTACAAATATCAAGGCCAGTTGGAAGCAGTGGTCGACGTCTACACCATGGGCGATGCGGCAAGCGCAAACAAAATTCTTTCCACCAATCAGACCAGGGAAGCAAAAGCCATCCAACTCGGCGATGCCGGGGTTCAATACGCGCAGAGCGTCATCTTCCGCAAAGGCCCCTATCTGGTCCGCATCGTTGCCTATGAATCCACACCCAACACGCCGCAGGCATTGCTGGCGTTGGCGCACGGCGTGGAAGCAAAACTTTAAATCAAACCGGCCTGTATGTCGGGCGCAAGAAACGAGGATTGCCATGAAAAACCGCCGGGATTTCCTGAAGACCGCGGCCGCCGGAGCCGTGCTGATGGGTTCGCAGAGCAAGCTTGGGCTTGCTGAAATGCTGGACAACCACGCGGAGACCGCCAGGCCCAGAGTCGTGGTCGCCAAAGACCCGGGACTCCATGGAGCGGCCGGAAGCTCCACTGGCCAGCCGGACGAAAAGCGCGTCCTTGATCTCCTCGACCGCGCCATCGCTGCCTATACCGGAAACGGCCACCCGATCGAAGCCTGGAAGCACATTGTGCCGGTAGGCAAGGTGATTGGCCTTAAAGTCAATGGCCTGGGCGGCAAGGGAATCTCCACCCATTCGACGCTGGTACTGGCCATCTGCGAACGTCTCCAGCAGGCAGGCGTCAAGCCCGGCAACATCATCGTATGGGACCGCAACGCGCGCGATATTGAGGCATGCGGCCTTACCATCAGCACCGACCCCAGCCGAGTTCGCGTCTTTGGCTCCGATGTCAGCGGATACGAAGACGAACCGGTGTCCTTCGGCTCCGCGGTCAAAGTCAAGCTCTCGAAGATTCTCACACGCGAGTGCGACATGGTCATCGGGCTCCCTATTCTCAAGGACCACGAGATGGCTGGCGTCACTTTCTCCATGAAGAACATGTATGGCGTCGTCCAGCGGCCGAACGAACTCCACGCGAACGGCTGCAACCCGGGGGTGGCCGATCTGAACCGCATCCCCGCGGTGCGTGACAAAGTCCGCTTCACCATCGGCGATGCCATGTCGTCGGTCTGCCAGGGCGGACCTGGCTTCCACCCCGAGCACCTCTGGTATCCGAACTCCCTCATCGTCGGAGAAGACCGCGTCGCCGTCGATCGCACCGCGTGGAAGACGATCGAAGCCAGGCGCGCCGAGACTGGCTTGCCCACGCTGGAAGCTGCGAACCGTCCGCCGCGTTACATCGCCACTGCCGCCGATGCAGATCACATGCTCGGCGTCAACGATCCCCAGCGCATTCATTTGATAGAAGTCTGATCGGGAGGATGACGATGATCGGGGAAAACGATCGGAAGACAGATCCGGAACAAGCCAAGGCGCCCACCCTTACCCGTCGCGAGGCCATGCTCCAATTGCTCCGCGTCGGAGGTGTGGCTGCTGGAGCATCGGGCGCGGCTCTCTGGCTAAGCGAGCACAGCTTCCGCCCGGCCCCAGCACGCGCTGAGCAAGCCCGCCGCGACCATCGCGTGAAGTCCGATCAAGACGTGGAAGGCTCTCAACTGCCCCACCTGACGGTCGCCTATTACCCAACCGACAAGAACCCAGTGGCGCAGGCCGGTGAACCGAGCGCTCTGGTCCAGCGCGCACTCGCTGACCTGGGCGGCATCCGCCGCTTCATCAGTCGCCAGGATGTAGTCGTTCTCAAGCCCAACATCGCGTGGGACCGCACTCCGGAGCAGGCCGCCAACACCAATCCTGAAGTAGTGGCCGAGGTCGTCCGCCAATGCTGGCAGGCCGGCGCCAAACGCGTCATCGTCACCGACGTCAGTTGCAACGAACCGCGCCGCTGCTTTCAGCGCTCCGGTATCCAGGCCGCTGCGCGCGCGGAGGGAGCGGAAGTCATCCTTCCCGATCCCGAGCTCTACCGCGAAGTCGAACTTGGCGGTGTCGTCTTGAAAAGCTGGCCCGTCTTCACGCCATTCCTTGAAGCCGACAAGATCATCAATCTCCCTATCGCCAAGCACCACGGCCTGGTCGGCGTCACTCTTGGCATGAAGAACTGGTACGGCATCCTCGGCGGCCAGCGCAACCGTCTCCATCAGCAGATCCACCAAAGTCTGGCCGATCTGGCCAACTTCATGCTTCCCACGGTCACTCTGCTTGACGGATATCGCATTCTCCTTCGCAACGGCCCCACTGGAGGCAATCTTGAAGACGTAGCGCTGAAGAAAACGATGGTCGCCGGCACCGATCCCGTAGCCCTCGATGCCTACGTAGCCAAAGCGTGGTGGAACTTGGACTCCGACCACCTCCCTTATCTCCAGATGGCTGCCGCCCGCGGCCTCGGCACTGTGGACTTCGACAAGCTCCCGGTTAAGTTCAGCAGGTTGGGATAGCAGCCAGATTTCTGTATTCCGGCTTGTATTCATCTGAGACCGATCGAGGAGAATACCTCCCGGAAGAGCGAGATCGGGCGGTATAGCCTTTCCCCATTCATCGGGAGATTGGTATATCCTCCACGATCAACCCGAGCATCGCGATTCCACTCTGGCTCATCGACTGTTTCAGCTTGCCTAAACCCACACCCTTTGACACGGCCGGATCGTTGAGATCCGGCCTATTGTTTTGTTGGGTTGAGTAGCCGGGTTTTCGGCCCCCTTTTGTCACAGGGCCCAGGGCTGGTTTCAGGTTGTTTGATCAAGCAGCGGGGCCTGGACCTGCACCGGCTGTTTCCGAAGCACGCGCTGCACGGTGGCCGTTGAGATGCGATGGCCCTTGGCGATCTGGCGAAGGCTCTGTCCACTGCTGCGGTCTTGTTGGATTCCGGCATGGTCCAGTACCGGCGGATTGCGGCCGATGTGTTGACCTTCGAGGCGGGCGCGCCGCATGCCGGCGCGGACCCGCTCAACGATCAGGCTACGTTCGAGTTCGGCGATGGCGCCGACGATCACAACGATGGCTCGGCCCAGCGAGCCACCTGTGTCGATGTTTTCCCGGAAGCCGATGTACTCGATCCGCAGCCGGTTCAGTTCATCAAGCACATCCAAAAAGTGCTTCGTTGACCTGCCCGACTGCGGGAATGAGAACCCCGACCGCACAAGCGCCGATGATCGATAACACGGCGTCGTTCGCTTGACTGGCTTCAAACATTTGTCGAGCGTTTCTCATTCTCGGTTGCGCCACCATGATCGGCGGACAACAGGTCGGTTCTCCGAAGGCAACTCGACAAGGTTAACGGCTAGGAATCGCAAGTTAAACTGCGGTCGGTTAAAGCTCGGGAACAGTTGCCCCGTTAAACGACAGTTCCGCGCCAGCCGGATTCGCAGTAAGGAAGAGGATTTGTACCAGTACGATGAGGGTCAAGCGCGGAAATCTGAATCGCGGATCAGAGATCAAGGCTGGATTCCTTTCTCGCCAGCAGTTCGCCGCCATCGGTTGTTGCAATCGGTGGTGCGGCTAACTTCTTTGACTCACGCGTCTGCACTCATGCTAGTGGTCCTTCAGTCAAATTTCTCGAAAGGAACATGCATTCAGAACGGTTTGGTTAAGGAGTCGAAATCGGAGCGTGGCTTCAATCGCTTGCTTGATCGGAAAACGGTTGTGAAATACCGAGGTGCACAGGTTCATTGAATTGACTCGTAAACAGACGAAGCATCCACCTGCGATGTTTCGCTAAGTAGGTGGCGAAATCCGCCGGGTGCGCAGGATCGAAGATCGGCTCCTTCCAGGGGAGATGCACCGCTTGAAAGTGTGTCTCGACGACGGCCGCAGCATCTACAGGCAAGTCCACCATCTGCCCAAAATAACGATTCCCCACGAAGCGAATATCTTTTGCGCCACCCCACCCCGCGGCAATCTCATAGGTACCATCTTGATTGCGGCGTAATTCGTGACCGAAATGGCCAGTCCCTGCGACATCGAACGTGTTGCCGCGGAAAATGGCTCCGTTTGACCAGCCTTCCCAATTGCTGACGACCAGCATCTCCACCTCGCTTCCCGGAGCGGTGTAAATCGCATTGGACTCAACTGTAGTGTGATCGGCGCCACTCAGGTTGAAGATCCGCGCATGATCGTTCCGGCTTATGTTGTGCTGGATCAGAGTCCCTGTATTACCGGCGTTTTCCAGAGGATTACGTTTGACGGGCGTGCAAATTAACATGAACCCGCCTTCGTTGTCGTGACTATAGTTATAAAGAAAACGCGTATTTCGCGAGTTGAAATCTGAATCAAACCCTTCGCCATCGAGCGTGGAATGCGTAAATGCTGCCTCGTTCAGTTGGAATAGCGAGTTATCCGTGCTCCAAGGCCAAATGCCCGCATTGTAGCTGCCAGCGCGTTGGTTCGAGCGCGTCACGATGTTATGTTCAACCAACGCTCCATCCGTAGTCCACGGAACAATCCCATCGCCCCCTATATCTTCCGCATAATTATCGCGGATTATTACGTGCAAGCTCGGATGCCACCTGGACCGGCCGGACTCGGAACTCTGTCCGGCAATCGCCGAACGGTCTACCTTCCAGAGAATGTTGCGCTCAATGATAAGGCCGTCGAAATTGCTGGGCAGAGTGTTTCCGACCGTGCGGAAAAGGATGCCCCCGGTTTCCTTCCATTCATTTGCTCCGTTTATGTCGTGGATATAAAGGTCGGAGACCTGAAGATGATGCGCCGTACCGAAGTTTGCGGAGGCGATAAGAACGCCTCGGCGTATCCCAGGCTGCGCACCGCAATTTGTAATTTCAAGATGGCGTACTTCGACCTCTTCGACATTGACCAGTTGGAGAACATTCTCCACTGTCCCCTCGCCATCGATGCGGGGCAGTTTTCCCTTGCCATATCGGTCGATCAGGATTGGTGCATTTTTCGCACCTGAGCTTGACAGCGCAAGTTGACCAACCCAGCGGGATCCGGAGTGAAACAGAATCCGGTCTCCCGCCTGGTAGCGACTTGCGTTGACTTTATCGAGCGTTTTCCACGGCATGGAAGGCGACTTACCGGGATTGGAATCGTCGCCGCGGAGTGAATCTACATAGAACGTGGAAGCACCAAGGGATAGAGGTAGAGCCAAACAAATTCCCATCAACGCCGGCATAGACAGCTTTCTCACATCAGCCTCCAGAACTTCGCTGAGACCGTGCGTTGTCCGACGCTGTTTGCGATACCGCCAAAGAAGAGGGCGCAATAACGCGGATCTGTCAAAACTTCTCCAACCGTCCGTTACACAACTGCGGCACGAAGCTTACCCTCCTTGGTTACCAACGTGAGAGTGGTCGATTCGAGCCGCCGTCCGGTTGCTTCAATCACAAGGGTTCCTGGGTTCTTGGTGGTTTGAACGATGACTTGCGCAAGACCATTGAAAAGACTGCGCTCGGGTTTCTTGTCTGACTCTTGACAGTTTGGATCGCCATTGCCGACGCCAATCAAGTTTCCTTCCCCGGAGACTTTGAATCGGACAAAAGCATCCGCTGTCGGGACTGGAAGTCCGTCCTTGTCGACGGTTTCTACTCGGATGATCGCGACGTCCTCGCCATTCGCGGAGAGTTCGTTGCGATCTGGAGTGAGTATGATCCGCGCGGCCGGCCCGGAAGTGCGACGAGTTTCTGTAAGAACGACTTTGCCGTCCTTTGTCCCTCGTGCCTCAAGCGTGCCCGGGGTGTAATTCACTTTCCATTCCTGATGGTATTGTGGAACGACCTTTTGCGATCCGAGGCTCTTCCCGTTAAGGAAAAGTTCCACACTATCCAGATTACATTCTGTTTGGACGAGGATTTCTTCCCCTTCTTTTCCTGGCCAGTTCCAGTGCGGAAATAAATGCAGGAGCGGCTCATTATCCCACCACGCCTTATAACGGAAATAGGCATCTTTAGGAAACCCGCATGTATCGACGATCCCAAACTGTGAACTTACGCTCGGCCAACCGTAGGGCGAAGGTTCTCCGCGATAGTCGAAGCCGGTCCACGCAAAGCCTCCCGATAGCCAGGGCCTGGAGCTATAAAAATTCCACCACGCTTGCCCAAAATCTACCGAGGTATCTGGATAGACTACGTCGTACGAACTTACCCAATTTCGCAGCTTGTCATTCGTATAGATTCCCCGGGTAAATACTGCGCTGGCCGTCTCCGTTCCAACCAGCAGCTGTTTGGGATGGTTCTTGTGGTACTGATCGATTTGCGAAAGATTGTAGTTAAAACCCATCACGTCGAGAGTAGGTGCGAGGGCTTTGTCGTAGCTCCCATTCACGGCCGCTGTGCAAAGCCGCGTGGGATCCAGTTCATGTGTCCGCTGCTGCATGCCATGAATTACGCGAGGGCCCGCCGCATCTTGCTGAAGAGCCCACTCTTCGTTGCCCATCGACCAGAGGAAAATGGATGGATGATTGCGAAAGCGGCGAATCATTGTCGAGAGTTGCGCCAACCCCTCGTCGCTCGAGGACATGATGCGCGTTTCGCAAAGGACCAACACTCCCAGACGATCACATGCCTCAATCAGTTCTGGCGTAGGAATATTATGAGAAGTGCGAATGGCGTTGCAGCCCATCCCCTTCAGCACTTCCAGACGAAACGCCTGCAACCGATCGGGCACGGCCGCGCCCACACCGGCATGGTCCTGGTGATTGCATGTTCCCTGCAGCCAAGTCTTCTTGTCATTCAGTTGGAATCCTTTATCCAAGTCCCACGCAAGCGTGCGCACACCGAAGCTGACCGAATCACGATCACGGACCTTGCCATCGGTTTCTACCGACGCTACGGCATAGTAAAGGGCTGGATGCTCGAGGGACCAAATCGCAGGATGAACGAGTTTGACCGTGGCGCTGAAATTCTGACTGCCATCCATTGGAATTTCAGCGGGTGCAGATTCGGAAGTCGCTACCGCTTGTCCGGCTTGATCGAGGATCTGCCAGCGCACCCGGCAGTTCTCTTTCGATGTCCCGGTATTCTCAACAATCGTGCTCAGATTCAGCGTTGCGCCGCCTGGCTGGACCTCGGTGCGAACGACTGTTTCCCACTTACCAAGGTGCAGCGTGTCCACCTTTGTGAGCCACACATGGCGGTAGATACCCGCGCCTTCGTAGAACCATCCATCCCCGTAAGAAGCGTCCACGCGGACAGCAATGGTGTTTGCCTGCCCGTAATTGAGGAAGTCTGTGAGGTCGAATCCAAAGGGAGCGTAGCCACTGTCGCTGCGCCCGACAAATGCACCGTTGCAGAACACTAAAGAGCTACGGAAGATGCCATCGAAGTTGACGTAGACGCGCCGCCCTTCGTCCTCTTTGGGGACAGTGAACGTGCGGCGATACCAGCCGATGCTTGTCTCGGGATATTTTCGGCCCAGAGGTTTGAAGCCGTGCGATGTGAGTGAGCGGTCGTCGACAAAAGGTAGCTCGACGGCCCAATCATGAGGCAGATTGAGAGGGCGCCACTCGGAATCGTCGAACTTAGGCTCCGCAAGATGGAAGTCGCCGGTCTTTGCGAAATCTCCCTGATCGGATCCGAAGTTAAGATCCTTCGCTGGGTCGGTGGCGTGGCCTTGAAAGAAGCGCCAGTCAAAGTCGAATAGAAGATGCTCTCGCGGATGCAGATCGATCTCAGGCATTGCTGGAATCACGCCTGTTTGCGTCGCTTTTTCTAGAGCTCCTGTCAACAGTTCCGAATGAGCAAGAGAAGGTTTAAGGAGAAGACTGCCGGCTGCGATGATGGCCCCGGATTGAAGAATCTCACGACGGGATACTTTGGACATAAGGTGTTTCCCTTTCCCATTAAGGTGGTGCGGGTCGCTAAGTTGCCCGTACCTAAAAGCACCCCCGGGAGGTCTACGCGTGCGTGCGGCACGGCAGACCTCCCGGGGAAGAAAATCTAAAGCAAGAGTTGATTACCAGACAATTTTGGCTGATAACTGGAGTTGGCGAGGCAGGTTACTTTGCCCCCACGGTCCTCTTTCGATCGTGCCGAAAGTTGAGTCGTTGGTGCTGCCGTCGGGATTCTCTTCCCAAAGCGGATGGTTGAAGACGTTGAAGGCTTCCAAACGCACCTGGAGCTTCAGGTTTTCTAAGAGGCCAAAGTTTTTCGACAGGTTGGCATCGAATTGATGCGACCTGGGAAGGCGGATGCCTGTGTAAACGTTGACCGGATACGGAGCATAGCTGGGCACCTGCTCGAAGTTCGCACCCTGCGAGCAGGTTCCGTCGTAGTCGAAGGGCAGTTGCACGAGGCTATACACGCCGGTAGTCTTGTCTTCCTGGTACTGCTCAGCGCATGCCGCTACGAGGCGGATAAATCCATCGTCTTTCTGAATATGCGGCTTGACGTAAGCACTGTGGAGATAGACTTTGTTTGGATTGTTGGGAAGTATCCACGGCTGGCCCGTGTGATAAATGTACAGGCTGCCCAGTTCCCATCCGCCGATGGCTCCGTCCACAATCCGGTTCGCGTTCGGCAGGAAGGTGCGTCCGTGACCGACCGGCAGCAGGTAAACCCCGGAGAGCGTGATGCGGTGAGTGTAGTCGTTCTCGTCGATCTGCCGGAAAGGAGTTAGGAAGGTGGTGTCGTTCACGCCGCCTGCGTCCATCATCTTCGACCAGGTCCAGGTCCCGTGCAGCGTCAGGGAGTTGTTAAACCTGTGCAACCCGGTTACCTGCAGGGAGTTATACCAGGTGTGCGCGGTATTGGCCTGCCACATGGTCATATCGGTGAATTCAGGAAACGGACGTGTGAGGTTGAGGGCGTTGATCGTTGTCGAGTTGTAGTAGCTCGACCCATTAAATGCGCTGATTCCCAGAAATGGATTGGCAATGTTGTTGTTGTCGCAGTTTTCAGGTCTGCCGCCGGTTTCCGGGTTGCAATTTGTCATTGCGGCGGGGTTTTCATGGTTGATGTTTGGGCAATCTCCCAGGAAGCTATTGTTGCCACAATCGCCGTTGTAGAGCCGGCTGCCTACGTAGGAGATGTTGACGGTGTCGCTCTTGAAAAACTGCCGTTCCACGCCCATCGAATAATTCCAGAACGTGGGAATGATGTACTTCGGGTTGATTGTCCACGGGCCCTGGCCAAGATCCTCCAACATTCCGAGCGAGTGTCCGGTCGGCTGGACAACCGACGAATAGGGATTATCGATCTGGTTGGCGACGTTGGGGTAGGTGCTGCCTGGGTGAGTTGGATCGTTGGACTGGTAATTGGTAGTGGCGGAATAGCCGATGCTGTTTGGAGCGTTCTGCGGGCTTCTTGCCGACTCACCGAAGCCTCCGCGAACCACTGTCCTGTCGTTCAGTGCATAGGCGAATCCGACGCGTGGCTGGATGTCCCACTTCGACAGCGGATAAGCTGAGCGGCCGTATCCATTTACACCCAGGAAGGTGACGCCACCCAGAAGCTGGGAGTACCCGGGAATGCCGACTTGGGAGCTGATGGGATTCACAGCAGTTGAATTGAAGCCGCCGTTGGCATAGTTATTTCGCTCGGTCTCGGGCTCGACAAAGTCCCAGCGAACGCCCAGATTCAGTGTCAACTTTCTGCTGAATTTCCAATCGTCCTGGACGAACGGAGCCCAGTAATGCGCGGACCAGTAGGTTTTGACATTGATGGAGTTGCTGCCCGATGTCGGATTGCCGAGCAACAGCGCCGCGATGGAATTGCCGCTGGCCGGATCCCACGAGCCGCAACTTCCGCAGTTGGTCTGAGTCCAGGTGCGATCGATCCAGAAGTTGTTGCCGCCGCCGATCACGTCGTACCCGATTTGCCAGAAACGCAGATCGAGGCCCGCATGGACGGTATGCTTGCTCTTGACCCAAGTGATGGACGGAAGCAGCGAAAGAGAGTTCTTGACATTTTGTCCGTTGCTGTCGGTGCCAAAGCTGGCGAATTCACTGATGTCCATATATGGGAATTCGGATTGGGCCGCAGGGCCCATCGCCGCAGTCTGCGCGGCTGTCCAACCGAGAGCGGTCGGGTTGTAAGAGGGACCGTTGTAGCTGTAGTCGGCCCTTACTGATGCATTGGCCCGGAAGTCAAACAGTAGATTGGGCGTGAAAGTGTGCGTCTCTTCAAGCGTGAAGGTATGGCTGCGTTCTCCGTGCGGCAACTGGCCTTCCTGTTCCGGGCCGGTAAAGCCGTCGTAACTGCGATTCTCCACGCGTTCCCAATATCCATAGTGGAGACTCAAGCGATCCTTTGAGGAGAGGTTATAGTCAAATTTCCCGAGTACGTTGCGGTAACGGTCGATGTCATTTCCACCCACGGTATAGTTATTCGCAAATGGATTGGAGCCGGTCGCCGTGGTCGTGTTAGGCGCAGGGTAAAGGGACAACATCTTCACAGCCATCGCGTTGAGGCGTGACGCAGGAATGATGTTCGCGGCCGACGTGGGATTAATGGCATCCGTGGGACCGAATGGAACGCGAACGTATGCGCCTTTAGCATTCTGCGAGATGTTTTCCGGGTCAAGAATGCTGATTGGGGCATAAGCCGTCCCGGTCCAATAGACCAGGCTGCGGAAATCGCCTGTAAGCCACTTGGGGTCGGGCACCGAGTCGCTGACCGTGTTCGGTTCGACCTCGTGCCAGTTTTCGTATTGCATTGTAAAGAAGGCCTTGTCCCGGCCATTGTAGATTTTGGGCAACACCACCGGGCCATCCAACTCTGCGCCGTACTGGTCCAGGCTCATCTTGGGCGTTCTAAAGGCCGATGTGTCGGAACCTGGCGTGGCGCTCCCGATGTCGTAATTGTTCTGCCAGGTGTTGGCATCAAGGAATGTGCGGCGAGCATACTCATACACGTCGCCGTGAATCTTGTTGCTTCCCGACTTGAGGGTAACGTTCTCTACGCCGCCGGCCATCAGTCCGTACTGCGCATCGAAAGCGTTGGTGATGATCTTGAATTCCTGCACGGAATCCACCGGTGGAACATAGGAGATGTTTGTCTGCCCGGCGTTGTTAATAGGAGTTGAGGTGTTCGGAACGCCATCCATCATCAGCGAGACGTTTCCCGGCTGGCCGCCGTTAATTTGAAGGTTCGCCTGCGTATCGTCAAACGGGCGCTGGTACTGGATGCTGCCTGTCCAGGTGGTGCCGGCACTCAGGATTGAAAGCATACCGGGGTCGCGGCCATTCAACGGCAGTTCGGTGACTCGCTGATTCTCAACCACTTCACCGATATCCGCTTTTCCAAGGTCCAACGGTGCGTCGGCTTGCACCGTCACCGTTTCAGATGCGCGACCGACCTTCAGAGTGAAATTCACGGTTGCCGTTTGACCTACCTGAAGCACCAGCCCCGCTCGCAATTCCTGTTCGAAGCCTTTGGCCGTAGCGGCTACAGTGTAGTTTCCGGGTATCAGATAGGGGATGGTATAGTCCCCAGACGCTGTTGTGACTGTTGGAGTGTCGAGATTGGTGTCCAGGTTGTGGGCAGTGACGGCCACTCTGGCCAGGACGGCGCCAGTTGGGTCTGAGACCCGCCCGGTGAATTCCTGCGCCGCCAAGAAACTGGAAGCGGACAGCCCCAGGAGCAAGATCAGTGATGCTCGTTTCATCATTAGCCTCATTTTTTCGAGTTGAAGTTCGCCTGCGATGGCATCAACACGCTCTGTTTGGGCGCTGAAGGCCACCGTCGGGGTGGAGACGTTTACAGAGTCGGAGAGAAAGCCAGATTTCATCATTGTCCGATCTCCTTTACACCATGTGGCTTATGTCCATGTCTACGAATACATGCCTCTGAATACGTATACATCAGGAACGAAGGAACATTACACCTGCGAAATAATCCATGTCAAGTGTTTTCCCCGCCCTGCGCGGAAAAAATGCAGGCAGCAATCTCCCATTGAAATAATTCGGGACGCCAGCGTAAATCTCTAAAGATTTTGAGGTTTCCTGGCCCAATGCTAATGCGCAACGGGTAAAGCGGTCGCCGCGATGCCGGACGTTCCGAGACGGAAATCTACCGAATCGGGGCTTGTGTGAAAATGATCGAGATCCCACTCCGAACGCCATGTGATGGTGAAGTGATCGCCCTCGATGTCGATCGGCAGCCACACATAACGGCCGTCAATCGCGTTTTTGGGTCTCCAGCGGTCGGCGATAAAGATGAATTGGTCGCTCTTGCCGGCAACCGGTAGCACGTAGGTGCTTTGTGCCCCGAATGTGAGTCCCGCATTCTCGCCGCGACATGGGTTACCTAGCTCCCTCCATGGACCCTCCAAGGATTCGGCCACGGCAGCATACGCGGGATTAGGGTCCCAACCCGTGGTGTGCGACCCAATGTAGAAATAGTGACCATGCGTTTTGAATATCGCTGCGCCCTCCAAGGCTTTATGCGCAAAGATTCGCGTGAAATGTCCCGTCGTGTCAAGATAATCGTCAGTGAGACGCGAAAGGTGTTGGGTCTGGTTATTCTCCGATGTTGTGATCAGATACGCCTTGCCATCGTCATCGGCGTAGAGCGTCATGTCGCGGGACATCTCGCCATCTGGACGAAAGCTGCGAAGGTAGGTATAAGGTCCCGTGGCTCGCTTGCTGACGGCTACTCCGGCACGAGCTGCCGAGTACCCCTGCCCCTTCAGTTCGAGGTGGAACCACATGACATAGTTTCTTGTTTTCTTGTTATAGAGAACCTTGGGGCGCTCTAGAACGGAACCGGCAACAATCTCGCTGGCCGGATCCTGGGAGACCTTGAGAGCGATGCCTTCATTTTTCCAATGATAGAGGTCCTTCGATGAGTAGCATGAGATGCCGACATTGGCCGCGTTGCCGCCCGGCCCCTCCGTCTTGAATTCTCCAAACCAATAGTAGGTATGGTCGCGATAGAGAAAGCCTCCGCCGTGCGCGTTGATCGGCGTCCCCGAAGTGTCGTACCAGAGCTCGCCGGGATGAAACTCCGTGGTTGCACTCTCGGCGCTCGATTTGGTTTGTCCTGCGCACGAAATGGGTATCAGTACAGTGGTGGCGAACATCAGTGATGTGAGGATGAGCCCCATGTTCGAGCGAAATAGATTGGTCATCGTGAAACTCCATTGGGAGGTGAGAGCCTCGCATTGGGCCGACTCACCGCATTCGAGCCTTCCTTCAGTCGCGTTGCGCTGTGGCCGGTCCGTAAATTGGTTTGATCACGCTCTTGAGAACATCCGCGGGCGTGCCAAGCAGATCGAAGAAGACGATATCGTTGCGCCCTTGATTGAGCCAGGGGCCGGGCGTAAACAGAGTGTACTGTGGGCCGATGGACCAGAAACGGCCGAGCGGCTGCTTGTTGAGCCAGACTTCGCCTTTGTGCACTCCGCGCGTGTCAAGATACGTATCCGACATTCCGGAGACGCTCATGTTTGTGCGATAAAAACACGGGCCCTCACAAGGTCCACGCAGAAAACGCAACTTTGTCGGATCGTCCATCGGAAGTGAGTAGATTTCCCAGTACTTCGGCGTCTTTCCGCCAAGCGTAACGGTGCCGGTAAGTCCCTTCCGTTCGGTGAGGATCGCCTTGGTGTAGTTGACCCGCCCGCTGTTCTCAACCAGGATGTCCAGAGTGCCAGCTCTTTTCATGACTGGCAGAGTCAGACGGGAGGTGTCGAGTCTTCGGTCCAGCGTGCCCACGAGCTTCTGATCGACGTACACTTGTGCGTAATCGTGAAGGCCGTCAAGCACGAGTTCGCCCCCATCGCCCTCATCCAGGCCAGTGCGGTAAAGCAGGTAGCCATAGGACTGGTCCAGATCTTCCATAGTCAACAGGGTCTTCGAGTCGATCGGCTTGGGCAGGTTGCGCCACAGAGATGCCGTCTCCATACTTGGAGAGATAGGGTAGACACGGCGAGGCGTATCCGCCAGCAATGCAGGCGGGGGTTGATTCGTAGCCCGGGCGATGGCGTCACGGAAAGAGTAGTACTTCTGCCGCGGCTCGCCCTGCTCATCGAGTGGTGCGTCGTAGTCGTAGCTCGTCGTATCCGGTTGGAAATTCGTTCCGTTGCTGTTGGCGCCATTCATCCAGCCAAAGCTGGTGCCGCCATGAAACATATACATATTGACGGAGTAGCCCTGTTTCAGCATCCACTCGAGTTCGGCGGCCTCGCGCGCTCCATCGGTTTCGTGATGCTTCTCGCCCCAATGATCGAACCACCCTGCCCAGTATTCGCCGCTCATGTGCGGCCCTTCAGGCCGAAGCGAGCCCAGCGTGGCAAAACTCTTCTGCGCATCGCCGCTACCGAAATTGATGAGCGCCGGCAACTCGGGTAGCGAACCTCTGGAGAGATCGGATGGCGGATCGGCGGTGTAAAGCACGTCTGGTGTAATGCCGCTCTGTTGAAGTGCCGACTTCACGGCCTCCATATACGCACGATCATCGCCAAATGAACCATACTCGTTCTCAACCTGTACAGCGATAATGGGACCGCCGTTGCGCAGCAACAAGGGGGCGATCTCTTTGCCCAGTCGCGTAAACCAGTTCTGCATCCCGGCCATGTATTTGGGGTCGTCACTGCGCAGCACTAAATTGCGATCCTTGAGCAGCCAGGAGGGATACCCGCCGAGTTCCCATTCGGCACACACATACGGTCCCGGCCGCAGAATGACATTCAGGCCCTCCTGCTGCGCCTCGCGGATATATTCCGCAATGTCGTTTTGCCCCGAAAAGTCAAAGACACCCGGGCGCGGTTCATGCACGTTCCAGAACACATAGGTAGTAATCGTATTCAGGCCCATGGCACGCGCTTTGCGTAGACGATCCCGCCAATAGGCACGCGGGACGCGCGGATAGTGCATTTCACCTGAGATCACTTGATATGGCTTGCCATCGAGAAGAAACTGGTTTCCTGCGATGGTGAAGGAATGTACGGGGGGTGTTGCAGCCTGGCCCGCAACAGCGGAAGAGACAGCTAGAAGAACGACTTCTAATAGGACGATCCTGAAAAGAGCAGGTTTCAATCGATCGGACATCGGTTGCTGCACCTCAATGCATTGAGTTCGGTCCTGAGAGAAATGGGCTGTAAGTCAGGGAGCGGAACATCTCAATGAGGCCATGATTTTCAGCGGCAAAGAACAATGAGTCTGCCAACTGCATGGTCTCGTAACTCAAGCCGGTATAGTCGATTGAAATGCTCCGCTCGGCCGCAGATTGCAGTGACACCGTTCTGACCGGTTCTTCTGCCCAAAGGGGGCGCGCCAGCAGGGTGAATGCCGCGTCCGGGAGCAACGACTGGCAAAATGCACGCCTCTCCGAGGAAGTGACCGGCTGGCTTGAGTTCGACAGATCGTCGTCAACTGGTGTATACGTATTCATCGAGGGCAATAGTAGCTTCGGTCACTGCCCAATGTCAACTAAGCTGCAAACATGGTTTAGTATGAGTACAAAAAGATGAAGCCTGCAAACAGTCATGTTCCCTTAAATATGCGCACCGTTGCGCTGCGCGCTGGAGTCTCCAGCGCGACCGTCTCGCGTGTCATCAATGGTTCGCCTGTGGTAACAGAGGAGACCGCCAAGCATGTGCGCCGCATCCTGCAAGAGCTCAACTTTATTCCCAATCCGGTTGCAACCACGCTGAAGTACGGCCGAAGCAATACCTATGGCCTCATCATTCCGGACCTTACCAACCCGTTCTATCCGGAGTTTCTGCTCAGTTTCGAAGAGGCCGCGGTTGAGAGCGATTATGAGTTGCTCCTGGCCACAACGCAATCCAGTGAGCCGAAGCTGATCGGTTCGGTGCGCCGCATGCTCATGCGCCGTGTGGATGGTGTCGTTCTGATGGCTTCGGAGTACGATACCAGGCTGATCGAGCCTCTCTTCGATCACAAGATTCCCATCGTCACCGTGGATCGCCGCCAGGCACAAACGGGCGCCGGAGACGTTGCGATCGATTTCGAGGATGGCTACCGGCAAGCCGTGCGGCATCTTCGTCAACTGGGCCATCGAAAGATCGGCTTCATCGGCGGCAACGAAGGAATCCGGACATCGCAGATAAGACTGGAGGCCTTTCAGTTGGCGCTGCGAGACGCGGGCCTGACCTATAATCCGAAGTTCACTCGGAACGGAGATTATCGGGTTGCGGGTGGCGATGCCGCGACGCGTTCTCTGCTCAAGGAAACGCGCCGCCCAACCGCTATCATGACCGTAAACGATCTTACGGCCTTCGGTGTCCTGCGCGCGCTCCACGCCCTGGGCGTCAGCGTTCCTTCGCAGATTTCGGTCGTCGGCTTCGATGGCATCCAGTTGAGCGACGCCATTTCTCCGTCATTGACAACCATCCGCATCTCTCCCAGCGCCATGGCGAAAGCCTGCCTTAAAGCGCTCGATCACACCAAGGCGGACGTCGCCAAGCGTGGATTGCTGTTGACAGTCGGCGGATCGCTCCTGGTTCGCGCGTCCACGGCGCCACCTCCCCAACGGGGTGGTATTTAACGGATGTTCTCCTTCGAATACAGGTGCTGCAAAAGCATTAGGGCGATCGTCTCTTAAGAAAACGCGACTCCGTTGTCGCGGCGCCAACAGACAGCCCACGGAGAAGTGCGTCAGCGCCAAAGATAATTCAAGATCCCACATGCGCCGAGCAACAAGCTCGCCAACACCCACCAGACAGCCGACATACGCGTTGGTCCGTCACTGCGTATGCGTTTATAGACGAGCACTTCCAGCTCTGCTTCGCTCTTGCGATCCGCTCTTCGGCTGAAAAGCAAGCCCACGATTAGAGCCGTGAAAAAAGCATAAACCGCCACATAGAAGTTCGCGCTCATCAACGAACCGTAGACCAGCCACCGCGCAGCCACCAACCCGTGATGCACGACTGCCAAAAGGACCCCACCGGCCAGGCCTGCCACGGCGCCACGCGACGTCGCCCTCTTTGTAAAGATGCCAATCAGAAATACGGCGAAAAAGGGAGCGCCGAAAAGCGAGAAGATCAGTTGGACATACTCCATCAGATCGCGGAAGTAGAAAGCGAAATATGAGGTTGCTACGCTCAATGCAATCGCCACTGCAATAGACACCCGACCCACGCGAATGTAATGCTCTTCCGGTGCTTGAGGACGAATGCGACTGCGATAAATCTCCCTGGTCCATACAGCCGAAAAGGCAGACACGTTTGCCGCCAACCCCGACATCAGAGTGGCGAGCAGAGCAGTCATACCGAGCCCAAGCAATGCCGGCCCGTAGGAGGCAGCCATAAGTGCGGGCAGGGTCTGGTCAAATGAGGTGGGCATACGACGGCCCAGAAATGCGGCCGCTCCAAGCGCAGGAACAACCACGAGGACCGAAAAACCCAGCTTCCCAAATCCGGCCAGGAGGGGGACCAGACGCCCTTCTGCAATCGTTCTTGCCGTGAGCGCACGCTGAATTTGGACAAAATCTGTGCACCAATAACTGAAGCTAAGCACGATTCCCAAGCCGACAATGACCCCGAACTGGTCCAGCATCGCGTGAGGAGCTATGGGCGGCAGCCCAAGCCAGAGGTGCCAATGCGAACCCAACAAGGATGAATTGCTATGAAACTTCATTGTGGCGGGATGAAGAAGCGGGAGGAGCCCTAGAACAATCACCAGAAGTTGAAATACCTCGTTGTAAATGGTTGCGCGGAGTCCCCCAAGCAGCACGTAGATAAGCACGATCCCAGCTGCCAGAAATGCGCTGCTGGAGAATGACCAACCGAACACAACATGCAGCACCTGTGCCATCGCATAGAGCCCAATTCCGGAAAGAGCTGTTCCCATGGCCAGAATGAGGCACGAATTGAATAAGCGCACGCGCGCGTCGAATCGTCGTTCCAAGTACTCTGGCAGGCTTCGCACTCCGCTCCGCATATAGACGGGAATCATGAATCCAGAGAGAAAAACCATTCCGGGGATGGCGCCGATCCAGTAAAAATGGAAGGCCTGCACGCCATATTGAGCGGCCACGGCGCTGAGTCCAATAATTTCCAGCGCTCCACAGTTCGCAGAGAGGAAGGCGGCCACAACAACCCACAGAGGCAACGATCGGCTGGCATTCAAGAAGTCGTTCGCTCTCGAATGGCGCCGTCTGGAAGCCAGGCCAATCAGGATCGTTATGATCAGGTATAGCGGTAAAATAGCTAACCCTAGAAAACTGGTAGGAAACTTACTCACTCAACCCACTCTACACCTGCCGCGGAATCTGGCAGCGCAGGGCCGTTCGCTCTCGCCTGGAGTTCACATTTAATCTGTGGAATCGTACCCTGGAAGCATCGCCGAATGCGATTTCCCGGAGCTCATCGCGAATGACATAGGAAAGAGGAAAGCTCGACCTTCGCTCTAAGGAACCTCTGCGCAGGTTCGAACAACGCGAGAACTCCTGGCGCAGGAAGAGAAGCAAAATGAAAATGGGCAACTTGTCCAATTTGAGTGGACGACTTCAGGAAATCGAAGCCGGACTTGTTAAGGTTGACGGAACAGGTCTGGGCGATGCACGCCTGCCGTCCAGAGCTGCACGGTTTCGGAATGAGTCACTTTCTTGGCACGATCCTGCAGATAGGAATCGAAGGATACCCGATCAATGAAGATTCGGCGCCCGTTGAGGATAAACTTAAGCGGCCCTTCCTCTCGATTGAACCGATACGCGGTACTTAGCGAAATGCCAAGCTGCTGAGCGGCATTCTTGATAGTGATTGCGGCAGATCGAACACCTTGAGCGCTTGCAATTGAAACAGAGTTGCTGAACTTCGATTGCTTCGGCTGTATGGTCATGTGAATTCTCCTAGATCGTCTTCACCTAGTGGTGCTTTCTACCAAAGGCGGCGTTTGAACTCAAGCAGCTCTCGATTCTGCCGGCGACAAAGAGGGCGTTCATCGCACCACATGATAGTCCCCAAAAACACGGTCTTTCAGATGAGCGGGCACATAGGGATTAGTCTGGGCTGCCGCAAGGAGATCGGATGGTCCGTGATACTCCATCTGGTCAAGGTTCCCGGATACGATAAAACAGTTCTGATGCGACACCGGCTTGCAAACGTAATGAGAAGCATCTCTGGCTGGGTCATATCGGTCGATCTTGGAGTTGCCAAACAACTCCGCCCACAACGGACTCGGCCAGCGGCGCCATGGCCTCACAGCTTACGCTGGCAGCCAGGAAGTGCCAACGTAGGGGGATATCCTCATTCGATGAGGAGGAATCAATGCGGAGAACACTGTGCGATTTGGCAGACGCTAGAAAAGAGCTACTTGAGATTCAACAGGAATTTGGTCGCCTTCAGAAGCGCATTGACGCGGTACGAGATTGCGTGACGGACTCGGTTACGCGCATTTTTGGTGAGGAGCGTCCCGCAATGGCCGCCTTGGCAGAGGAAGAATTCATAGAGAACTTCGCTGGCAGGGTGGCCGCTCGACTTGGTGCGACACCGAAGATTCAATCACGCGGAGACAAACGGTACGTTCCCGAGCTCGGATTCGGCATTGTGCGTCTTTCTTCTTCTCTGAATTGTGAGTAGCCCCTACTTGACCGGTTGGAGTGCCTTTGCAAGTTCAACGACGCCGATGGCATCGGTTCTGTCATCGAGCGGAAATCGCTCGGTGCCCGGATACACGTAGAACCGCTTCTGCGGATTCAGATCGGCGCAGGCGGAATGGAAGCCGCGCTCGATCTTCGGCGCCATTGTGCGTTTGACCTCGATGGCCCACAGTTCTCCGCCAGGAAGCGTGAGAAGAAGGTCCACCTCGGTTCCGTTGGAGGTTCGATAATAGCTCGCCTCGGTTCTGTCCGGTGCCGCTGTAATCAAAGTCTCCATGACAAAGCTCTCCCAGGTTTGACCAACGACCGGATGACCGAGCAGAGCTTCCTTGTCGCGAATGCCAAGCAGCGCGTGCGCGATGCCGCTATCGCGTACATACACCTTGGGCGACTTGACGAGCCGCTTGCCAACATTTCGGTGCCAGGCCGGCAATCGTCGGACAAGCAGCAGGTCAACCAGGAGATCAAGATAACCGGCAACGGTTTTGCCATCGACGGCCAGACCGCGCGCCAGGGTGGCGGCATTCAGAATCTGAGCCTGGTTGTGCGCCAGCATGGTCCAGAATCGCCGCAGCGTCTCAGCCGGTATGCGGGGGCCAAACTGCGAAATATCGCGCTCCAGATAGGTTCGAACAAAATTCCGTCGCCAGAGCAGACTGGTGTCGTCGGATTCCGCTAGAAAGCTTCGCGGAAATCCACCCCTGACCCAGAGCGTCTCAAGTGAGGCCGGATCGATCTCCAGGGCATCGAAGGGGCCGAGTTCGAGATAGGAGATTCGCCCGGCCAGGCTCTCGCCGGACTGCTTGAGCAGGTCCATGGCGGCTGCCCCCAACAGGAGAAAGCGTCCATTCGCTTTTCCTTGCCGCCGTCCCCGGTCGATGATGCCCCGCAACTGTTGAAACAGCTCCGGCACGCGGTGAACCTCATCGAGGATGACCAATTCGTTTTCGTGGTCCGCGAGATACTTGCTGGGATTGGCGAGCTTGGCGCGGTCGTTCTCGTCTTCAAGATCCAGGTAGATCGAGGAAGTCTGCGCGCCAATTTCCAGGGCGAGAGTTGTCTTTCCAGCCTGGCGCGGCCCCAACAGGACCACCGCCGGTGAGTGGCGAAGCAGTTCATTCAGATGGGCAGTGATACGACGGGAGATCATGTATGCAATTATAGATCAATAGTCCATAAATACATCCTTCGGGACGGCCAATCGGTTTGCCCTACCCACTGCCCAACCCACAACTCCCGCTTTCTTGCACGACTTCCGCGTACTTTGGCAGTCCCCGCGGTGTTGTAAGTCGTTGAAAAACCTAATGCAGGCAGATTCACACGGTGTAAGTCGCAGGTTCGAATCCTTGAGCGCCCACCAAACCCCATTAAATCTAGCGTAAACGCCATTTGCCATAAATCCATGCAAACCGCCTACAACACAGCCCGCACCAGCCGCCGCACAAACTCAGTCGTCACCCCATACACCAAATGGGCCGCATAAGGCGTCGCGAGCGACGAAGCAGGCTCCTTGCCGGAAGCGGACGACAAATGCAACGCCGGAACGGCGATCAGGTCCGCTCCCGTAAACAGCGCGGCGCCAAAAAGCGTGCCGTTTCCCGAACGAGCGGTCCTGGAGTACTCCGCGGCAGCGCCGTAGAGGCCGCCCATCAGGGTTCCAAAGGCGTAGTGGACAATGGGTCCGCCGATCTTCTTTTCTTTCCACGACAGGTGCCGGCCGCCGGTCACCGCTTCCACCACGGCCTCTGCGGTTTTCATGGTCGCGTCCTCTTTGGGGACGTCGTTCTGCATCGCCTGCTCCCACGCGGCCTGCTCGGATTCCTCTTCGGTTTCCACCGCCTTTTGCAGCTTTGCGCCGGCGTTCTTCATGAACACATTCATCGCCCACGAGGCAACCAGTCCGCCCACCGCTCCCGCGATCAGCCCTTTTGCCACACTCGCTCCGTATCGGTTTTGCATGCCAGTCTCCTCCTGGGGCCTGTTCACACTCGTTTACAGCCCATGTAGTGAACAGATGCAGAAACGGCGACTCACGTTTTTCCGCGGTCGAGCAGCGTCCGATTCGCCCGCAGCAGTTTGTGTGCTGGATCACACAGTCCGCCGGGGTGCGGCGATGTACACTTCCCTTCGTTGTTTCATGAGCCGGCACCATGCCTATTGAAGACGAAATTCGTACCCTGAGCTACGCGCGCGGGCCAGACCGGCCGCTGCTTGACCTGACCATCGGCGACCTCCTGCACCGGACTGCAAATCGGTTTCCTGACCGGCTGGCCGTTGCCTCGTGCCATCAGCAAAAGCGGCTCACGTGGGCCGAGCTGAGCGATGAGGCCGACCGTGTGGCGCGCGGGCTCTGGTCGCTGGGCATTCGGCGCGGCGACCGCGTAGGCCTTTGGTCCACCAACTGCATTGAGTGGATCACCATGCACATGGGCTGCGCGCGGGCCGGCGCGGCGCTGGTGAATGTGAACCCGGCTTACCGCTCGCACGAGTTGCAGTACACGCTGAAGAAGTCGCGCATGAAGGCGCTCTTCCTGTGGCACAAGGACAAGCGCGCCGATTACGAAGAGATTCTGGGCCGGGCGCGGCATGGGCTGGACCTGGAACTCGAACACACGATTTATTTCGACTCGCCCGAATGGCCTGCTCTCAAGGACGCTCCCGGCGAGTTGCCGGCGCATGTCGCCGCGGACGATGTGGCCAACATCCAGTACACATCTGGCACCACCGGGCTGCCCAAGGGCGTGATGCTGACCCATCGCAACATCGTGAACAACGGCCAGTTTCTGGCCCAGGGGTTTCATTACACCGAGCAGGACAGTATTTGCCTACCGGTGCCTCTGTTTCACTGCTACGGGTGCGTGATCGGAACCATGACGGCGGTCAATACCGGCGCGGCAATTCTGTTGCCCAACTGGACCTTCGACCCGCGCGCGACGCTCAAGACCATCCACGACCAGCGGGCGACCTCGGTCTACGGCGTTCCTGCGATGTACGTGGCGGAGATGGCGCTGCCCGAGTTTGCCACCTACGACCTGACCAGCCTGCGCACCGGCATGATGAGCGGCGCGCCCTGCCCGGTGGAACTGATGAAGCGCGTGCTCGACGAGATGCACTGCCGCGAACTGGTGATTGCCTACGGGCAGACGGAGACCTCGCCTGTGGTCACCATGAGCGACGCAGCCGATTCGATTGAGATTCGCGTGAAGACAGTGGGCCGCGCGATGCCGCGGACGGAGATCCGGATTGTCTCCACCGAAACCGGCGGAACGCTCCCCATTGGCGAGCAGGGCGAAGTGTGCGCACGCGGCTACGCGGTGATGAAGGGCTACGACGGCGATCCCGAAGGCACGGCGACCGTGATCCACGAAGACGGATGGCTGCACACCGGCGACCTGGGCATTATGCACGCCGACGGCTGCATTCACCTCACCGGCCGCTCGCGCGACGTGATCATTCGCGGCGGAGAAAACATCTATCCGCGCGAAGTGGAGGAGTTCCTCTACACGCATCCAAAAGTGGACGAGGCGCAGGTGGTGGGCATTCCCAATGCGCGGCTGGGCGAGATTGTGGCCGCGTGGGTGCGGCTGCGTCCCGGCACGGAGGCTACCGAGGAAGAGATTCGCGATTGGTGCAAGGGGCAGATTGCCTACTACAAGATTCCCGAGCACATCCGCTTTGTAGATGATTTTCCAGCCACGCTCTCGGGCAAGATTCAGAAGTACAAGATCCGCGAGTTTGAGATTGAGGCGCGCGGCTTGCAGGCCGAGGCCAACGCAGCTACGGCGTAACCCTCATGCAGCCGTCGCAATGGCTGCGGCCCGTGTGATGGTGACGACCGTGATGTCATCCTCCTGGCCAAACTCCTTTGCTGCCTCGACAATCATGGATGCCGGCTGCATGGAAAGCTGGCGTCCGCGCTCGAATCCAAAGAGCTCGCCCTTCTGGTTCTGCGCTTCAATCACGCCGTCGGAATAAAACGTCAGCCGGCTACCGGCTGCAAGATGGAATTGAGTCGTTTCGTACTGCGCGCCGCTCATCACACCCAGCGGCAGCGCCCCTGGCAGTTCAACCTCCCTTCCATCCAGATACGGCGAAAGATGGCCGGCGTTGGCGATGGTCACTGTGCCATTGGCAGCGATGTGAGCTGCCAATGCGGTTGAGAAGCTTCCCCCGCCGCGCCCGACGAGACGCTCGTTGAGGCTGCTCAGCAGCGCTGCAGGCGAGTGGGTGTAGTCTGCCGTCGCGCGCACCGCGCCCACCAGCACAGAAACCAGCATCGCAGCGGGCAATCCTTTGCCGGCCACGTCGCCCACCACCATCAGCAGACCGCCTTCGCCTGCCGGCAACACCTGGAAGAAGTCGCCGCCCACCTGCTGCGCCGGCTCGTAGACCGTCTCCACGCTGAAGCCGGGCACAGTCTCAGTCTGTTCCGGCAAAAGCAACTGCTGTACCTGCTGCGCAGCGGCCAGTTCGCCTTCGAGAATGGCCTGGCGGCGGCTCATCCTGGTAGACCGGAGCAGCATGATGATGGCCAGCGAAAGGGATGACAGGATGCCCGACACGTGGTCCAGCGACACGTCAAATGGGCCAGACGGATAGCGGTTGATGAGATTGATCCAGTGAATCGCTTCGGGTCTCGATGCCGGAAACTGAAACATGGTGTTGAGTGCGACCTGCGCATAGATGAACAGGCTGAAAAGAATCACCGGAATCAGCAGAATCCCCGCCTCCCGGTTCCCTCGCCGCAGATGCACGGCCAGAACAATGGGGATAATGACCGAAAGAAGGATCACGAAGGGGAGATTGCCGATGAGTTGCATGGAAAGGGGTGCGGGGAAAAATATGGTGGCGAGGCCGCTATAGAAGTTGGCCACGCCGGCAAAGATGAGAAAGCTGCGCCAGCGCCAGTCGATGCGTTGATGGACAAACGAGAAATAGAGCAACGCCCAGAGATACGGCGAAAAAAGCCGGCAAATGCACTCCACCGCCGCCCAAATCATGGGGACATCGTGAAACGTGGAAATCAGCGTGAGCGGGGCCTCGGCAAGCGTAAGGGCCCCCACTGCAAAGATCCACAGGTATTCGATCTGGCGGCGCTGGGCGGCAAACAGCACCATGGCCACCAGGCCCACGCCAATCAGCAGCAACCTGTCCAGCCAATCGAGCGCGTTCTGGCCAATGATGGCGAGCCAGTCGTCAAGGTAGAGGGTATGTTCCTGGCCGATGGTCAGGCTGGACGCGAACAAGCCGGGACTCTGTCCGCCTGCCCATTCGGTTTTTGAGATGTGGACCCGCGCGGCAATCACAAGAACACCGGAAGCAAGCAGGCGATAGGGGATGCGCGCCAGTCTCCTGGAGTTCATGGTGTAAGGGACAAACGGGGAAATCTGGCCGGAGGCGATGAGGCGTTCGCCATTGACAAAAATTTCAAAGGCGCGGGAAAGCGCGAATTCCCTTAACGCAAGCCCTCTTTGATCGGGATTCACCTTGACCCGGAGCCGATACCAGATAACTCCCGGGTCGGACTTGCCGAAGATGTCGGTGAGGGGTGCGCCCGGGTCGAAGAACTTCCATTGCGAATCGTCGAACCCGGGGCTGGCAAAGGCTGGGTCGTCGCCGGCGTAGACTCGCCAGTTCTTGGAAAGGTCGGCCGGCTCGCGGAGGCTTGTGGCGTCGAGGGTTGCATGGGCGTCCTGCGCACCGGCGCTTTGCGCAGCGGCGACCAGGAGCAGCAGGAGAGCCACTGCCGCCAACACGGGATTTGCGCAACGGCGCGGAGAGGTAAATAAAGCCATGGGCTCGAGGGGTCTCCCGGTTCGATTCACTCTAACATTTGAACTGGAAAGTCCGTCATGCGGCATTCGCCACGGCGGCCAGGCGGGTGATGGCGACGACCGTGATGTCGTCGGATTGGCCGAATTCCTTCGCCGCCTCGACAATCATCGACGCAGGCTGCATGGAAAGCTGGCGTCCGCGCTCGAAGCCAAACAACTCGCCGCTCTGGTTCTGGGCTTCGACCACGCCATCCGAGTAGAACGTAAGCCTGCTGCCGGGCGCGAGGTAGAAGTGGCTGGGTTCGTAGACCACGCCCAGGGCAAGCCCAAGCGGCAGCGCGCCATGCAGCTCCACTTCCCGGCCGTCGAGATACGGCGACAGGTGGCCGGCATTGGCGATGGAGACACGGCCATCGGCGCGGATGAGTCCCACCAGGGCGGTTGAATATCCCGCGCCCTCACGGCCAACCAGCCGTTCGTTGAGGTTGGCCAGCAGTTCGGCGGGGTCGGAGGTGTATTCGGCTACGCCGCGCGTGGCGCCCACCAGCACCGAGACCAGCATGGCCGCGGGCAGTCCCTTGCCGGCCACATCGCCCACCACCACCAGCAGGCCGCCGTCGCCTGCCGGAAGAATCTGGAAAAAGTCGCCGCCCACCTGTTGTGCCGGCTGGTAGGCGCTGTCCACCGCGAATCCTGGCACCACCTCGATGTGCTCCGGCAGCATGACCTGTTGCACCTCGCGGGCCGCGGCCATTTCGCCCTCCAGCACCGCCTGCTGGCGGCTGATGCGCGTGGAGCGCAGCACCATGATCACGGCCAGCGAAAGCAGGTAAGACAGCTCCGTAAACTGTTTCAGACTCAGTTGAAATGGGCCGGCTTGATAGAAAAATAGAAGATTCCCCATGCGCGTGCCCGCGGCCGCAAAGGCAGGAATCTGGCTGATGAAAAAGAATACGACCTGGGCATAAATGCTGAGGCTCTGCAGGATGACCGGAATCAGCAGGATGCCGGCCTCGCGGTTGCCCCGGCGCCAGTGCACGATCAGCAAAACGGGGATGATGCCCGTAATAATCAGCAGCAGCGGGAACTGCGCCAGGACGGTTGCAAGAATGGAGAGGTTTCCCTGCTTCTGGCCGATCATGGACAGCACTTGTCCGCAGGCGGCAACAGCAACGAAGATGCGAATCCACCAGCCAAAGCGCAGGCGCAGGAACGCAAAATACATCAGCACCACAAACAGCGCGCTGGCAATCGAAAGAGGCTGACGGAGCAGATCCCAACTGGCCGGCACGTTGTGGAAGTATTCATAGAAAATGAGCGGGACACCGCAACCGGTGGCGAAGAACTGCAGAAAAATCCAGAGATACTCCCAATGACGCCTTTGCGCGCTGAAGAGCGCCAGGGCCACAATACCCAGTCCGAGACCGATCAGGTCGGTCACCCAGTCCCCGGCATTCTGGCTGATCACGGTGAGCCACATGTGGTCGGCCAGCGCGGTTCCCTGGCCCAGGATGAGATTCGTGGCATAGAAGCCAGGATCGGCATTGTCCCACTCGTAGCGGGAGACATGCACCCGCAGGGCAATCACCAGCGAGCCTGTGGCGATCTGATCGGCGGGGATGGTCCTGAGCAGGCGGGCGCCGTAGGTGTGGGCCACGAATGGCGCAACCTGCCCATTGGTAAAGATGCGCTGGCCGTTGACGTAAACCTCGAAGGCGCTGGCGATGTTCCACTCTTCAAGCGCCAGCCCGGTATCGTTGGGCGCGACCTTGATGTGCATCCTGTACCAGAGGACCTCGGGACGGCTGTCGGGCAGCACGGTTTTCACCGATTGATTGGCGTCGAAGCGCAGCCAGTGGGAGTCGTCAAAACCGGTCTGCGCGTAGGCGGGGTCATCGCCCGGCTGGACGAGCCAGGGACCGCCAAGCGGCGCGGGCCGGCGCAGGTTGGCAGCATCAAAATCCTGCGCGCCGGCAGCCGGCGCAGCAAGAAAGACCAGCGCGATCAGAAAGGGCAAAGCACGGAGCATTTGCAGGCGGACAGCAATGCGGCGGGCAGAAGTGTGCAATTGGCCTCCACGGGATTCGCTTTCACCCTACCACTGTGCAGGCGGGGATTCCATAGCATTCTCGTGGAATCGCGAAACACCGCGGCTGCAGTCCTAGTGTCCTGAGTCTGAAATTCTTCCCATAATTGCCGCTGTCATTCTGAGCATCGCGGGGCCCCAAACGTTTTTCAGTTTGGGGGTGGTAAGCGAAGAATCTGCGGTTGCTTCTCTCTTATTTTTGACGCGAACTTCAGACTCACCACACTACCGTTTGCGCCAGCGACGCCACAGCAGCAGCGCCACCAGCAGGAAGAAGATGGCTCCGGCGGTGACCCGCACCAGTTCAACGTGCTGCATTGCCGGCTACCTCGCCTGCGGTGCGCGCTGATCGCCATCGACCTTTTTGCTGTAGAGCCCGCGCAGCGCGTTCCAGCGGATGGTGGCGATCTCGCGCAGCATCTTCATGCCGTCTTTCAGGTAGCTCATGCGGGTGCGCTCGTCGTGCGCCCAGCTTACCGGGACCTCAACAATGCGGTAGCCGCGTTTGACGGCGATGAAGAGAATCTCCGGATCGAAGCCCCAGCCCTCGATGGTCTGCAACTGAAAGACGGTCTGGGCCGCGTCGCGGGTGAAGGCCTTGAATCCGCACTGCGTGTCGGCAAACTTGAGCCCCATCACCGCGCGCGTCACCGCGTTGAAGCAGCGGCCGAAAAACTGCCGGTAGAGCGGCTGGCGATGAGTCTGGCGGCCTTTTTCAAGCCAGCGCGAACCAATGGCGATGTCCGCGCCCTGGGCGATGGCGGCAAACAGCAGCTCCGCTTCCTCAATCGGCGCGGACAGGTCGGAATCGGTGAACATGACCACGTCCCCAACCGCTTGCAACATGCCGTGGCGCACGCTGTAGCCTTTGCCGTGATTGCCGGGATTTTCGACCAGCCGGACCTCCGGCGATGTGCGGGCAAATTCGCGCACCACCTCGGCGGTCGTGTCCCGCGAGCCATCGTTGACCACGATGATTTCCGTGGTCCAGCCCTTGGCCCGAACGTAAGACAAGATGGATTGAAGCGTCGCGGGGATGCGGGCGCTCTCGTTGTAGGCCGGAATTACGATGCTGTAGTGCGGATGTTCGGTCACGCCGGCAACCAACCCCTCGTACGGCTCCGGAATCGGCCGGGATTCAATTCCCAAATCGCTTCCGTGGAGACTCTGGACATCATATACGGCAACGGCCAAAGTTGCCGCGGCGATGCGGTTCTTGCCGCGGGATAACCTGGCGCAAAAGCCTTAATTCCACAAGGATGTACTCTTTTTCGCGCTTTCGCGGGCAGAATACGGGTATGCTGTGAGCGGAGGGTCTAAAGGACATGACAAAGGCAGACCTGGTAGAGAAGGTGACTCATTTGGGCGACCTGACGCGCCGCGATGGGGAGGTCATTGTTGAGACCATCTTTGGGTCGGTGATTGGGGCTCTGCAGAGTGGCGACAAGATTGAGATCCGCGGCTTTGGTTCGTTCCGCATCCGCCAGCGCAATCCCCGCATTGGCCGCAACCCGAAGACCGGAGAGCGCGTGGAGGTTCCCGCCAAGCGGGTTCCCTACTTCAAGCCTTCCAAGGAACTGCGCGACCTGGTGAACCCCGGCGAAGCAGCCAGCGCGGCCTAGGCAAGACACTCATTATCAAACAGTTGCAGCTTGACCGCCGTGCTGCTTACCGGCGCGGGCCCGGGCCTGGGTCTGCGCGCGGATAGGCCATTTTATAAGGCAATCGCGGGTTGGGTCGGGGCCACCAACCTGCCCGCCAACCGACCCTTATACCAATCCAGAACGCACATTCCAGCCAGCAGCGGCACCAGCCAGATGACGCGGCACTCAAACCGGCCCTCCACCATCGACAGGGCCCCGGTGAACGCCGCATTGGCCGCCACCATGGAGACAATCACCGCGCCCAGCCCGGCGATGCGGGTGGAATGGCGCAGCCAAAGCAGCGGGACAAAGATGGCGATCACGCCCAGCGAGGCCAGCACCGTCCAGTTCTGGACGGAGGTGGCGAGTTCGAGCGGAAGACGGCTCTGCGCCTGGCGGCTCTTCACATAGCTTGGCCGCGCCGCCGGAATAATCGGATTGAAGTCATTGAGGACCAGCGGACTGGCGCTCAGGTCATCGAAATCGAAGGTCTGCAACTGTTCCCAGGCGTTCCGGGCCGACTTTCTAAACTGCTGCAGCGGGTACGCGCGCAGGGTGGCCCGGACAAAAGGCATCTCCTCCTGCAACATGCGCTCCTGGTCGTCGTCGGAGCTGCTTTGGACCACTCCATCGTCCGCCCAGAGAAAATTGTCCACGTCGTCGGTCAGGTGATGGACGTGGTCGCAGATCACCCATTGCACCTCCCCGCAATGCTTTTCGAGGTACCAGCGTCCGGGGCCGTCGGCAATGATGCGCGCAGTCAGGAACGGCGGACGGTCCGGATCAAGCGACGGCCTGCCGTAGAGATAAGCATTCAGCGCCAACTGCCCCGCAAGAGCCACGACGATGACTGCGGCAAATTCCATCAGCGGGCGAACTCGGCGGCGCAAATCCCTGCGATTCACCACCAACGGCGCCGCCAGGACCAGCAGCAACGTGCCTGACAGAAGCAGGTGGGTGGAATGCGAAGCAATCGCCCAGCACGCGATCGGGTAGAGGCTCAGCCGCTCGGCGCGGGAGAGCGTGTCCCGTGCGAAGACCAGCAGATAGACCGAGAGATAGAGGATCGGGCCCAGGTAGTCCGGCATGATCAGCGAGCAATACCAGCTCATGCCGGTGAGCGCGCTGAGTAGAAGAATCAGAAGCAGATAAGGCGGAATCGTGCGGCGCGGGGCAAAGCTGCGGACCACCAGCCAGACGATCCAGGCGGTGAGCAGGCATTGCAGCGCAACCACCGGCCAAAGAGTCACGTTCCAGTGCAGCGGCAGAATGACGAGGCTGTAGAAGAACGACCGTATGCCGTAGTACTCAGAAAACTGGCGCAGAAACAGCGCGCGCGCCACCAGCGGCCCGTCGGCCAGGTAGGTCATGGAGTCGGGATAAAGCAGGGGGAAGCGGTTAAAAAGCGCCGGCCAGGCCATCATCAGCGCCCCTAGAAACACGGCTCCGCTGTTCCAAAGGGAGGAGGGTCGGCTCAATTTCCCTGCCGATTTTCGCACCAGGGACTCGGCGAGTTTCATGTCTTGGCGCACATCCTGCATGGGATTGGACGGATTCACCCCATCCTAGCATCGGAGGGGCCGGGCATCGGAGGGGCAGGTGACCATGAAGTTGCCGCTAGGGCCGGATGCCGATCACGCTTAACATGCGTCCCGCGTGGCCGTTTGAGGCGCGATGCGAAAAGAACAGGTCAGGACGGCAGTTGGTGCAGCCCCCCACCACGCGAATAGCCCGCGGCTTGAGCCCCGCGGCGAGCAACTGCCGGCGGTTGGCCTCAATCAGGTTCAAATGCAGGCCGGGGCCAATGGGCGAGTGGCCGGGCGCGCGCTGGGTGAGAAACAGCATGGGGTACCGGGTCCGCACCGGGTCGCTGTCAAAGACCTCGCAAAACAGCTCCCGTCCATAGCTGAACTGGGACTCGAAGCTGGACAGCACCTCTTCGCCCACGGCGTAGCAGCAGGCGCCGATGCCGGGACCGATGGCGGCAATCAGGTCTTCGGGCCGGGAGCCGAATTCCAGCCTCATGCGGCCCACGCCCGCCTCCACAATCCGCTTCACCGTCCCGCGCCAGCCGGCATGGAAGGCCGCCACCACTCTCCGCTTGCGGTCGGCCACCAGCACGGGAATGCAGTCGGCGGTCTGGACGCCGAGCAGCAGGCCGGGCTCGTTGGTCATCAGGCCATCCCCTTTACAGGGCCGTTCGCGGGTCGCGTCGCCAGCGCCCGATAGAACCAGCACGCTCGAATGAATCTGGCGAATGGTGACGAGGGGCGTGTCCGCGCTGCCGGTGACGGCCTCGGCCAGGAGCCGGCGGTTTTGGGTGACGATTGCGCGGTCGTCGGAGGCGGTAAAGCCGAGATTCAGCTCACCCGGCGCGCCCTCGGCGCAATAAACCCGGCTCAACCCGCCCTTGCGCGTGCTGAAGCCATTCCACAGCCAGGGGAGCTTCTCCCAGCCCGCAACCGGCAGGAACTGGACCCCGTTGGAAGCCACGCGGGGTTCCGGCGCGGGCACCGAAAGCTCCTCCGGCGCCGCCTGCTCCATGCGCGCGCGGCGCAGGCGGGTGGTCACCCCGCCAGCCTTTCCGCGCAGGTTGCGCACCAGGCCGGCTTCTTCCAGGAGGGCGTCAAGGGCCTCCACTGCGGGGCCGGTGCGGGGTTTCGGGGTGGTAGAAGACGGCATCTGACACTCATTTTAATTGGGACGGGGATTGCAGCGGAGCGCGCCCGCGGGAAAGCGGAAAATCTGCCCCAGACGAGCGAATGGGCCTACCTTCCGGTAGGCCCGCTCGAGAGGCATTTTGAGGTGGGGGATCAGGGGGGGATTTGTGAGAAGAGGTCCATGACAGACCTTCAAAAGGAATGAGTACCTTTTTGGGCGGGACGTTTTTCGGAGAAGCCTCTGCTAGTTATTTAAGTAGATGCAATTCCTAAAAAAAGGTTGCGTCTGCCAAAAGAGGTTGGTGGGAAAATAGGGATTTGGCCGGCATGCTGGATTTCTTTTGCCGCGCCGTCCACCCACCCCGCGGGTGTATTCTCAGAACCGATGAAAAGCATCCGACTTTCGCAATGCCTCGCGCTGGCGGCAATGGCCTCCCTCGCCGCTGCCCTCGCCGCGCAACAACCGGCCAAGCCAAAACCGGAAGAGACCGAGGTCTGGACGCCGGTACCCAGAATCGTAACCCCGGGCCTCACCGACGCCGCGCCGCCTTCCGACGCAATCGTGCTCTTCGACGGGAAAAATCAGGACGAGTGGGTGTCGGCCCAGGACCACACGCCGGCTCAATGGGTGATGCACGACGGCATTCTGACCGTAAGCAAAGCAGCAGGCGTGGGCAACATCGAAACCCGGCACAAGTTCAAGGACTACCAGCTCCACATCGAGTGGCGAATCCCGGAGAACATTACCGGCAGCGGCCAGGCCCGCGGCAACAGCGGCGTCTTTCTCGCTTCCACCGGCCCCGGTGACGACGGATACGAACTGCAGGTGCTCGACTCCTACAACAACACCACCTATGTGAACGGGCAGGCGGCCAGCATCTACAAGCAGAGCGCTCCGCTGGTGAACCCGAACCGCAAGCCCGGCGAATGGCAATCCTACGATGTGGTATGGACCGCGCCGCGCTTCAATGAAGACGGTTCGCTCAAGACGGCCGCCTGCGTCACCGCCTTCTTCAACGGCGTGCTGGTGCAGAACCACTTTGAGCTGAAGGGCCAGACCCTGTATATCGGCAAGCCCTTCTACAAGGCCTATGACCGCGCGCCCATCAAGCTGCAAGCGCACGGCGACAAGAGCGAGCCGCTCAGCTTCAGAAATATCTGGGTGCGGGAGCTGGAGTAGCCCCTGCTCAAGCCGGCTTGGGCCGTGCTTCTTTCTCGACAAAGTACGTGATCAGCCCAACCGGCAGGAAGCGGACAAGAAACGCCGTGAACCTGCCGCTGAAGTAAGGGATGATGGTCCGCTGGCCGCGCGCCAGTGCCGCAAGCCCCAGCCGTACCACTTCTTCTGCCGATTGATATCCGCGCGCCTTGAAGATGCTGGCCTGTGCCACGTCAAAGAATTCGCTCTCTGTCGGGCCGGGGCAGAGCGCGGTGACCTTGACGCCGAAGCGTGCCACCTCGGCAGCCAGTCCCAGCGCGAAAAAACGGTCAAATGCCTTGGTCGCTGCATAAGTGGAAAGATAGGGCACCGGCTGAAAGCTCGCCGTCGAAGCCAGAATCAGCACCCATCCCCGTCGCCGCTCCACCATGTGCGGAACAAAGAGCCGCGAGAGCCGCACCATCGCTTCGCAGTTCACCCGTATCTGGCTCATCTCCTGGGCCATGTCGCTCTGCACATGCGCCCCGTATAGCCCAAGGCCGGCGTTGTTGATGAGAATGTCGACGGTCAGGCCGGCGCCCACGGTGGCGTCATAGATTTGCTGCGGAGCGGCGGGATCGTTGAGGTCGGCAACAACAATGCGGACTTCGGTTCCCGTCGCGACCAGCTCGGCGGCCAGAGATTCAAGCCGATCCTTGCGCCGCGCGGTGAGAATCAGTTTTGCGCCGTGGCCAGCCAGCTCCCGCGCCAGCGCCGTGCCGATGCCCGCGCTGGCCCCGGTAACCAGCGCCCATTTGTCTTTGAAATCCGTTACGTCTGCCATGGCTCCATCGTAGCGGATCAAGGTCTGCACGTTGGTTAACGGTAGACTTCCCGCCGGTTTCCAATGCCAACTACAAGGATGCAGACCAGCTTGTCTTCGATGCTGGCGACGATGCGGTAGTCGCCCACGCGGTACTTCCAGAGTTCGCCTGGTTCAGAGCCCTTCAGCGCCTCGCCAAGACTGCGCGGGTCTTCAAGGGGAGCGATGCGCTCAAAGAGAAAGAGGCTGATTCTGCGCGCAATCTGCGGATCAAGCTGGTCCAAGTCGCGCTCGGCCTTGCGGTCGAACTTAATCGACCATGCCATATCGCTTCATCACTTCCTCAAGAGAAACAGTGGTGCTCCTGCCTGCGCGTATATCGGCCAAACGCTGCTCGGCGAGATAGATATCTTCCAGATCGTCGAGATGTTCCAGAATAGCCTCACGGACGTAAAAGCTCTTGGTCCGGCCGGTTTCCTTTGCTAGAGCGTCAAGACGCTTTTCAATCTCTTCGGGAAGACGAATTGCGAGCATTGGAGACCTCCAAGGAGACTGCTATACAAGTATAGCACTGGCTGGATTCAGGAAGAGCGCTTCCCGGGCTTTGCCTTTGCAACCGCCGCCCGTTTTGGGACGGCGCTCTTCTTTCTGCCCGACTTCAAGTTCTTCTCCATCCGCAGTTTCCACGCTGTGTGCAGGGCGCCAGTCAGCGTATCCTCATCCGCCGCGGCCAGCCGGATATGCGTCATGCCCATCCGTCCCCAGCCGCCGGCAATGGCCAGAAAGATCTTGGGCTGCTCGTGAACGAAGGCGGCCTGGTGCTCCGGCGTCAGAAACAGGTTGCCGTAGCCCTCGCTGATGGAGCCAAGCGTGGCGAAAATGTGCCCGCCGACACGGAAATCTGTCGCGCCGAAGTGAGAACCCTGTTCCGCGCCTTCAAAGCTGAGTGCAATTCGTCGAAAATCGGCTTCGGTCATACTCCGCCTCGGTTCTTATTCACAGGTCGGCAGCCCACTATTTCTTCTCACAGAATAGCCAAGAGCTAGAAGCTGGCAGCCAGAAGCTGTCCTTGAAACTCCTCATTGAGCCAATCGCTGAATGCTGAGAACTCCTCGTCGCGGCCGAGGAAGTCGCGCACCATCTGCCGGCCGGGCTTCGATCCGCCCTGCTCCAGTACCGTCTTGCGGTAGCGCGCGCCGGCGTCGCAGCCGATCAGATCCTCGGGATCGAACTGGGCAAAGAAGTCCAGCGCAATGACCTTGTCGAACGCGTACGTATAGTAGTTCGACGAGTAGCCGGTCAGGTGGCCAAAGCTCGCGTACATGCGGTTGCCGTCGAGCCACGTCCAGGGCTGCAACTGCTGGTAGAGGCCCTTGGTGATCGCGTCAAGATCGAGGCGGCCCGGGTCCTGATCGTGCAGATCCAAGGACAGGGTTGTGTAGTAGAGCTGCGAGCGCAGCCAGTCGGCGCGGCCAAAGGCGCCGGAGAGCTTCATCTTGCGGATGATCTCGCCGGGCAGCGTCTCGTTGGTCTGGTGGTGCTTGGCGAAGGCCTGCAGCAGCTTTTCGTCGCGGAAAAACTCTTCCAGCATCTGCGACGGCACCTCGATGAAATCGCCCTCGGTGGCAAAGCCGGAGAGCCCGGCCCACTCGGTGCGCCCGCCGAGAATGGCGTGCATCAGGTGGCCGAATTCATGGAAATACGTCACCACGTCGGAGTATTGCAGCAGCCCCGGATCGGCGTGCTGGGTTGAAAGGCTGGGGCTCGACTCGCCCCCGCTGCCGCCCGGGAAGTTGCAGATGAGCGCTGCCTCAGGCAAGGCGCGGCCACGCACGCCGGTCACAATGGGCGCCGCCGAGAACCACTTGTCCTTCCCGTCGCGCGGATGCATGTCGAGATAGAAACGGCCCACCAGCGCGCCCTCGTCGTAGACTTCGAAGACTGAGACGGATGGGTGCCACGCGGAGGCGGTTGACCGGCGGAATTCCACTTTGAACAGCCTGGCCGCCGTTTGCAGCACGCCGGCCTCGACCTGCAGGTAGGGGAAATAGGGGCGCACCGACTGCGAGTCGAAGTCGAAGGCCGAGCGGCGGAACTGCTCGTACCAGTAGCCGCGGCTGGTGATGTCGATTTCCTTGAGGTCAGGCTGGTGCTTGCGCACGAAATCGAGAATCAGCTCGTGCTCGCGCCGTGCGCCCTCGCGGCTTGCCTCGTCGAGTTTGGCCAGAAAGGTGCGCACGTTGGCCGCCGAGCCCATCATCTGGTCGGCCGTGGCCAGGTCAGCCCAACTGCGAAAGCCGAGAACGGTCGCAATCTCCTGCCGCGTGGCCAGCAGGTCAAGCAGGATCTGCTGGTTCACGGGATAGGCGCGGGTGTTGTAGGCCAGGAACATGCGCTCGCGCAGCGCGGCAGAGGTGGCAAAGGTCATCACCGGCTGCATGTCGGGCTGGTCGGTGGTCAGCGTGATCACGCCTTCAGCATTGGCCTCATGACGGGCCAGGTAGTCGGCGGGCAAGCCGTCCAGCTCGGCAAGCGTCGCCTCGATGGTCTTGCCGCCCTCCTGGATGTTGCGGCTGAACTCCAGCGAGAGGCGTGTGGCCTTTTCATGCAGGCTTTGCAGGTACTCGCGCGTTTTCTGGTCCTTGTCCACGCCGGCCAGTCTGTAGCCGAGGAGCGTTCTCTGGACAAAATGCTGCGTCGCCGGGCTTGCGCCTTCCAGGCTGATGGCTGCAAGCGCGTCGTAGACCTGGCGGTTGAGGCTCAAAGCGCTGCCGGCCATGGAGACGCGCTGCGCTTCTTCCTGCGCCTGGTCGCGAACCGCCTTGTCGGCGGCCACGGAGTTGAGCACGCCACTCTGCGCGCCGGCCAGGCTGAGCTGCTCGATGGCCAGGTCAAAGAGCCGCAATGAGTTTTCCGGCGTGCGCGGGCCTTCGACGGCCAGCAGTTTCGCCAGTGCGGCTTCATGCGCAGACAGTCGCGCGCTCACCCAGGCAGCAAGCGCCTCGGCGGACGCGGCTCCGCCCGCCTCCCAGGCGTGAAGGTCTTCAGAAGGGACTAGTTCAATCGGGAGTTGGGCGGCGGGGATTTCAGCAGGCATTTGGGAGCTCCTCTACCCTTCTAGGTTGCCACAACGGGCCGGTGTCGCGCGTTGACGCTCATCCATGTCCTGAAGACAACTTTGCAAGAAGCTCCATTTGCAGATAACTCCCCACGATTCTGCTAGGGCCTGTTAACACTACTGGGGCGGGCGGCGCCGGGAGCCGATTTTTTCGAGTTCAAGGAGCGACGAGCGACGGATACCGGGTGTCTCCTAGCGAGGAGCAACGCGGAAATCGGGAAAATCG
>Ga0302140_10000501_pt1 | contig 49461 bp, 43 predicted proteins | sample I_Bog_E1_1_FD_202095 | JGI IMG/M metagenome (GOLD analysis project Ga0302140, IMG submission 202095) | Peat permafrost microbial communities from Stordalen Mire near Abisko, Sweden - I_Bog_E1_1 | ecosystem: Environmental > Terrestrial > Soil > Wetlands > Peat | place: Sweden: Abisko, Stordalen...
GATCCACCTTTCTAATTGTGTCCACCTCATCTCTTATTTTTCATAAGGTTATTATACTATTAGTTATGTTTTATTTGGGGACATAATCAAATGTGGCATAACAAGACATTATCATAAACCAATCAGACTTTTTAGAAAAATTCTTAAAAAGTGTTGACTTTTTTTCTATATAGAATATAATAATAATATAAACCATAGCAAAACACTAAGAATTAAAAACTATGAAAAAGGAAAGTAACATTAAAGAAGTTTACAGAGAGAAAAGAAAGCTGAGAACTTTTCATCAAGAATTTATGTGAAGTGCCCTTTGGAGTTGAAGTCTGAATATTAGGCATGTTCAAAAAAATAACAAATCAGTACACTTGTTATTTTATTCCATATACCTTAGTAAGATTCTCCGGGTTCACCCGTTATAGTGATATGACATTTTAAAGTGTCTTAACTGAGAGGGATTGATTAATTAATCCAATTAGAGTGGAACCACGAAATTTTACTTCGTCTCTATATTTGTATAGGAGATGGAGCTTTTTTTGTTATAAAAAGAATACTAGAACTAAGAATATTAAAAGATAAATAACAATTTGAGGAGGAGAATAATATGATTTATAATGGAGGACTAGAACTAATCGGAAATACACCAATTTTAAAGGTGAATAATTTAATCAAAGATGAAAATATCGCAGATATATATGTTAAACTTGAAAAATTTAATCCAGGTGGAAGCGTTAAAGATAGAGCAGCTCTTGGAATGGTTGAAAAGGCTGAAAGAGAAGGACTATTAAAACCAGGAACAACAATAGTAGAACCAACAAGTGGAAATACAGGAATAGCACTTGCATTTATAGGCAGATTAAGAGGTTATAAAGTTATTATAGTTATGCCAGAAACAATGAGTAAAGAAAGAAGAGATTTAATAAAAGCTTATGGTGCAGAACTTATATTAACTGAAGGCGCTAAAGGGATGAAGGGTGCTATAGAAAAAGCAGAAGAAATAGGGAACGGAGAAGGTTTCTTTATTCCACAACAATTTGAAAACCTAGCTAACCCAGAAAAGCATTATGAAACAACAGCAGAAGAAATATATAAAGATATACCAGAATTAGATGTAGTTGTAGCAGGTGTTGGAACAGGTGGGACTGTAATAGGTATATCTAAAAACTTGAAAAAGAAGAATCCTAATATTAAAGCTGTTGCAGTTGAACCAGCTAATTCACCAGTTTTAAGTGGTGGAAATCCAGGTGGACATAAAATTCAAGGGATTGGAGCTGGCTTTGTTCCAGTAATTTATGAAAAAGAATATGTAGATGAAATACTAAAAGTTAAAGATGAAGATGCAGTTAAAACAGCAAAAGCATTTGTTGAAACAGAAGGAATATTGATTGGAATTTCTTCAGGAGCAGCAGTCTATGCAGCTATAGAAGTTGCTAAAAAGCTTGGAAAAGGCAAAAAAGTATTAGCTATTGCTCCAGATGGAGGAGAGAAATATATATCAATGGGACTATATGACTAACAATTAACAATGCACAATGCACAATTAAGGAGCAAATCGCTTTGTGATTTGTGGAAAAAAATATTTTTATTAGAAATTCAAAAAGAAAAAGTGAGATAAGTGAGAATCCAAATATTGTATTTGGATATTCGAACTTAGTTAACTAGCTCTGCTAGTTAACCTCCTTATTTATTTAAGTTCTCGAACTTTCTCTTTGAGCTTCATCAATAATTGTGCATTGCCCACAGAGTACCCTAAAGGGCATGAACTGTGCATTGGTAAAATTCTACTGAAAACAATTAGAGAAGGAGAATAAGCTGTGTTTAAGAGATTAAATTATGATTTAGAAAGAATTTTAAATGAAGATCCAGCAGCTAAAAGTAAAATAGAAGTATTATTATTATATCCATGCATTCATGCATTAATAGCATATAGAATAACACATTTTCTTTATTTAAATAAAAGGTTTTTCTTAGCTAGATTAATTTCACAACTATCTAGATTCTTTACAGGTATAGAAATTCATCCAGGAGCTGAAATAGGAAAAGGATTATTTATAGATCATGGAATGGGAGTAGTAATTGGAGAAACTGCTGAGGTTGGAGATAATGTTACTATTTATCATGGAGTAACACTCGGCGGTACAGGAAAAGATATAGGGAAAAGGCATCCAACTATTGAGGATAATGTATTAATAGGAACAGGAGCGAAGGTGCTTGGACCAATTACTGTAGGAAAAGGTGCTAAGATAGGATCTAATGCTGTAGTTTTGAAGAATGTACCAGCAAAAGCAACAGCAGTAGGAAGCCCAGCTAAAAATATTGTAAGAATTACAGCAACTACAACTATAATTGAAATAAGCGATATAAAGGGACGAAAAAAGAAAATATTTAATGAAATGGTTATTTAATTAGATGTGAAAGGTATGAAACTTTGAACTAAGAAGTTTGATTTTCATATCTTTTTCCTTTTTGGAAATTATATAGATACTCAAGGTGAAAACTGTACTTATGCGTATGCCATGTAGAAATTAATAATACTCTGATGTAACACTCCACAAAATAGTATCATTGATTTCTAGTTATGTATGTATATTCATAGTATAACTATAACTATAACTTAGAAGTTGGGTATCTACATAATTCAAAAAGTGTAAATGATTTATTGAAAAGTGAACATTCATAAATTGAAAATAATTAAAAAAATCTTACTATTATAGATACAAACATTTTAAGAATTGCATAGGTATGTAAAAAAATATATAATATATAATATATATGAATATTAGGACAACAATGTATTCTATTTAATATTTTAATGCATAAATAATATCTATTCCATGAAAATATGTGAATATATAAATAAATATTTTTTATAAGAAAGGTTGGAGAAAAATGTTATCACCAATTGCAATAACAATCATAAAAATGTTACCGGAAGGATTAGTTATAAAAGTAGGTAAAAAAATAGTCGCTAATTATATGAAAAAATATGCTAATATAACAATTAATGGTAAAGAAAATATAGATAATGTTAAGAAGCCAAGAATATTTGTATGCAATCACTTAAGCAATTCAGATGGATTAGTTTTATCAAAAATATTAAAAGAAAAAAGTGATCCTTATTTTATAGCAGGAGTAAAATTATCAGATGACCCAATAACTCAATTAGGAACTAAAATAGTTAAGAATATACCAATCAAACCTAGTTCAGCTGATAAAGAAGCTATTACTAAGGTAGTTAAAACGCTTAAAGGCGGAGATGATGTTTTAATATTCCCTGAGGGTACTAGAAGTAGGACTGGTGGAATGATAGAAGGTAAAAAGGGTATATTGTTATTTGCTAGAATGTCAAAAGCAGAAATAATTCCAATTGGTATGGCTGGAACAGACAAGCTATTACCTATAAGTAAAGAGGGGGATATGGGTTCAGAAAAGTGGCAAAATGCAGATATTACTATAAATATAGGAGAAAAAATTATTTTTCCTCAGAAGGAAAAAGATGAAGATAGACATGAATATGAAGATAGGTGTATGGATATCCTAATGAGAAGCATAGCAAATCTTTTGCCAGAAAAGTATAAGGGGATTTATGCCTAGATAAGGAGAATACAAAAGATATGAAAGCAAGGACAAAAAAAATTGTAGGTATTTTGAAAGATACATATCCTGATGCAAAATGTGAATTAAATCATAAGACACCACTTCAATTACTTGTAGCTACCATTTTGTCAGCTCAAACAACAGATAAAAAAGTAAATGAAGTTACTGAAGACTTATTTAGAGATTATCCAGATTTAGATGCTTTTTTGACATTAACAAGTGACGAACTTGAAGAAAGAATAAAGCAAATAGGCTTATATAGAAATAAATCTAGAAATTTAATACTTATGTTTAGGCAACTTAAAGAAAAGTTTAATGGAGAAGTTCCAAAGACTATGGAAGAGATAATGTCACTTGCTGGTGCTGGGAGAAAAACAGCTAATGTTGTTTTGTCTAATGCATTTAATGTACCATCTATAGCGGTAGATACTCATGTATTTAGGGTTTCAAATAGACTAGAAATTGCAAAATCAGAAAATGTTTTAGAAGTAGAGATGCAATTACAAGGAGAATTACCTAAAAAAGAGTGGACACTTATGCATCATCTTTTGATATTTCATGGTAGAAGATGTTGTACCGCTAGAAATCCTAAATGCATCGAATGTCCTTTAAGTCATTTATGTAAATATGAAAATAAGGCATATAACACAAAATAGAATAGCATACAGATTTGTTATTTAGGCACATGAAAATAAATAACAGGTCCAAAGTTGCCATGAATATTTTTCATCAGGCAAGGAGACGAATTGCCCTCATAGCGGGCCTATTAGGTCAATTTGCCGACGCAGCATGATGGAAAATAGGCTGGCAAATGGACTTGTTATTTATTTGATTGTGCCTTATGTAAATATGCTTAAAATCAGGTAGTTAAAAATTAAATATGAATAGTTGTTACATATTAAAATGAACCACAGTTAAGGCAATTTGCAGACTTAGTGGTTCTTTTAATCTTAAGGCTAATTTATTAAAATGAATATAAGCTGTAATAACTAAAATTAAATTATTTATAATTTTTTGATTATAAAGTGAGAATTAATAAATATTTGGAGGCAATTTATGAAAATTGGAGTAATAATGGGTGGTATATCATCAGAAAGAGAAATATCATTAAAAAGTGGAAATTCTATAGTTGAGAATATAAATAAGGACAAATATGAAATAATACCAATAGTTATAGATAAAAAAGAAGATATAATAACTAAATCTAAAGGGATAGATTTTGCACTTTTAGCATTACATGGTCAATTTGGGGAAGATGGAACTGTTCAAGCAGTACTTCAAACTTTAGGAATACCATATTCAGGCTGTGGACCTTTAAGTAGTGCTATGTGTATGGATAAAGATGTATCAAAATCTATTTTAGAAGCAGCTGGAATTAGAACTGCACCCTGGATTAATTTAAGAAAAAATGATACTATAGATTTTAATAAAATTAATCAATTAGGATATCCAGTGGTAGTAAAGCCAACTCACGGAGGTTCAAGTGTAGCTACATTCATTGTAAAAGAAGAAAAAGATATTGAAAATTGTGTAGCAGAAGCTTTTAAATGGGATAGTGAAGTTATGATAGAAAAATTTATAAAAGGTGATGAAATAACTTGTCCTGTTTATGGAGATAAAATGTTGCCGGTAATTGCAATAAAGCCAAAGTCAGAATTCTTTGATTTTGCTTCAAAATACCAAGATGGTGGAGCAGAAGAAATTGTAGTTGAATTACAAAAAGAATTGCATAAAGAAGTAGAAAAAATGGCATTAGAAACGTATAAAGCATTGAAATGTGAAGTTTATTCTAGAGTTGACATGATAGTTACAGAGCAAGGAATACCTTATATTTTAGAAGTAAACACACTTCCAGGGATGACTAAAAACAGTTTAATTCCTAAAAGTGCAGCCGCTCTAAATATAGGATTTCCTAAACTAATTGATATGATAATAGAAGATTCAATGAAAATAAGCAGATAAGCCATATGAAAGAAAATAGTAAATCAAAATAGACTAGCATACTCACGCATTATTTTTTTTCATGTGCCTAAACTTAATTATATGCAAAATATTGAATAAATAATAATGAGGGAGAATCTCCAGCTGATGGAATTCTCCCTCTTTTATTTGCTTAGATAGTTACTGTTTCTTTTTGCAGTCCTTGCAGACACCTTTCATTACTAAGTCGTGGTCTGTTAAAGTAAAGCCTGTAGAATTTTGGACAATTTCTTGAATTTGAAGCATAGGACATGGAATTTCAACTTCTTTATGGCAAATGTCACATTCTAAATGATGCCTATGTGTGTTTCCCTTAAGCTTATATGAAAATACTCCATCATTAAGAGTTATTTTTTCTGTAATTTCTTTTTCTTCAAATAATTCTAATGTTCTATAAATGGTACTTAAATTAATATTTATGTCATTGCATCTATAAATCTGGTGTATTTTTTCAGCAGATAAACTATTTTCTGAATTTTTTAATATATTTAAAATTTCTATTCTTCCTTTAGTAATTTTAATCTCTTTTGCTTTTAAAATTTCTTTTAGTTCCATTTTCATATCCCCTAACAACTAAATATTAAATATATTATATCATATATCAATAGTTTCATTAAGGCACATTCAAAAAAATAACATCTTAAATCCAAAAAATATGAGTGCAATACCCGCAAAAAAGTTTGCATATCTCGTCACAAATTTTATCTTTTTTATATATCTGCAAATAAAAAAACCTATTGTACAAATAAATAGTGTTATTAGTCCAATTAAGACTGAATTAACACAAAGTAATAAGTTTCTGGAAACTTGGTGGAATGCAGTAAAGCCAATGACTAAAGCATCTATACTAACCGATATTCCAAGTATTATGCAGGTGCTATTTTTTATTAGGAGTTCCTTTTCCTTTTCTTTAACTCCATCTATTATAATAAGTATTCCTACAATTCCCATAATTATTCCACCTGCAATAGAAGAAATATTAGTAATATACGTATCAAATAAATATCCTAAACTTCCTCCCACATATGTAAATAAAAATTGAAAAAATGCAAAAGATAATACAAATTTCATTTTATGTTCTTTCTTAAGTATTGGATTTAAACCAATACCTAAGGTTACTCCAAAAGCATCCATAGCTAATGCGATTGCTATTATCACAACATCATATAAATTCATTTTCTCATCCCCTCTAAATATTAAACTTATTCTATAATAATTAAAGTTTTCTTAAATATATGCAAAAAAAAATAAAAAAAGTCTTTATTAAATACTTTTTTTATTGTATATTAATAAATAGCGTATTACTATAGTTAAATAGTATATCACATTTAAACTGTTTAGTATAACAAACAAGGAGGAAATTTCATGTCAAATTGTATAATAGCCCAATCAGGAGGTCCAACATCGGTAATTAATTCGAGTGTAGTAGGACTTTTAAATGCTAATAAGGAACTAAAAACTTTTAAAAAGGTATATGGTGGGTTAAATGGTATTGAGGGCATATTAAATAGAAATATAATTGATTTATCATCAATCTCTGATGAAGAAATCAATCACTTTAGATTTACTCCATCTTCTGGACTAGGATCTTGCAGATATAAATTAAAAGATGTAGATTCTTGCAGTCAAGAATATGAATACTTAATAAATATTCTTAAAGAATATGACATAACATCATTTTTTTATATTGGTGGAAATGATTCTATGGATACTATTGCTAAGCTTTCCAAATATGCAAAGCTTAATAATATTGATATAACATTTATAGGTATTCCTAAAACTATAGATAATGATTTGAAATTTACTGATCATACTCCTGGCTTTGGTAGTGCAGCAAAATTTATAGGAACAACTGCACTTGAAACATATTTAGATGCGTCAGTTTATATTAATAATGGTATATTTATTTTAGAAACTATGGGAAGAGATACTGGATGGCTTGCAGCTTCAGCTTGCATTGCAAAACTGCATAACAAATCAGTAGCAGATTTTATATATCTTCCTGAAGTTGCATTTAATAAAGATAAATTTATAAAAGATGTTAAACAAAAATTTGAAGAACAAAATAAAGTTTACATAATAGTTTCAGAGGGAATAAGAGACGAAAATGAAAGATTTATTTCTGAATTTGAATGTGTATCTGAAGATAAGTTTGGACATGCTCAACTAGGTGGCGTTTCAAATTATTTAAGAATGCTAATTCTTGAAGAAGGTTTTACAACTAGGGTTAAAGCATTAGAACTTGGTGTGCTGCAACGTTGCGCAATGCATTGTGCTTCAGATACTGACTTAACAGAAGCATATAATGTTGGTAAAATGGCTTTGAAATATGCCACTGAAGGTGAAACTGGTAAAATGGTTAACATTAATAGAGAATGTAATGAACCTTATAAAGTTGCTTATTCTTTAGTTGATGCACATAAAGTAGCTAATAATGTAAGATATTTTCCTACAGAATGGATTAATGAAGAAGGCAATTTTGTAACTGATGAAGCATGTTCCTATTTTGAACCATTAATAAAGGATATTCCAAATTTAACTTTTGAAGGGAATCTTCCAAAGTATAAAGTATTTAATCAATAAGATGCATTCAAAAAAATAATGGGATGTATAAATATGAATCAAATTTTTATTACATCCCATAAAATAATTAATAGTATTTTTAAATTTAGTGCTGAAATAATTAGTATTAGATATACTTTTATTGTTCAGTGTTAATTTAAATTTAGTGGTTATTATTTGATTTTTCCTAAGCAAATATCTTCCAATACATTTAAAAACATATTAACTTCATCAATTGAATTATATAGTGCAAAGCTTACTCTTACCATTCCTAACATTTTTTTTGTGGGATTTTCAAGAAATTCCTTAGCATCTGCTTCACTTACGTTCATAAGTCTTCTACAATAAGGATGAGCGCAAAACCAGCCATGTCTTACAGAAATCCCTTTCTTTTTAGCTAAAATTTCTGCAACATCGTGATGATACATGTTTTCTAGATTAAAAGTTGCAATTCCAAGCCTATCACTTATATCGTTAGTATCTCCATAATTTATTAATTTAGGAATACTATTAAATCCTTTTATGGTATGATCTAAAAGAATTTTTTCTTGTTTTTCTATATAATCATATCCAATTGTATTTATAATCCTTAATGAATTAATTAAGCCCATTACCCCTAAAAAATTTTGTGTCCCTGCTTCATTTTTATCTGGTGGAGGGAGGTATGTGATTTCATTATCAAGGACCAAATCGACTGTTCCACCACCTAAATAATCTGGATCTGCATTTGCAAAATCTTCTTTTAATCCTATTATCACTCCAACTCCAAAAGGAGAATAAATTTTGTGTGATGAAAACACCAAAAAATCAATTTGTTCATTATCTGCATTTCCACTAATATTAACTCTTCTATGTGGTACAAGTTGTGCACCATCTACTATTAATTTAGCATCATACTTATGAACTAGTTTAGCTATAAAATGAATATCATTAATATAACCTGTTACATTAGAGGCTCCAGTAAGAGACACATACTTTACTCTACCGTAATTCGTCTTTAGTTTTTCTTCTAATTCTTGAATTTTAAGCCTACCATTTTCATCCACTTCAATATATTCTACTTTTCCTCTATTTCTCCAGGGCAAATCGTTTGAGTGATGCTCCATTCTTGAAGTTAATATTATTTCATTTGGCTCTTTTATAAGAGTCTTTGCTAATTTATTTATGCCTTCAGTGGTATTATTAACATAAATAACAACATACTTTTCTTTATCTTTTATATTAAAAAAAGTCATTAAAAAATTTTTGGATTCCTTATATAAATTAGTAGTTATTTCTGCTTTTTGACCTGTACCTCTTCCTATAGAAGCATAAGTATTGCTCAATTTTTTTATATATTCAATACTTGACTTAATAGGTGGAGTTGTAGCTGCATTATCGAAGTTTATTCCATCAATGCATTTTCCATTTGAATCACAAACTTTTTCGTCTAATCCAATAAATAAGTCTTTAATGTTTTTTTCGTTTTCTATCTTCATATGCATCTCCTCCAATATATATTATTCCGATAACATATTTATTGTGCACTTAAGTAGAGAACCCAAATCTATGATTTGGAGTGAATCACTTACTCAGCGAGTGAATACGAGTCGAGTTTCTTCTAGATAAGTGAGATAAGTGAGAGTCAAAATTTTATATTTTGTTACTCGAACTTAGCTAACAACCGTAGGGTGCTAGCTTCATATATAAAATTGATTTGGTTCCTCGAACTTAGTTAACTCGTGGATACGAGTTAACTTCCGTAATAATGATTTGGCGTGAATCAATATATTTTCTTCTAAATTTTGTACTATATACATTTATGTTGAATAATATTTAAGAGTAGTAACTATTATTTATTTCAAGGAGGTAATATAAAATGAACCCTGATGAAAAATATATGTCTCAAGTTAATTTAGATAGTGCAGATATTAAATTTGTTCCACTGTCAGTTATTAATAAAAGTCTTCGTGATGATGTTAATACTAATTTTGATAATATTCATAATTTAGATTTATTTCCCTCTGAAACAGGACTTCCAGAACTATGTTATTATTCTAATGAGCCCGAGGACTTTAATAGTAGAAATACTAACTCCAATATTAATACAGCTAAAGATACAATTCCGACTACTTTTGACGTTTTAAGAAGCCTTGACTTGGATTTAGATGAAACAGAAGATCTTGAAAGAGTTAATTCAGATAATGATGTTAATAAAATTTATTCGAGAATTGAGAAAGGAAATCCAGGTATTTTTGCGACACTTTATTCATATAGAATTCCACGTCCAATTGTAAGAGTAATTGTTAAGCGATTAATAAGATTAACATTGTCACATTGTAATAGAGAAAATAATTATTAATAGAATAAATGTTAAATTAGCCCTATGTAAAAGCCTCTAAAGATTTTGAGCTGTTTTATTTCAAAATCTTTAGAGGCTTTTGCAAATTCAAATTAGAAATAAAGTTGATGATTTGTGAAGTGTTATGCATATGAAAGAAAATAGACTAGCATATTGACTCATTATTTTTTTGAATACGCTTTATATCAAATCGTTAGCATAGCTAAAATTTTCTTAAATAAGATTGGTTTTATACTTTCAATATCCGTAGGTTCCTTTAAGATAATAGTTGTAAAGCACACGCTACCAACTAATTCAATTATCATAAACAATGTCATTTCAGCTTCTTCTTTTTTCATTCCTTCATCAGTTAAATTTTTAATGAAAATATCTAATACTTTTTTAACATCTTCATATTCCTCGGGCTTCATTACAGCTTTTCTATATAATCCCCACGATATATTTTTATTTATAAGTTTTAGTAAGGATACGTTACATTTTAAATAATTAACTATATAATCTATAAAAAATAATGTTCTTTCTCTAAAATTTTCAATTCCTAAATCATTTGTTTTAGCTAATCCTTCTTTTATGATTTCATTACTTTTTTGAAGAATTAATTTATTTAAAATATCATATTTATCATTAAAATATAAATAAAAGGTTCCTTTTGCAACTCCAGCATTTTTTGATATATCATCAATAGATGTTTTTTCTATACCATTTTCAAGAAATAAATTATATGCAGCTAAAAATAACTCTCTTTCTTTTAGCTGTTTCTTTTTTTGTGTGAAACTTATTTTATCATTTTTTAAAGTCATTTTTTGCCTCCCAATAATACTTTGATTTTATTATAAAGTAAATTATACAATAATCCAAATTATATGCTTATTCATAAAATATACTAGCATACTGAATTGTTATTTTTATAAATATTCATGAATTGATATAACCATTATAAAATAGTATAATTAGTAAAGAAAATCTACACCTCTGAAAAGAGTGCGAAGCACAATTAGGAACTTATTAAGCGCAATAAAGAACTTTAATTGTCAATTGAAACTAATTGTGAATTGAATTTTACTTAGGTGTATTTTTGGTTTTCAGTTAAACTACTGGAGGATAAAAAATGATTGTATTAAGTTGTAAAAATATATGTAAAAGTTATGGAATAAATATTATTTTAAAGGATATAACATTTTCAATTAATGAAGGGGATAAGGTTGGAATAATAGGTTCAAATGGAGAGGGAAAAACAACTTTATTTAAGATAATTTCAAAAGAACTCACTCAAGATGATGGTGAAGTTTTTATAGATAAGAACAAATCTTTAGGGTATCTTGCTCAACATTTAGCATTAGATTCAAGTCACACAATTTATGATGAAATGTTACTTGTTTTTGAAGATATTACAAAATTAGAAAATAAAATTTTGGATTTAGAATTAAAAATGAATGAGCCTTATGATGAAAAAAATGCTTCTTATCATGACAAAATTATAAAAGATTACGGAATAGCTCAAGACCTTTATGAAAATAGGGGGGGGTATACATATAAAGGTGAAATATCTCGTGTAATTAAAGGGCTTGGATTTACGGAAGATGATTTTAGCAAATTGATTTCAAATTTAAGTGGAGGACAAAAAACTAGAGTTGCTCTTTGTAAACTGCTACTTTTAAACCCCGATATATTGCTACTTGATGAACCTACTAATCATTTAGATTTAGAAGCAATTGAATGGCTTGAAGAATATTTAAAAACTTATAAAGGTACTGCAATTGTAATTTCTCATGATAGATTTTTTTTAGATTCTGTAACTACAAGAACATTTCAAGTTATAAATGGTCATGTGAATTGCTATAATGCACCTTATACTAAATCATTAGAATTAATGGAAAAAGATCATGATGCTAAATTAAAAGCTTATAATCTGCAACAATCAGAAATTAAAAGGCAAGAAGCAATAATAGAAAAGTTTAGATCATTTAACAGAGAGAAAAGCATTAAAGCTGCTGAAAGTAGAGAAAAAGCACTTGATAAAATGGAAATTATAGATGCTCCAGATAAGGAAAAAGCTGCATCTAAAATTAAATTTGAAGCTTCAGTTAAAAGTGGATATGATGTACTTCATATTGAAAATTTAGCTAAAAGTTATGTTGATAAGAAATTATTTTCTGGTTTATCTTTTGATTTAAAAAGAGGGGAAAAAATTGCATTAATAGGTGAAAATGGACGTGGTAAAACTACTCTTTTCAATATTATAATGGATAAGATTAAAAGCGATTCTGGCATTAAAGTATTGGGGGTAAATGTTAATGTTGGTTATTATGATCAAGAACAATCAAATCTTAATCCAGATAAAACAGTATTAAATGAAGTATGGGACGATTTCCCTGAGTTAACCACAAGTGAGCTTAGAGGATTTCTTGGTTCTTTCCTCTTTAGAGGTGATGATGTATTTAAGGAGATAAATAAATTAAGTGGTGGAGAAAGATGCAGAGTAAATCTTTTGAAATTAATGCTATCAAAATCAAATTTACTTCTTTTAGATGAACCGACAAACCACTTAGATATTCCTTCTAGAGAAGCACTTGAGCAAGCAATCTTAAGTTATGATGGTACATTAATTGTAATTTCACATGATAGATATTTTTTAAATAAAGTAATTCATAGAATATTAGAATTACAAGAAGATGGAGTTCAAGAGTACCTTGGAAATTATACTTATTATACTGAAAAGAAAAAAAATCCTCAAAGATTTGAAACATATGAAGGTTTAGCTACAGGAAAAACTAAAACTCAATTACATGAAGAAAAGAAAAAGAAAAAAACTTTAGATAAAGAAGCTAAAGCTAAACAAAATGAGATTAAGACTATAGAAAATAATATAAGTACAAATGAAGAAGCCCTTGAAAAGCTACAAGAGGAACTTTGCAAAGAAGAGATTTACTCAAACCCAGTTGAAAGTGAAAGAGTAAGTAAAGAAATTAAAGTTCTTGAAGCGGTTATAGAAAAACTTTACGAACAGTGGGAAGAAAGTTCAAATTAATACTAATTGAATTAGTAGGTGATAATATAAGTTTCTATGTACAACTAAACCTATAATTAATTTATAATTATAGGTACTTTTTTTAATATAAATTAATATTTATATTAAAGAAGTATTTTTAATTTTGGAGGAAATATGCAAGATAAAAATCCTAAGAGCCTTTTTGGAATAGACATAAATGAATACACTCAAAATGTTCAATTTGATATACTGGTAACACAAATAGATTTTTTATATTTAAGGTCTTCAGGATCAGCCACTGGAAACTTTAGAGTTGATACAAGGTTTTTAGAATATGCAAGTGCTAGTAGAAATCATGGAATTCCAGTTGGAGCATATCATTTTGGCGTTCCAACTTATGATTTAACAGATGCCGATAGACAATGTGATGATTTTATAAATACACTGCAGGAGGGTTTTGGAAACAAAGATTATGGAGATTTATTTCCTGTGCTAGATATAGAAACACCTATAGATAAATCCATAACTACAAAAACATTAATTGATTGGATTGATAGATTTAGAAAAAGATTTGAGAGAAAAACTAGAAGAAGACTTATGCTTTATACAGGAACAGATTTTGTAGAACTTTATAATAATTTCTACATTCCTGGACGTGGTTATCCTTTGAAGAATATGATATTATGGATTGCTATGTATACAAAAATTCCTATTAATCCTAAATTTCCACCCAATGTTGGAGGATGGACTAGATGGAGAATATGGCAATACAGTGAAGATCAAGTTGTTCCGGGAGCTGGAAATCCTCTTGATGCAAATTGGGGACCAGATAATATAGATTTATTAATTCAACCTCATGTTGTTACTGGGCTACAAGCAAGATTCGAAAATGGGAACATATATGTTTCCTGGAATAGGAATAACGATATAGATCTATTAGGATATAATATTTTTGTAAACAAAGAATGGGTAGGTACAGTTGATGAGAATGCTACACATTATTTAATAACTAGAGATAAATTAAATATTCAAAAGAATATTCCTATAGAAGTGGCAATTGAAGCTTTTGACTATGACGGAGAAACATCTAAAACACGTGCAAAAGTAAATTTATAGATTGGATAAGGTATCTTCAAAAAATAACTACTCAATATATTAGTATATTCTGCACCATACTTTATTGATATAATTCATGGATAGCACTACTATCGATGAATTGAATATCTTAATATGGTACAAAATATACAGCATATATTGGAGCGTTATTTTTTTGGAATCTAATTAATATTTGATTCATATATAATAATATTATTATATATAACAGTTTGAATATGATATAATGAAAATATTGATGAAAATTCAATATTATTGTAAATGTTTATCAATAATTTATATAAAAGTAATGATAAAACATATTAATTTTAGATTAGGCACATTCAAAAAAATAGCAAGTCAGCATGCTAGTCTATTTTGCGTCATGAGGAAGCTCGACTCGTATACACTCGCTGAGTAAGTGATTCACACAAAATCATTTTTTAATGAGGTTAACGCCTTTGGTTGTTAACTAAGTTCGAGGAACCAAATGTAAAATTTGGACTCTCACTTATCTACTCATCGGCATGTTCACCTAATAGCCCACTATGAGGCAAACATACCTCCTTGTCTGACGCAAAATATACATAGCATCATTGACTTGCTATTTTCTTTCATGTGCCTAAAATACTACTTCCTTGAAAGGAGAAGAACGAGTGGAAAAAGGTACCGACAAAAGAGCACAAGATAATAAGAAGAGTGATAAAAAACAAAAGAAGATTATGCAAGCAATAGTAGCATTTGTAGTAATAGGAGCTGTAGCATTAGCTGCATATTCATTATCTGTAAAAGGTATAGTTAAGGAGTGGGATAATAAAATATATCCAGGCGTAACTGTACAAGACGTGGATCTTGGAGGTATGACTAAAGAAGAAGCAAAAAATAAGCTTACTGAAACATTTGAGACAGCTATAGATAATAAAAAATTACCTGTAGTGATAGGGGACAAGCAATACGAACTTATTTATTCAGATATAACGCCCAAATATGATATAGATGGAACAGTGGAACAAGCTTATAAATTTGGAAAAGAAAATGGAATTTTTAGGGGATATATGGCCATAAAAAATTCGAATAGTGAAAAGAATCAGATTTCATTAGGATTTTCTTATGATGAAGAAAAATTAAAAGCCTATGAAGAAAAATTACAAAAGGATGTTACTCAATCGGCTAAGGATGCTACAATTAGTATAGAGAAAGGTAATATGTCTGTTAAACCTGAAGCAGAAGGAAGAACAATAAATTTAGATACATTAGACTCAAAATTAAAAGAAGGTATAAATGGGGATCTTAATTCTACAAATCAAGTAACAGTGGATTTAGAAACAACAAAACCAAGAGTAAGTAAAGAAGATTTAGCGAAAATAAAGGGTGTAATGGGGACTTTCTCATCAAGTTACTCTACATCTGCAGTAGGAAGAAGTAAGAATATAGAAATAGCAACAGCAGCAATAAATGGAACTGTGGTTATGCCCGGTGAAACATTTAGCTTTAATGATGTTGTAGGACCTAGAACAATTGAAAGAGGATTCCAAGAAGCTGGAACATATGTAGGGAATAAAGTAGAACCAGGAATTGGTGGTGGTATATGTCAAGTATCTACTACTGTTTATAGAGCAGTAATGAAAGCTAACTTAAGATCTGTTGAAAGAACAAATCATTCTATGGTAGTAGGTTATGCTGAACCTGGGCTTGATGCCACAGTTTCTTACGGTTATTTAGATTACAAGTTTAAAAATACTTATGATTTTCCAATTTATATTCAAGGAAGTACTGAAGGCAAAGTAATGACTTATAATATATATGGGGATCCAAGTGCATTAAATGGAAAAACATATAATATGGTAAATGAAATCCTTGAAACCATACCACCTGAAACTAAGGTAGTACTTGATAGTAGCTTGCCAGAAGGAAAAGAAGTTAGTGAAGGTTTAAGTATGACTGGATATAAAGTAAGATCATATCAAATTACTTATGAAAATGGAGTGGAAGTAAAGAGAGACGTTATATCAACAGATAATTATGCAAGTGTTGGGATAGTGGTTAAAAAAGGAACTCAACCAGCTACGGCGGTGACACCACCAACACCACCCCAAATAGCAGAGCCAGCACAATAAATTAAATATTTAGAATAAAATTAGGCACATGAAAGAAAATAACAAGTCCAAAATGCCATGGATATTTTTCATCAGGCAAGGAAGTAGATTGTACTCATAGTGGGCCTATTAGGGCAATCTGCTGACGCAGGATGATGGAAAATAGGCTGGCAGATGGACCTGTTATTTTTTTGAATGTGCCTTAAAGCATATTTTCTTTAAAAATGAGATTAATATATTAAAGAGAATATGTTTTTTTATTTCTAAAAAGTTAAATAGCATGCTGACTTGTTATTTTTTTGAATATGCCTTAATTATAGATATGATTAGGTAATGAAAATTTTGACTTGTTATGAACCGTATAGTATAATTTTAAAATAAAAGTGGACTAATTTTTTTGACAAAAATAGGAGAAGGTGAAATTTTGAATTTAAATATAGTATTATATAACCCTGAAATACCTCAAAATACAGGAAACATTGCAAGAACTTGTGTTCTTACAGATAGTAAATTGCATTTAATAAAACCATTAGGATTTGAAATAAACGATAAACAAGTTAGAAGAGCAGGTTTAGATTATTGGAAAGACTTAGATTTAGAAATACATGAAAGCTATGAAGATTTTATAAATAAATACGGAGATAAAAGAATATTTTTAGCAACTACTCATGGAGGAACTCATTTTGATGAAATTGCCTTTGAAGAAGGAGATTTTATAATGTTTGGAAGAGAATCTAGTGGAGTTCCAGAAGAAGTGCATAATAGACACGCTGGACTTAGAGTCCCTATGATAAAATCAAGTACTAGAAGTTTAAATTTGTCAAATACAGTAGCTGTAGTAGCTTATGAAGCTTTAAGACAAATAGGATTTCCTAATATGAAATAATAAAGAGGAAGTAAAATATATGGAAAAGATAAAAATAATAACAGATAGTACTGCTGATTTATCCAAAGAAATATATGAGAAGTATGATATAGAAGTTTTGCCGCTATTAATAAATTTTGGAGAAGAAAGTTATTTAGATGGAGTTGAAATAAATCCTAATAAAATATTTGAAAGAATAGAAAATGAGGATGTACTTCCCACTACAGCTCAAGTGATTCCAAGTAGATTTATTGAGACTTACAAGAAATATGTAAGTGAAGGATACAAAATTATATCAATTCATATGTCTTCTTCAATGAGTGGAACATATCAATCAGCATTTATAGCAAAGGAAACATTAGAAACTCAAGATATAATTGTTATTGATTCTCAAAATGTTACAGCAGCGTTAGGAATGCTAGTTATAAAAGCTGCTAAGCTTAGAGAAAAAGGATATGACATTGCAAAAATAGAAGAAGAATTAAATAATATTAAATACCAAATAAGGCTTTCGGTTTATTTTGATTCTTTAGAGTATCTTGTTAGAGGCGGAAGAATTTCTAAAACGGCTGGTAAAGTTGGTGGTATGCTTGGAATAAAGTTAATATTGGAAATAAGAGATGGTCTTATGTCTGTAAAAGATAAAATTAGAGGTAATAAAAAATCAATTAAGAAAATTATTAGTGATTTAGAAAATGCAAATTTAGATGATGAAGTACCAGTGATATTAATTGATGTAAATAATATTGAAATTAAAGAAGCTCTTAGAGTGTATATGAAAAACAATAAAGTTAATTTTATAGAATGTCCAGTTGGATCAACTGTAAGTATACATTCAGGGCCAGGGTGTTGTGGATTAGTATTTTTAAATAAATAATTTTAAAAGATAATAAAAAATACAGACACATGCGTTATAATATTTTGAGCTATACTAATTTTAATTAAGGCATATGAAAGAAAATAGCAAGCCAAAGATGCAATGTATATTTGACGTTAAATAATTAGGTAACATGCTTACATAGTATAGAGTTTAATAGCTAGCATACTTGCTTGTTGCTTTTTGAATATGTCTAAAGTACGTGAACATTAATTAAAATTAGCTTAAGCCTAAAATATAAGGTGTGTTTTTTTATAGTAAACTTGCATTATGACGGTAAGACGGGGTATACTATATAAAAGATTGTTAATTATAACTCATTAACAAAAATGAATACGTTTAACTAGGAGAGTAATACATAGTCATAAGGGGGATATTTATGAATTTAGATTATAGAATGAAGATGACGCAAGAACAGAGATTGATATTAACGCAAAATATGCAACAATCTATAAAGCTTTTGCAAATGTCTCTTCATGATTTAAGAGAGTACATTGACAATGAATATTCAGAAAATCCTGTTTTAGAAGTAAATGAGGAAATAATTTCATATGATGATGTACAAGCAAATGAACAAATGAATACAGAAGATAGATATGATCATAAAAAGATAGTTGAAGAATTATATTCTGATAATTATAATGATAGATCAGAAAAAAGTTACTCTGGGGAAGATGTTTCACCACTAAATTTCATTGAAAAAAAGATATCATTAAAGGATTATCTGCAAGAACAATTAGTTGAAGTGAACATAGATCAATATATGCTAACTATATGTAAATATATTGTTGAATCATTAGATAATAGAGGTTATTTAGAAATATCAATAGAAGAACTTGCAGAAGAATTAAATATATCCAAAGAAATAATTGAACAAGCTTTGAAATTAGTCCAATCGTTAGAACCATATGGTATAGGTGCTAGAAATATTAAAGAATGCCTATTTATTCAGAGTTCAAAATTGAATATTTTAGATGAGATAATAGAGAAGATAATCTCAAATCATTTAGAAAATATTGCAGAAAATAAATATGAATTAGTTGGAAAGGATCTTAACATATCACCAAGGGAAGCACAGAGATATGGAGATTTAATTAAAAAATTAGAGCCTAAGCCATCAAGAGGATTTTATACAGGAGAAGAAGTTAATTATATAATTCCAGATGCTGAAATAAAAAATATAGATGGTGAATTTTTCATATTAATGAATGAAAGTGTTTTACCTAGACTCATGATAAATAAAACTTATAAAGATGTTTTGCAAAATAATCGAGATTTAGAAACCAATGCTTATGTTAAAGATAAAATTAATCAAGCATTGTTTTTAATTAAATCAATAGAGCAAAGAAAAAATACGTTATATAAAGTTTTAGAATGTGTGATTAATAAACAAAAAGATTTCTTTAAGTTTGGTAAGCAATATATAAAACCTTTAACATTAAAAGAAGTTGCAGAAATAATTGAAGTTCACGACTCTACAGTAAGCAGAGCAATTAAAGATAAGTATGTATTAACAAGTTATGGAACTATAAAAATAAAAGATTTATTTGCAAATGGACTATCTTCAAATAATAATGATGATATGGCAACTATAAAAATAAAAAATGAAATAAAGAGAATAATTGATGAAGAGAATAAAGGTAAGCCCCTTTCAGATCAAATAATAAGTTCTATGTTAGGCGATAAAAATATGAATATTTCACGTAGAACAGTTGCTAAATATAGAGAAGAATTGGGGATTAAAGCTTCTTCTATGAGAAAAAGACTTTAGTTAGGCACATGAAAATAAATAACAGGTCCAAAGTTGCCATGAATATTTTTCGTTTGGACATTCAATCCATAATTGTTAATTAATTTTAAATATATAATAAAAAATTTCATTAAGGCACATGAAAGAAAATAACAAGTCCAAAATGCCATGGATATTTTTCATCAGGCAAGGAAGTAGATTGCACTCATAGTGGGCCTATTAGGGCAATCTGCTGACGCAGGATGATGGAAAATAGGCTGGCAGATGGACCTGTTATTTTTTTGAATGTGCCTAAAGTAATTTCAATATGAATTATTTCCAAAAGTTACAAAAAAGTTTGCTAAAAATTAATTGTAATAGAGTTTTTTTGTTTTTTTTGAAATATTATAAAAAAAATTTTGATAAAGCCTTTAAAATTTCATTAAGTTGCTTTATAATAATAGAAGTGGGACATAATGAAGTTATATGGGACACTTAATGACCAAAGGAGTGTTTGAGTTGCAGGAAATATTGGAATTACAAAAAAAGATAGTTCCTGAGCTTGTAAATACATTAGAGAAAAGGTATAACGTACTCAGAACAATCTGTCATAATGAACCTATAGGAAGAAGAGTTCTTGCTGATATGTTAAATATTGGTGAAAGAACAGTTAGAACAGAAATAGGTTTTTTAAAGGAACAAGGATTAATTGAGATAAATACTTCTGGAATGGCAGTTACAAGTGAAGGCTTAGAGCTTATATATAAATTAAATGATTTTATTCATGAAATAAAAGGCCTTTCAGAAGTTGAAAAGAAAATAGAATCTTTTCTTAATTTAAAAAAAGTAATCATAGTCCCAGGAGATGTTGAAGAAAATCCTTTAGTATTAAAGGATTTGGGAAAGGCTTGTGCAAATTATGTAAAAGATGTTTTAGAAGATAATTCTATTATAGCTTTAACAGGTGGAAGCACATTAAAAGAAGTTGTAGAGGCATTTCCTAAAATAACAAATTTATCTAAAATCCAAGTAGTACCAGCAAGAGGTGGCATGGGTAAGAAGGTTGAAACTCAAGCAAATACTTTAGCTGCAACCTTAGCTAAAAAGCTAAATGGTACGTATAAAATGCTTCATATTTCAGAAAACTTAAGTTTAGATATACTAGATACATTACTTAAGGAAGAGGCTGTTAAGGCAGTAATAGATACTATACATAAAGCAGATATATTAATATATGGTATAGGTAATGCTGTTCAGATGGCTAGAAAAAGAGGAGTTCCACAGCTAGAAATAGATAATTTAATTAATCAAGGAGCTGTTGGAGAAGCATTTGGATGTTATTTTAACAAAAACTCAGAAATAATCTCAGAAACTACCGCTGTTGGAATTAAAATTAATGAAGCAAGAAAAATAAAAACACATATTGCAGTAGCAGGTGGGCAGAATAAAGTTGAATCTATAATATCAACTGAATTTAATGACGTAAATGGAATATTAGTTACAGATGAGGCAACAGCCGATGGAATACTAAAGAGACTAGATAATGAAATTCAGTTATTAAAGTAGTTTGTAAAATTTATTTTTATAAAAAAAAGAAAAACATTATTAGGAGGTAATTGTAATGGTAAACGTAGCAATTAATGGTTTTGGAAGAATAGGTAGATTGGCTTTAAGATTAATGATTAACAACCCTGAATTTAACGTGGTTGCAATCAATGACTTAACAGATGCTAAAATGTTAGCTCACTTATTCAAATATGATTCAGCTCAAGGAAGATTCGATGGAGAAATCGAAGTTAAAGAAGGAGCTTTCGTGGTAAACGGAAAGGAAATCAAAGTTACTGCTGATTCTAACCCAGCAAACTTACCTTGGGGAGCATTAAACGTAGATATCGTTTTAGAATGTACTGGATTCTTTGCAACAAAAGCAAAAGCTTCAGCTCATATCGAAGCAGGTGCTAAGAAAGTTGTTATTTCAGCTCCAGCTGGAAACGACCTTCCAACAGTAGTATTTAATGTAAACCACGATATATTAAAAGCAGAAGATACAGTTATTTCAGGTGCTTCATGTACTACTAACTGTTTAGCTCCATTTGCTAAAGTGTTAAGTGATCAATTTGGATTACAAAAAGGATTCATGACTACAATCCATTCTTATACTAATGATCAAAATACTTTAGATGCTCCACACAGAAATGGTGATTTAAGAAGAGCTAGAGCTGCTGCAGCTTCAATCATTCCTAACTCAACTGGTGCTGCTAAAGCAATCGGATTAGTTATTCCTGCATTAGCTGGAAAATTAGACGGAGGAGCTCAAAGAGTTCCAACTATCACTGGTTCATTAACTGAATTAGTTTGTACTTTAGATAAGAAAACAACTGCAGAAGATATTAATGCTGCTATGAAAGCTGCTGTAACTGAATCTTTCGGATATACTGAAGATCCAATAGTTTCTTGTGATATTATAGGAAGCAGCTTCGGATCATTATTTGATGGAACTCAAACTAAGGTTATGGAAGTTAATGGAGAACAATTAGTTAAAGTAGCTTCTTGGTACGATAACGAAATGTCATACACTAACCAATTAATCAGAACTTTAGGATACTTCGCTAACTTAAAGTAATTTGAAACTAACTAAACATAATTGCGCAAATTTATGTTAAAGTAAATAAGTCTGGTTTTGTAGTATAAGGCTATAAAGCCAGACTATTTTAAAATATTCTAAAAATAAATTTTTGAGGTGATTTTTAATGAATTTCAATAAAAAAACAATCGAAGATATAGATGTAAATGGAAAAAAAGTATTAGTTAGATGTGACTTTAATGTACCATTAAAAGATGGTGTTATAACTGATGAAAACAGATTAACTGGAGCACTTCCAACTATAAAATATTTAGTTGAACACAATGCAAAAGTTATTCTTTGCTCACATTTAGGAAAAGATGCTTCAAAATCATTAGCACCAGTAGCTACAAGATTAAGCGAAATGCTAGATAAAGAAGTTCTTTTTGCTAGAGATGAAGAAGTTGTAGGCGAAAATGCTAAAAAAGCTGTTGCTGATATGAAAGATGGAGACATCGTATTATTAGAAAACACTAGATGTAGAAAAGAAGAAACTAAGAATATTGCAGAATTCTCTAAAGAATTAGCTTCATTAGCTGACGTATTTGTTAACGATGCATTTGGAACAGCGCATAGAGCTCACTGTTCAACAGTTGGAGTAACTGATTATCTTGATACTGCTGTATGTGGATATTTAATTCAAAAAGAATTAAAATTCTTAGGAAATGCAGTTGAAAGTCCAGTAAGACCTTTCGTTGCTATCTTAGGAGGAGCAAAGGTTTCAGATAAAATTGCTGTTATCAACAATCTTTTAGATAAAGTTAACACAATTATCATCGGTGGTGGAATGGCTTATACATTCTTAAAAGCTCAAGGATATGAAATTGGAACTTCGCTAGTTGAAGAAGACAGACTTGATTATGCTAAAGAAATGATTGCAAAAGCTGAAGAAAAGGGCGTTAAGTTCTTATTACCAGTAGATCATAGAGTTGCTGCAGAATTCAAGGATGTTGAAGCTGTAGTTACAGAAGACCAAAATATTCCAGTTGGAAGCATGGGATTAGATATCGGACCAAAGACAGACGTTTTATATGCTGATGCTATTAAAGATGCTAAAACTGTAATTTGGAATGGACCAATGGGAGTATTTGAATTTGAAAACTTTAATAAAGGAACAATTGCAGTAGCTAAGGCTATGGCAGATGCAGATGCTACTACTATAATTGGTGGTGGAGATTCAGCAGCAGCAGTTAACATTTTAGGATTTGGAGATAAAATGACTCATATCTCAACTGGTGGTGGAGCATCACTTGAATTCTTAGAAGGTAAAGTATTACCAGGAATTGCTGCACTAAACGATTAATTTTATAAGAAGAATAAATCAATACCTTTTACTATAAGCAGATTAATAATTAATGTGTTTGAATAAACGAATTTAAAATAGTAATTACTAAAAATAATATATTTAGAGAAATTATTTAATTAATGTTTTAATAAAATAATTTATAAGATATTGAAGAAGCTTTTGGCCAAAAGCTTCTTCTTAAAATTTTAATTATGAGGTGGATATTAATGAGAAAAGCAATTATCGCAGGTAACTGGAAAATGAATAAAACTGTTGATGAAGCAGTTAAAATGGTAGAAGAATTAAAAACATTAGTTAAAGATGCTACATGTGACGTAGTTGTATGTCCTACTTTTGTATGTTTAGATGCTGTTAAAAAAGCAGTAGCTGGATCAAACATAAAGGTTGCAGCACAAAACATGCACTTTGAAGAAAGTGGAGCTTATACAGGAGAAGTTGCTCCTGGAATGTTAGAAGCTATGGGAATTGATTATGTTGTTTTAGGACACAGTGAAAGAAGAGAATACTTCAATGAAACTGATGAAGCATTAAACAAAAAGGTAAAAAAAGCTTTTGAACACAATATTACTCCAATCCTTTGTTGTGGAGAATCTTTAGAACAAAGAGAAAACGGAACTACTAATAAAGTTATCGAAGCTCAAATCAAAGTGGATATAGCTGGATTAACTAATGACCAAGCAGAAAAACTTGTTATTGCTTACGAACCAATCTGGGCAATCGGAACAGGTAAAACTGCTACTGATGAACAAGCAAACGAAACAATTAAAGCAATAAGAGCTATGGTTGCTGAAATGTATGGATCAGAAGTTGCGGATAAAGTAAGAATCCAATACGGTGGATCAGTTAAACCAAACACAATAAAAGCTCAAATGCAAATGTCTGATATAGATGGAGCATTAGTTGGTGGAGCTAGTTTAGTTGCTACTGATTTTTCTGCAATAGCTAATTATTAAGATTAAGTTTTAGGCATATGAAATAAAATAACAAGTCAAAGATGCGATGTATATTTTGGGTCAGACGAGGAAGTATGTTTTCCTCATAGCGGGCTATTAGGTGAACATGCTGATGAAGTATGACACGAAATAGACTAGCATACTGACTTGTTATTTTTTTGAATATGCCTTATATCTACCTAAAAGTGATTAAAAAATCATTTTTAGGTAGTTTTTTTGCCTTAATATATATCATATTTTTTAAGATAACTTTTCTATTTTTTAAACAATATAAGGGCATTCTGGAATTGATATGCGTAAATTAGCTTATACTTTGATTTTGAACGTTTATAAGTTGCAATAAGTGTAAAAAAATAATATAATTTAAATGATTAATAGTATATAGAATAAACGATAATATTATAATTTTTAATGAAGATATTTGGAGGGATAGGAAAATGTCAAAAAAACCAGTTATGTTAATGATATTAGATGGTTTTGGAATTGCACCAAAATCAGAAGGAAATGCTGTAACTTTAGCAAAGAAACCCAATTTAGATAAATTATTTGAAAAATATCCTACTTCACAGCTACAAGCTAGTGGATTACCAGTTGGATTACCAGAAGGACAAATGGGTAATTCAGAAGTTGGACATTTAAATATTGGATCAGGTAGAATAGTATATCAAGAATTAACTAGAATTACAAAAGCAATCTCAGATGGAGATTTCTTTGAAAATGAAGCACTTAAAATTGCTATGGATAATGCTAAAAAGAGTGGGTCAAGTCTTCATCTAATGGGACTTTTATCAGATGGTGGAGTTCATTCACACATAGATCATTTAAGAGGACTTTTAGAGTTTGCTAAAAAAGAAGGAGTTCAAAATGTTTACGTTCATGCATTTATGGATGGAAGAGATGTAGCACCTTCATCAGGAAAAGAATTCATAGAAAAAACTGAAGCTATAATGTCTGAAGTGGGAGTAGGTAAGATTGCAACTGTAAGTGGTAGATATTATGCTATGGATAGAGATAATAGATGGGAAAGAGTTGAGCTTGCATATAATGCATTAGTTTTAGGCAAGGGTGAAACTGCAAATAGCGCAGTAGAAGCTATGGAAAATTCATATCACGATAATAAAACTGATGAATTTGTATTACCAACAGTAATAACTGAAAATGGTAGCTCAGTTGCTAATATTAAAAATGGAGATTCAGTTATATTCTTTAACTTTAGACCAGATAGAGCTAGAGAAATAACTAGAGCTATTAACGATAAAGAATTTGCTGGATTTAAGAGAGAAACTTTAAATCTTACTTTTGTAACAATGACTCAATATGATAAGACTTTAGAAGGCGTAAATATTGCATATAATCCACAAACTTTAGCTAATACTCTTGGAGAATATGTAAGTAGTAAAGGACTAAATCAACTAAGAATTGCTGAAACTGAAAAATATGCTCATGTTACTTTCTTCTTTAATGGTGGAGTAGAAAAAGAAAATCCAGGTGAAGACAGAGTAGTAATTCCTTCACCAAAGGTTGCAACTTATGACTTAAAGCCAGAAATGAGTGCATATGAAGTAACAGAAGAATTACTAAGTAGATTAGATAGTGACAAATATGATATGATAATCTTAAACTTTGCTAATCCAGATATGGTTGGTCATACGGGAATTGTTGAAGCTGCTGTTAAAGCAATTGAAGCAGTTGATGAATGTGTAGGGAATGTTATAAATAAGGTTTTGGAAAAAGATGGAGATGTATTTATTACTGCAGATCATGGTAATGCAGAAATTATGATAGATTTCTCAACAGGAAATCCATTTACAGCTCATACTACAGAGCCAGTACCATTTGTTTGGGTATCAAATCATACAGAAGGTAAGACGTTAAAAGATGGAAAACTTGCTGATATTGCTCCAACAATGTTAAATCAACTAGGAATTGAAATTCCTACTGAGATGACTGGGGAAAATTTAGTAGTAAATAAATAATTTAAAAAACTGCCTTAAAATGATTAAAAATTATTTTAAGGCAGTTTTTATATATTTTAAAATAGGAATAATTAATAAAATCATATAAAATTCGCAAAAGTATACAGGTTTATTTAATTTTGAGACAAATTTTTCTAAATGAAATATTTTAAAGGAATAGAATTTGTGGGATTTTATAGAATCATTTAAGTAAAACGGTATAAACTAAATCTTAAATTAATATATTTATAAAAAAGATTTAGGATTGATAATATGAAAAAAAAATTTGCATACTCTGCTGATTTTGATGAAATCACTGAAAATTTATTTAGAGAAGCTAATTATCTAGGTCAAGGAAATAATGGTGTGGTGTATGAATTACCAAATAAGAAAGCTATCAAAATATTTTTAAGAAAAAAGGTATGTAATGATGAGGGAAGCATTCTTTCTAAAACTAATGGATCTAAATATTTTCCGTATTTATATAAAAGGGGGAAGTTCTATGTGATAAGAGATATGGTAGAAGGCAAAAGACTTGATAAACATATAAAACAAAATGGACTAAGTCAAAGATTAATCGAAAATATATATGATTTACTATTAGAATTTAAAAGGCTTAAATTTAAAAAGTTAGATATTAGATGTAAAGATATTTACGTTTCAGATAATGAAAAGCTTATGATAATAGACCCTAAAAAAGCTTATACTAGAAAAGTTGATCATCCAAGGCACTTAATGAAAGGATTAAATAGAATTGGAGTATTAGAGGAATTTTTTAAAGGAGTAAAAAAAATAGATTCAAAGAAAGCAGCATCATGGGAATTGAAATTTAAAAGGTATTGTGAAAGGACAAATTTATCTATGCTAGAATAGAAGTAAAGATTGAATATAGATACCCAAAGTATAAGTTAAACTTAGACTTTGGGTATCTATATAATTTTAAATCATATTATTATATATTAATATGAATATTCACTAAATAATTTACTAATAATATTACGGTAAATGAAAAAAAGCTTTTATATTTGAATTTCATGAATTAAAACTATATTGATAAAAGTTATCAATATAGTTTATAAAATGAGGAGGTAATATTAAATGAAAGATTATTTAGAAATTGTAGATGTAGTTGCGAGACAAATTATAGACTCAAGGTGTTTTCCTACAGTGGAGGTAGAAGTATATTTAGATGATGGAACTATGGGAAGAGCAGCAGTACCATCAGGTGCATCAACTGGAATGTATGAAGCTGTAGAACTAAGAGATGGAGATAAAGATAAATTTTTAGGAAAAGGTGTTTTAAATGCAGTTAAGAACGTAAATGATACTATTGCAGAAGAATTAATAGGATGTAATGTATTTGATCAAACTTATATTGATAAAATGCTTATTGAATTGGATGGAACTAATAACAAAGGAAAATTAGGAGCTAATGCAATATTAGGTGTATCACTAGCCGTTGCAAATGCAGCTGCAAATGCTTTATGTATGCCTTTGTATAGATATATAGGTGGGGTAAATGCAAAAGTATTACCTGTTCCTATGATGAATATAATAAATGGAGGATCACATGCTGATAACTCTGTAGATTTACAAGAATTTATGATTATGCCAGCTGGAGCACCAACTTTTAGTGAAGCTTTAAGAATGTGTGCTGAGGTTTATCACACATTAAAGAAGATTTTAAATGATAAAGGATATGCAACTGGTATTGGTGACGAAGGTGGATTTGCTCCAAACTTGAAGTCAAATGCAGAAGCACTTGATGTTATAATTGAAGCAATAGGAAAAGCTGGCTATAAAGCTGGAGAAGAAATCTTTATTGCAATTGATGCAGCTTCATCAGAATATTATAAAGATGGTAAGTATGTATTAGAAAATGAAGGAAGAACATTAACAAGTGCAGAAATGGTTGATTTCTTTGAAGAATGGGTTAATAAATATCCAATTATCTCAATTGAAGATGGCATGGCTGAAGAAGATTGGGATGGATGGAAATTAATAACTGAAAGGTTAGGAAAGAAAATCCAATTGGTTGGTGATGATTTATTTGTTACTAATACTGAAAAACTTACAAGGGGTATTGAACTTGGTGTAGGTAACTCAATTCTTATTAAGTTAAATCAAATAGGTACATTAACAGAAACTTTAAATGCTATAGAAATGGCTAATAGAGCTGGATATACAGCAGTTGTTTCACATAGATCAGGTGAAACTGAAGACACAACAATAGCTGATTTAGTTGTAGCGGTAAATGCAGGCCAAATAAAAACGGGTGCACCAGCTAGATCTGAAAGAGTTGCAAAATATAATCAATTATTAAGAATAGAAGAAGAATTGGATGATGTGGCTGAATATAGAGGTAAGAAAGCTTTCTTTAATATAAAGTGAAACTTTTTAGGTGGAATTTAGTTGAACTTATACCAATAAGCAGAATCTAGTCTAGGGTAATACGGTTCTTAGCAGGAGAGTGTTAGAATCGTTAGATATGAGACTAAGTACTCTTTGAGAAGATAAAATGATTTTTAATTTAGGCACATGAAAATAAATAACAGGTCCAAAGTTGCCATGAATATTTTTCATCAGGCAAGGAGACGAATTGCCCTCATAGCGGGCCTATTAGGTCAATTTGCCGACGCAGCATGATGGAAAATAGGCTGGCAAATGGACTTGTTATTTATTTGATTGTGCCTTAAAATAAGATAACATATGTTTGATTATAGAAACTAAAGTAATAATAAATGATTAAATATATTTGTAAAAAAGTTATAGGGGTAATTTCCTATAACTTTTTTGTAAAAATTGATATAATATAAGTAAGCCTAGATGTGATTTTTTACTACAGAAAGTTGTAATGAGTCAATAAATATGATATTATTTAGATTGATGTTATTGATTATTATAGGAGGTGTTACCTATGCAAAATATATTATTAGTATTTGAGGCACTATTAGGAATAGGTGTTGTTATAACAATTTTCATGCAACCTAGTAAAGCCGATGCCTTAAGTGGTTTAATACAAGGAAGTACACAAGAGACATTCTTTTCAAAAAATAAATCAAGAACTAAAGAAGTAATTCTTGTAAGATTAACAGTTCTGTTTATGGCACTTTTTGCAATAAATACGATTTTATTAAATTTAATAAAATAATAAATCTGAGCTACTTTATTTAAGTAGCCTTTTTTGTATATAATAAAATTAATTGTTATTGATTAATTACTATATGATAAAAATTTAATTAATTATTACAAAATAAAATGATAATGACTGTAAAAACCAAGTAAACTATTTCTGGAAAGAGGATACTATGTTACAAAATTTTAATGAATATATGTATAAAGTGAAACTTTTTAGATGAAGTTTTATACTAAAGCTGAATTTACTTGAGCTAACATCCTTAAGAGTTAATTTATCTAATGTCGTGCTATTCTTAGTTCCAATCTAAAGAGATTGGAACTAAGAATAGCTAAACATAAGATAAAGTGATTTTTTGACGTTTATAAAATTTTAAATTGACAAGTGTAGAATATGATGATATTATCTAGATAAAACCTATAAGAATACTTTCAATTATGCTGACTAGAAAACTAGAGGCGTTAAATAAAATTATATTAATTTTATTTGATGTCTTTTTTATTGCATAAATACCAAGAAAACAGATAGGAAAAAGAAAATGGAGGCGTTATATTATGAAAAAATTAAAGTTTATGGGAATTATTTTAGGTGTTGCAATTGCAGGTATGGTATTTGCTGGATGCGGATCAAATTCTAGTTCAAGTACAGCTAGTAATTCAAATGTCAAGAAAATTATAGTTGGAACAGGAAATTCGTATAAACCTTACTGCTATCTAGATGAAAACAATAATCCAGCAGGATTTGATGTCGAAGTATTGAAAGCAGTTAATAAAAAACTTCCACAATATGAATTTGAATTTCAAACCAGTGAATTCAAAAATGTGCTATTAAGTTTAGATGCAGGAAAGATAGATATAGCAGCTCATGAATACGAAAAAAATCCTGAAAGAGAACAAAAGTATCTTTTTGGTAAAGAAGGCTATGTAGATTATTCTTTAAAAATAGCTGTTAAAAAGGGAAGAACAGATATAAAAACCCTTGATGATTTAAAGGGAAAAACTGTAACAGTTAGTCAGGGAGCAAATAATGCTTATATTATTGAACAGTATAATAAAAAGAATAATAATGCTATTAATGTAATTTATGGCTCAGATGATACAGTTGAATATAATGATGTTGCTACTGGAAGAGCAGATGCAATTCTTTTAACTAAGAGTGATTTAAATTTAAGGAATAAAGCTTATGGAGATAAATTAGAATTTGCAAAAGATTCACAACCAGTAAGTGTTTCATATGCGTATTTTATTTTTAATAAGGATAATACACAATTACAGGAAGATGTAGATAGTGCATTAAAATCATTGAAGGAAGATGGAACAATAGCTGAACTATCAAAAGAAATTCTTGGTGATGACTATACAAAGAGTGAATAAAAATTTATAAATGTCATTAACTTACACTAATAAGAAAGTAAAGGGGGAACTTAATGGGGAGTATTTTTGATTTTAAACTAATATTTGAATATTTGCCATCAATTTTAGCACGTATTCATATTACTTTATTTATAGTATTATTAGCAACAATTGTAGGATTGGTTTTGGGTACCTTTATAGCTTTGACGCGAATATATAAGATTCCAGTTCTCAATTACTTATCTATAATATATATATCATTTATTAGAGGGACGCCAATAATTGTGCAATTATTTATAGTATATTATGGTCTTCCAGAAATTTTAATACTAGTAGGTATTAACATTAATCGATGGGATAAATTAAATTTTGTATTAATTACTTATGCTCTAAATATTTCAGCTTTTCTAGCTGAAATATTTAGAAGTGCTATTACAAGTGTGCCAATTGGTCAAACAGAAGCTGCTTACTCAATTGGTATGACAAGATGGCAGACATTTTATCGTATAATAGCTTCACAAGCAACTATTATTGCTTTGCCAAGCATAGGAATAAACATAGTAGGTATTCTTCAAGATTCATCCTTGGCTTATCTTATTGGAGTTATTGATGTTATGGGACAAGCACAAGCTATTGGGAGTAGAACTTTGCACAAACTTGAAGGTTATATGGCTGCTGCAATAATTTTTATAGTTGTAAGTATTTTACTAGAAAAACTATTTTCTATAATTGAAAAAAAGGTTACATATAAAAAAGTAATTGGAGATGGCAGGTGAGTTTATGAAATTTGATATAGCATTTATGTTTACTGCGTTAGAAGCGGCATTAAAATATACTCCAATTACATTTATATTAGCTATTGTACCTTTAATTATTGGAATATTTTTTGGCACACTTATTGCAATTACAAGGCTGTTTAAAATTAAAATACTAGGAAGAGTATTTCAAATTATAGTTGTAATTTTTAAAGCTATACCTTTAGTACTTCAAATTTTAATTATTAATTTTGCAACTATTGGATATGTTGATTTTTTATCAGAAAAGTTTGAATGGTCATTTGCATCAAAAGATATAAATAGAATTTATATAGTGATAGTTGCTATAAGTATATTTTCTATAGTAAACATATCAGAAACAATACGTGGAGCTCTTATTTCAGTAGATAAAGGTCAGTATGAAGCTGCTTATTCTGTTGGTTTAACCAGAATGCAGGCATTAAGGAGAATTATATTACCTCAAGCTTTTCCAGTAGCAGTACCAGCTTTATGCAATAACTTTATTGGGCTTATTAAAAGCTCATCATTAGCTTTTATTATTTCTGTTACAGACCTTATGAATGGAGCTTTAATAACTGCTACTTCAAACTACAAATATTTAGAAGCTTATGTAGCATCAGCAATAGTTTATTGGGTAATTTGTATTACTATTGAGAAAGCTTCATATGTATTAGAAAAGCGTCTTAATGTTAATGTAAAGGGGAGAATACTATGATTGAAATAAAAGGAATTCATAAAAAATTTGGCAAAAATGAAGTTTTAAAAGGTGTTGATATTAAAGTTAATAAAGGAGAGGTTGTTGTAATACTAGGTCCTAGCGGTTCAGGAAAAACTACATTATTAAGATGTATTAATTTCCTTGAAAAAGCAGATGATGGTGAATTAGTAGTAGGCAAAAAAAACGTCCATTTTAAAAGTGCAACTAAGAAAGATATATTAGAGATTCGAAGACAGACAGCTATGGTTTTTCAAAGCTACAATCTTTTTAGCAATAAAACAGCTCTTGAAAATGTAATGGAAGGATTAATTATAGCGAGAAAGATACCTAGAAATGAAGCAGAGGAAATAGGAAAAAAGACATTAGACAAAGTAGGACTAAGTGATAAATATAATTTTTATCCATCTCAGCTTTCAGGTGGACAGCAGCAGCGGGTTGGAATAGCACGTGCAGTTGCACTTAATCCAGAAGTAATTTTATTTGATGAACCAACATCTGCACTAGATCCAGAGCTTGTTGGGGAAGTACTTTCTATAATGAAAAATGTAGCAAAGGAAGGGATTACTATGATTGTGGTTACACATGAAATGTCCTTTGCATCGGATATAGCAAATAGGGTGATTTTTATGGATGGGGGAGTGGTGGTAGAAGAAGGTTCGCCAAAAGATATATTCTCAAAACCAAAAGAAGAACGAACTAAACAGTTCTTAAAGAGAATACTTCCAGAATGGAGTTATAGTATTTAGGCATGAATCATGAAAATACTAATAATTTTGTGTTATATACCAAGTTTAGGAGTGGTTAAATGGCTAATATAGTTGAAAGAAATCGTGAAGAAAGAAAATATGCGATTACAGGTGGAGGTGCCTGTAGCAGTAATCTTTCAGAACGTTTTAAGAAAAGATGTTTAAAAAATGCTGAAAGAAGTTTTGCACAAACTACACAGTGTCAAGAAATAAATAGCATTCAAGCATTATTATCAATGGAGGATGCAGCTTTTGTAGTACATGCGCCAAATGGCTGTGTAGGATGTGTGTCATTTATGAATGATAATTTTAAAGTGGGACAATATCATCGGGGTATTCATAATATTAGAAACGCCAGATATATTGTTACTAGTTTAGATGAAAAAGATATTGTTTTTGGTGGAGAAGAGAAGTTAAATAAAGCAGTTCTTGATTTAAATTCGAGATATAAGCCTAATATAATATTCATATTTGCTTCATGTGCATCAGGAATAATTGGTGATGATATTGATTCAGTAGCAACAAATCTAGAAAAAGAAATTGATGCTATCATAGTTCCAATACATTGTGAAGGTTTTAAATCAAAGGTTCCAGCAACAGGTTTTGATACAGCTTTTAATTCAATAATAAAATATGTCTTAAAAGATGAAAAACCAGAAAAAGAAAAAGGATTAATTAATGTTTTTGCAACTACATCTATAGGATATAAAGATCAACTTGAAATAGAAAAATTATTAGGAGTATTAGGATTACATGTAAACTATATACCATTTTATTCAAGCGTTGAGAAGTTTAGAAAGATTGTAAAAGCAGAATATTCAGTAGCTATATGTCAAGTATTTGCAGATGAATTTATGGAGTATTTAAAAAATGAATATGATATTCCTTACTCTACAACTGGTATGCCAATAGGTATAAGGAGCACTGATGAGTGGTTTTTATCTGTAGCAAGATTAGTAGGAAAAGAAGACATTGCTCTTAAATATATAGAGGAACAACATAAAAAGATCTTTCCTGAGATTACTAAAATAAGAAAACTCACTGAAGGCAAAAAGGTGTTCATATGTGCTGGAACAGGAAGAGGAATTGCAGCAGCAACTTTAATAGAGGATTTTGGCATGAAGCTTGTTGGTATACAAACTCCTACCTATGAAGAAGCTTTTATAGAAAGCTTTGATGAATTGCAAAAAATTCATGGAGGAGATTTTATTATTGATGTAGCTAATATGCAGCCTTTTGAGCAGGTTAATCTTGTTAATAAATTGAAACCTGACTTTTTCCTTGGAATGTCTAACTGGGTATCAAAGCTAGGAATTCCATCAACACATATTCTAGAAGCTAAGAGACCAACATTTGGGTACAATGGTCTTATATATTTAGGTAGAAAAATTGAAAATTCAATTGAAAATCCAAGTTTTAATATTAAGCTGTCAAAACAAAAGAAACTTCCATATAAGGAAGCATGGTATGAAGAAAATGCATTTAAGTATTTGAAAGAAGGGGTGTAAACTAATGAAAAATTATGTAGAGAATCCAAGATCTTTGTGCGCACTTAATGGTGCCTTAGGTGTTTTTTCAGCATTAGGTAAAACTATACCTATTCTTCATGCAGGACCAGGATGCGGACTTCAAGCTTCAATAGGCGTAAAATCAGGATATGTAGGTGGTGGAACTGGGTGTCCAAGCTCTAATATGTTTGAAAAAGAAGTTGTTTTTGGTGGTATTAATAGATTAAGGGAAACAATAGAAGGAACATTAGAAGTAATGGAAGGAGATTTATATGCTGTTCTTACAGGATGTACTTCAGGGATTATAGGTGATGATGTTGAAAATTTAGTTGAAGAATTTAAAAGAAAAGACATCCCTATAGTTTATGTTGAAACATCTGGCTTTAAAGGTGATTCTTATTTTGGATATGAAGTTTCTTTAACTGAACTAGTAAAACAGTTTGTAGAAGAGGGGCATGAAAAAGAGGATAAAACAGTAAATATTTTTGGAATAGTACCAACACAAGATATAACTTGGAAGGGCAATATTGAAGAAATCACAAGAATACTAAAAAAGCTTGGCTTAAAGGTAAATACATTTTTTACTAAAAACCAAGGTATAGAAAATATAAAAAAATCTTCAAAAGCTTCATTAAATATAGTATTTTCTCCATGGCTTCTAAAAGAATTATCACAAATTTATAAAGATAAGTTTGATATAAATACTTTTAGATATTCAGGATTACCAATAGGTCCTACGGCTACATCAGATTTTATAAGAAAATTAGCTAAGCATATTTCAATAGATGAAGAACTTGTTGAAAGTGTAATTAAGGAGGAAGAGGATTATGTTTACAGTTATTATGAGTATATTAATGCAATGATAAAAACATATCGTTTTGTAATTGTAGGTGATGTAAATACAGTACTAGGACTAAATAGATTTTTGGTTAATGACTATAGCCAAATTCCTCTAATTTCAATAATTACAGATGATGTGCCAAAAGAAGATAGAGCAGAAATAGAAAATGAGCTTAATAGCCTCGAATATGCAAGAAAGCCTGAAATAATTTTTGAAAATGATAAATGGAAAATAAGTGAGATTATACGAGATGTACAAGATGAAGCAACTCTAATTTTAGGAAGTAGCTTTGAAAAAGAAATAGGAATTGAGCTAGATATAGTAACAATTACAGTTTCGAATCCATCAACAGAATCACTTATTCTTAATAAAGGTTATGCAGGGTATAGAGGATGTTTAACATTCCTTGAAGATTTATATGACAATAATTAATTTAATAATAAAATTATTAAATATATATATGAAAGAAGGATAAAAAATGAGTCAATTAATTGAAAAATCAATAAAATATGTAGAACAATCAAAAGTGGGTCTGTTAATCACAGTAGATGAAAACAAAGTACCATTTGTTAGATCAATAGGAGCATTTTCTAATGATGGTGCAAATATATACTTTTTAACTGCGAAAGAAACAGAAAAAGTAAAGCATATAAATTCAAATCCCACAGTTACTTTTTATGTGGAAAACGAAGGTCAACATTATGAGAGCTTTAAAAGTGTTGCAATAAGTGGTGAAGCTTCTGAAGTAACTGAAAATGACGAATTAAGTAGAGCTATTGAAGCAATAAGTGTTCGTTATCCTTTAATAAAGGAAAAGGTAGCAAATGGAGAATTTGAAAATTCATCAATTTATGTGGTGAAAACAAAGTTTATAAAATTAGCTGACTATACACAATTACCTCGCGAAGAGATAGTTAATTTATAGAATATTATATAAATTATGGATAAGAATAAGTTTTTGTATTCATAAGCCAATAGAACAAGATATATTGGAATAAAATGTGGCTTAAAAATTTATAGGAGGAAATATTTATGGGTATTAATTTAGAAATATCTGCAGTAGGAACAAGAGAAGATCGTTTAGGTTCTATTACAGGTTATAATGGTGATCTTCATGACATTATAGAAAAATCAAAATGTGGAACATTAAAAAATAAAGAGAGATGCTTTAGTCAATCAAGCACATGTAATGCTGGTTGTGCATTAGGGCAACTATCAGGTATAAGAGATATAGCAATAATAAATCATGCACCATCAGGCTGTACGGCAATGGCATCTGGTGCTACCGTTAATAATGATCAGTTAGCAACCAAAAGAGGTATTGCAAATGCAACTGTATTTGTAGGAACGGATATGGATGAAAATGATACTGTTTTTGGAGCTACTGGTAGCCTTAAAGAAATAATATTAGAAACTTATAATAGATATAAACCAAAGGCAATTTTTGTAGGAACATCATGCGTATCTGGTATTATTGGTGAAGACGTTGATAGTGTAATCGAAGATGTAAAAAAAGAAATACCATCGGAAATTCCTATTACAGCTGTACATTGTGAAGGATTTAGATCAAGAATATGGGCAACAGGATTTGATGCTTCAGATCATGCTGTGCTTAATAGTATAGTAAAACCACCAGAAAAAAAGAATAACAAGATTAATTTTAAAAATTTTTATGAGAGTGCAAGAGAAGAAATAACTGAAATATTTGCAAATTTTGGAGTTGAACCACTTTTCTTTTATCAAAATTCAACTGTTGAGGAACTTTCACACTTGTCTGAATCTCTTGCAACCGTAAGTATATGTGGTGTACTAGGAACATATCTTGGAAATGGATTGGAAGAAAAATATGGTGTTCCTTTTGTAAAAACAATAAATCCATTGGGTGTTGCAGGTTTTGAAACATGGCTCAGAGGGATAGGTAGTGTTATAAATAAACAGGCAGAAGTTGAAGCTTATATTGAAAGAGAAAGAGCAAAATATTTACCTAAAATAGAGGAAGTTAAGAAAGAACTTAAGGGTTTAAGAGCAGTACTGGGAATGGGTCCAGGATATACATATGAGGTATCTCGTGTTCTTCAAGAACTGGGGATGGAAGTAGTTTGGGCGGCATCTTGGCATCATGATAAAAAACATGATAATGATGAACTTCCGGCACCACTTAAATATTTAGAAGAAAATTCATCATATAATTTTAAAGTTAGCGTAGCTGACCAACAGAATTATGAAATTTTAAATATTTTAAATCATTATAAACCTGATATATATTTTTCACGTCATCCAGGAACAACTGTATGGGCAATAAAACAAGGATCAGCTGCTTTATGTGTAAATGATGAATATATGATTTTTGGTTATAAAGGGACTCTTGATTTTGCATATACAGTATTAGATACAATAAGAAATAGAAGTTTTGAAAAGAACTTAGCTGCTAGAATTAAACTCCCATATACAGAGTGGTGGTACAAGCAGGATAATGCAACATTCTTTAAAAAGGAGGCAAAATAAAATGGCAAAGATATTAGATCAACCAAGATATAAATGTGCGCTTTCAGCTATGCAGACTATACAATCAATAGAAGGAGCTATACCAATTTTACATTCAGGCCCTGGTTGTGGTCAAAAGCTTGGCGGAGGTGCAGGAAATTCAGGACATTTTTCATATAATATATTTCCCTGTACAAATATAAGTGAAAAAGAAGTTGTTTTTGGTGGTGAGAAAAGACTTGAAGAAACTATAGAAAATTCACTTAAAGTTTTAGATGCAGAATTATATGTTGTATTAACAAGTTGTACATCAGAAGTTATAGGTGATGATGCACAAGAAATTGTACGCTCATTCAAAGATGCGAATAAGCCAGTAATATATGCATCTACACCAGGATTTAAAGGAAATAACTATGTTGGTAATGACTGGGTCATTGAAGCGATTATTGAACAATATTTAAAACCAAGTGAGAAAAAAACAAAGGGTCTTGTTAATATTTGGGCAGGACTTCCATTACATGATCCATTTTGGTTAGGTAATTTAAGAGAATTAGAAAAGCTTGTTGAAGAGCTTGGTTTAACACCAAATACAATATTTGGACATGATAGAGGTATTAAAAATTTAAATAAAATACCAGAAGCAGAAATTAATCTTTTAGTATCACCTTGGTTAGGATTAGAAAATGTTAAGCTTTTAGAAAAGAAATTTGGAACACCATATCTTCAATATCCTACTATTCCTATAGGTGCAACTGAAACTAGCAAGTTTTTACGTACTGTAGGAGAGTTTGCAGGAGTAGATAAAGAAAAGGTAGAAAAAATTATAGATAAGCATGAATCAGAATATTACTATTATATAGAACGTTTTGCAGATGTGTTTCTTGAAACACGTGTAATGGCAAAGAGATTTGTGGTAGTTTCGGATTCACAATATTCTCTTGCTTTAACAAAATTCTTAGTAAATGATTTTGGACTTTATCCAGCAAAACAATATATAACGGATGATGCACCATTAAAATATAGAAAACAAATAAAAGAATATTTTAAAGAATTAAATTATGGAATAGAAGCAGAAGTAGAATTCTCAAGTGATGGATACAAGATACATGGAGAAATAAGAGATACTGATTACCATGGTTATCCATTAATATTAGGAAGTTCGTGGGAAAAGAAAATTGCAAAAGAAACGAAAGCACATTATTTATCAATTTCATGGCCTATAAATGAAAGATTAGTAATAAACAGCTCATATGTAGGATATGCAGGAGGCCTTAAGCTTTTAGAAGATATATATTCTGTTGTTCTTACTAGATTTAATTAAAAAGGTAATGTATTAATATGTATTTCAATTAACAATACATGATTAATATTATTAAGATCGATTAATAGGGTAAAACCAGGCAAACATATAGTAATAAAATGAAACTTGCATAGTACTTAAGTAAATCTGACTGGAAAACCAAAGAACTTATTTCTCAAAATAATAGAAGTAAGCCTATTAGAAAATATTAATAAAATAAAAATCAAAAGGGGCTATGTAAAATGAAAAAAAGAAAATTTGTAAAATTAGTAAGTATTGTTATGTTAGTTACGTTTGGAATTGCAGGATGCTCAACAAATAGTAGTAATTCTGGAAAAACTGATGACAATCAAAAAACTGCAGAATCCGGTAGTTCAGTGGATTTAAGTAAAGTTACATTGAGATTTGGAGAAGTAGGCTGGTCTGCATATCAATCCTCATTAAAAGCAGCAGGGTTAGACAATACTCCATATAAGGTAGAATATAATACTTTCCAAGGGGGGAATTTATGTCTTCAAGCAATGGCGGCAGATCAAATAGATTTAACAGGTTCTAGTGAAACACCACCAGTTTTTGCAGCAGAATCTCAAAATCAAGGTAATTTTAAGATAGTTGCAGTTAACCATGGAAGTACTTTATTACAGGAACTTGTTGTACCGAAAGATTCTAATATAAAAAGTGTTGCGGATTTAAAAGGGAAGAAAGTTGGGTACATAAATGCTACAACTGCTCAATATTTTCTAATTAAAATGTTAGAACAAGCGGGACTTAAATGGGGAGATATTGATGGAAAACAAATGTCAACAGCAGATGGAGTTACAGCCTTGGCGGGAGGACAGATAGATGCTTTTGCAAGTTATGGAAATTCCATAATTGCAGCTCACAAAAATGGTGCAACTACGCTACAAAGTGCACAAAATATTTTATCAGGCTATTTCCCTTATGAAGCTTCTGTTACAGCGTTGAAAGATGAAGGTAAGAAGGCAGCAATTATTGATTATTTGGGTAGAATAGAAAAAGCAAATCAATGGAAAAGAGATAATGCTGAGGCATGGGCAAAAATATCGTCAAAACCACAAGGATTTTCAGATGAGGAAGGCTTAGATACATTTAATAAACAAGAAGCACAAACTAAAAGTGAAGTAATACTTGTAGATGATAAAGTCATAGCATCTCAGCAAGATTTATCAAATGTATTCTTCTCATTAGGGCTTATAAAAAATAAGCAAGATATTAAAAGTATTTATAGTGACGAACTTAATGAAGGACTAAAGAAAGCTTTAAATAAGTAAGGAATATGTCTAGATGAAATTATATATGTGCAAGGTTTTTTGTAAATGCAAGGAGGTATTTATAAAAAGCTTGCACATTATTTTAAAAATTAAGTTATTTTAATGAGGTGACAATAAATGGATAATGGTAAAAAAGCATATATTTTTTCAAAGACCTTGGGAATGATTATTCCAATATTAATTTTGATATCATGGTATGTATTTTCTAATAATGGAGTTATAAAATCTAATATATTACCAACTCCAACCAGTGTAATTGAAGCATTTATTGAATTACTTAAAAATGGTCAATTGGTGGATAATATAATAATAAGTTCTAAAAGAGCATTTACTGGACTTCTAATTGGAGGCGGAATTGGATTCTTTTTAGGCTTGGTTACTGGGCTATCTAAAACGGCTAAATTATTTTTAAATGACACCATTCAAATGATAAGAAATATTCCAATATTAGCGTTACTTCCATTAATAATATTATGGTTTGGGATAGGAGAAAAGGCAAAAATTGTTATGGTTGCATTATCTGTTTTCTTCCCAATGTATTTAAACACCTATAATGGGGTAATTTCAATAGATAATGGACTTATTGAAATGGGAAAAATTTATGGACTAAGAGGCTTTAGTTTGTTTAAGCATATTATTTTCCCAGGAGCACTGCAATCAATCCTTGTAGGATTTAGACATGCCTTAGGAATTATGTGGCTTATTTTAATTGCGGCTGAAACTCTTGCAAGTGATACAGGAATAGGATATATGGCTATGACTGCTAGAGAATTACTGCAGATGGACATAGTTGTATTAAGTATAATAATTTATGCAATTCTTGGAAAATTATCAGATGTTGTGGCTAATGTAATAGAAAGAGTTGTTCTAAAATGGAATCCAGCATTCAATAAGTAATAATAGAGGTGAAATAAGATGTCAGGAAATAGAGGGATTGAAATTAAAATAGAACAATTAAATAAATATTTTGGCAAAATTAAGGTACTAGAAAACTTAAATTTATCAATAAAGGCAGGAGAATTTGTTGCAATTGTTGGAAAAAGCGGCTGTGGAAAGAGTACGCTTTTGAGAATTATTTCAGGGTTAGATAAACCTTCTGAAGGCGAAATTAAGTTAGATGAAAAATCATCTTTAAAACAAAATAATGATATAAGATATTTATTTCAGGAAGCAAGATTACTGCCTTGGAAGAATATTATGGACAATGTCCTCATAGGTTCTCAAAATAATAGGGAGTTAGCAGAGAATGCATTAAATGCTGTTGGGCTTTTAGATAAAGCAAAGGAATGGCCTTATGCACTTTCTGGTGGGCAAAAGCAAAGGGTTGCTTTAGCTAGAGCACTTACAAGTAATCCTAAATTAATACTACTTGATGAACCACTTGGGGCACTTGATGCATTAACAAGAATTGAAATGCAGCAATTAATAGAAAAAATATGGATTGATAAAGGATTTACAGTGATATTAGTCACTCATGATGTAAGTGAAGCAGTAACTCTAGCAGATAGAGTAGTGCTAATTGAAAAAGGAAAAATAGAAATGAATATAGATATTACCATTGGAAGACCTAGAATAAAAGACAATGATTTTTCATATTTTGAAAAACGTATTTTAAATAAAGTTCTTAATCTATCTGATGAAAGAAAAACGGAAGCGGAATATGCTATATAAAGCACAAAATATATGTCGCATCTTTGATCTATTATTTTCTTTCATGTGCCCAAAGTTAATAAATTTGTTTCTATAAATAATTATTTGGAGGAAGAAGCTTATGAGTTTAATACAAACACCATATGAATATGTAAATGAACCAAACATTATTGTCAAATCAGGAAATTATGTAAAAGGATTAGGAAAAAATGCACTTATAATAGGAGGGAAAACAGCTTTAAGTATTACTCAAAATGATATTGTACAAAGTTTTAAAGAAAATGATATTGAATTTTCTATAAAAGAATTTAAAGGATATCCCACAAAAAAAATAATATCAGAGTTTGCAGAGTTTGGAGAAGAACAAAAAATTGATGTCATTGTTGGAGTTGGAGGAGGACGAGTCATAGATACAACAAAGGCAGTTGGAAATAAATTGGGTATACCAATTGTTGCAATACCAACAATAGCAGCCACTTGTGCATCTTGGGCAGCTGTATCTATCATATATGATGAAGAGGGGAATCAGGTAGATTTTTTTGATTCGCAGAAATCAGCGAACTTAATTCTAGCAGATACAAAGATATTATCTGAAGCTCCAGATAGATATTTGAAAGCAGGAATCATTGATACTATTGCAAAATGGTATGAAACTGAACCAAATTTAAAAAACAATAATGATAGCTTACAATTAAAAATTCAAATTGAAATTGCTAAATTAGCCTTTAATGTTCTAAAAGAAACAAGCTTTAAATATTTTAAATATAAAAGTGATGAAGATGATTTAAAAGATTTTAAGCAAATAGTAGATTCAATTATTTTACTTGCAGGCCTAGTTGGAAGTATAAAAAGTAATGAATTTTATGGAGGTATAGCACATCCATTCTATAATAGCAGTACACAAATACCTGAAACCAGAAATAAACTTCATGGAGAAAAAGTAGCCTTTGGAATTCTTACCCAGCTTGTATTAGAAGAAAAACCAAGGGAAGAATTAATTGAGACATTTAGTTTGTTTAAAAAATTTGGTGTACCAATAACATTAAAAGAAATAGGAATTGTAGATAAAATAGATGAAAAAATTAATTTAATTGCAAAAGATGTTTCGAAAAAAAGTGGTTTTTATCGAGGGATAAATTATGAATTAACTAGTGATATTATTAAAAAGGCTATATTAGAAGCAGATAATATTGGAAGAGCAATATAATAAAAAGGAGTATAGAAATATGTCAAATTTAAAATATAGAGAAGAACTTGATTCAATTGAAAATTATAAACCAGCAAAATCATTGGAATCTGTAAGCCGAGAACTTGGATTAACTGAAGTAATTAAACTTGCAGGTAATGAAAATAGACTTGGAACCTCTAATTTGGCTAAGGATGCAGTTAAAAATTTTGTTAATGAACTTTCCTTTTATCCGGACTTTGAGGTAACACGTCTTAGAGAAAGATTATCAAAAGATTTAAGGGTTAATGGAGAGCAGTTTATTTTTGGAAATGGATCTTTTGAACTTTTATCCTTGATAGCTAAAGCCTTCATAAGTAAGGGAGAAGAATCAATTATACCAGAAATCACCTTTGGATGGTATCAATCTGTTACCCTTCAAATGGGTGGAAAGATTGAGTGGGTTCCACTTAAAGAACATAAAATAGATTTAGATGAAATCAAGGCAAGAATAAATAAGAATACTAGAGTAATATGGATTTGCAATCCTAATAATCCTATTGGAACTTTTATTGATGAAACTTCTTTGAAAAATTTTCTCAAGGATATTCCAAGGGATGTGATTGTTGTTTTAGATGAAGCGTATTATGAATTTGCAGATGATAGCAGTTATCCAGAGTCTATTAAGTTGCTTGAGGAATACAAAAATATTATTATATTAAGAACATTTTCTAAGGTTTACGGTTTAGCATCTTTAAGATTAGGATATGGTATTGCGGATTCAGAATTCATTAGCTATTTATATAAAGTTAAAGAGCCAATTAATGTAAATATGGTTGCTCAAGTAGCAGCACTAGCAAGCCTCGATGATCAGGAATTTAAAAAGAAGGTATTAGATAATAATAAAAAAAGTAAGCAATTATATTATGATGAATTAGATAAATTAAATTTAGAATATATTAAAACTCAAGGTAATTTTATAATGATTAATACAAAACTTAATGGAGATTTTGTTACAGAAGAGTTTTTAAAGAGAGGCATAGTTATAAGAAGCGGCGTGGAATTTAAAATGCCAGAATGGATAAGAATTTCTATAGGCACATATAAGGAGAATGTTAAAGTATTAGATGTATTAAAAGGAATAATTGCTGAGGATATTAGGAACAATTAGCTAAATAAGGGCGCATTTTTTCCTTATAACCCACTATTGAAAGTTATTCTATTTTTAAGTATATTTATCTATTAAAGATAATAACTAGAGGTTTTTAATCTTGTACCTTTTACTTTAAAGGTATATATTACCTTTTTATATATTAATAGGATGTTCTTCGGACAGTGCACCCAGTAAAATTATGCAGTATCTTAAGGGGAGATCATCAAGATTAATACAAGATAAGTTTCCAGAATTAAAGAAAAAATACTGGGGGCAACATTTGTGGGTAAGAGGATATTTTTGTGCAACGGTTGGAAGTGTTACAGAAGAAACTATTAAAAGGTATATAGAAAGTTAAGAACTTAGTGATAAAGAAGATATATTTAAAATAGAACAATGAGTTTCAGTTATGTTATTTAGGTTGCTTCAGCTAATGGACTTTTAGAAGGATTAATCCTTAAAGGGCAATGACTTTCAGTTTAAGGTATTTATACCTTGAATCCACCTACTTTAGTAGGTGAGTAGTTTAATATCAAAAAACATTAAAAAAGCAAAGTAAAAATTTGCATAATAATATTTTTTATAAAAAGATATTGACAACAGGAAAGAATATTATTATAATAAATTCATAGTAAACAGATAGATGAAATATGATTTAGCGATAAATATAATTTTTATAATAAATAGTTGACTAGAAAACTAGAGGCTAAGTATTTTCTTAAAAATTTAAGGAAATGCTTACCTCTTATTTTTGTATAAAATTTTAATGAATTGGAGTGTTATAAATGGGAGAAAAAAGATTAAGACAAATAGCTATATATGGAAAGGGTGGAATAGGTAAGTCAACAACAACACAAAACTTAACAGCAGGACTTACTGAATTTGGAAAGAATGTTTTAGTTGTGGGATGTGACCCTAAGGCAGATTCAACTAGATTATTGCTAGGGGGACTAGCCCAAAAGACAGTATTGGATACTTTAAGGCAAGAGGGAGAGGACATAGATTTAGATGCAGTTGTAAAGACTGGATTTGGTAATACTAAATGCGTTGAATCAGGGGGACCAGAACCAGGAGTTGGATGTGCAGGAAGAGGAATAATTACTTCAATTGGATTACTTGAAAGATTAGGAGCTTACACTGAGGATTTAGATTATGTATTTTACGATGTACTTGGAGATGTTGTGTGTGGTGGATTTGCAATGCCAATAAGAGAGGGAAAGGCACAAGAAATATATATTGTAGCATCAGGAGAAATGATGGCATTATATGCAGCAAATAATATTGCAAAAGGTGTTCAAAAGTATGCAAATAAAGGTGGAGTAAGACTTGGAGGAATTATCTGTAACAGTAGAAATGTTGATGGAGAATTAGAACTTTTAGAAGCTTTTGCAAAGGAGCTTGGAACACAACTAATTCATTTTGTTCCAAGAGATAATGTAGTACAAAGGGCAGAAATAAGAAAGAAAACAGTTATTGAATTTGAACCAGAAGCAAAACAAGCTGATGAATATAGGGCATTAGCCAAAAAGATAGAAGAAAATCAATTATTTGTAATACCAAAACCAATGACACAAGAAAGATTAGAAGATATATTATCTGAACATGGATTACTAGATGCTTAAAAAGTTAAAAGTAAAAAGTAAAGGAGGCGTGTTATGGGGATAGAACTACATAAACATGATAATAATTTTGATCATTTAGCTAAAACTCATCCATGCTTTAGTAAAGGTGCTCATCATAAATATGGAAGAATACATTTACCTGTTAGTCCAACATGTAATATTCAGTGTAAGTTCTGTAAGAGAGGATTTAATAAATCAGAAGTAAGACCAGGAGTAAGTTCATTATTACTTTCTCCTGACGAAACAGTTGATATTTTAAATAAAGCTTTAGATCTTTGCCCTGATATTAGAGTAGTTGGAATAGCTGGTCCAGGAGATACTCTTGCAACAGATTTTGCAATTGAAACCTTTAAATTAGCAAAGCAGAATCATCCAGAACTTATAAATTGCTTAAGCACAAATGGGTTAAGATTATATGAAAAGGCTGATAGATTAAAGGAAGCTGGAGTTGAGACCCTAACAGTTACAGTTAATGCAGTGGATCCTGAAATATTGAAGGAGATTGTTTCATATGTAATTGATGAAAATGGAAATAAGCTAATGGGGGTTGAAGGAGCTAAAAAGCTAATTGATGCTCAAATTAAGGGAATTAAGAAGGTAAGTGAACTCGGAATTGTAATAAAGATAAATTCTGTATTAATTCCAGGAATTAATGATCATCATATAAAAGAAATTGCGAGAGTAACAAAGGAATTAGGAGCTTCATTATTAAATATTATTCCGTTAATACCACAAAATGAACTTTTACATGTACAAGCACCTAATTGTGATTTAGTGGAGAAGGTAAGAGAAGAAGCAGGAGAATATTTAGAAGTGTTTAGACATTGTAAGCATTGTAGAGCAGATGCTTGTGGCGTACCTGGTAGAGGAGAAGACATACATTCTTTACTATATGATAAAGAAGTAGTAGAAACTTTTTCACACGGCTAAAATATAAGAAGACTAAAAGAATAGTTGACTAGAAATCTAGAGGATAAGGATTTCCTTAAAAATTTAAAGGAAAAACTTGCCTCTTATTTTTATCTAAAATTTAATGAATTGGAGTGTTATAAATGGGAGAAAAAAATTAAGACAAATAGCTATATATGGAAAAGGTGGGATGGGTAAGTCAACAACAACACAAAACTTAACAGCAGGACTTACTGAATTTGGAAAGAATATTTTAGTTGTGGGATGTGATCCTAAGGCGGATTCAATCATTTTGTTCCAAGAGACAATGTAGTACAAAGGGCAGAAATAATAAAGAAAACAGTTATTGAATTTGAACCAGAAGCAAAACAAGCTGATGAATATAGAGCATTAGCTAAAAAGATAGAAGAAAATCAATTGTTTGTAATACCAAAACCAATGGCACAAGAAAGATTGGAAGAAATATTATCTGAATATGGATTATTTGATGCATAAAAGAAATATGTTAAATATGAAAAAATATCATGTTTTAATAAAATATTTAATTTTGAATTAATTATATAAGGAGATGAAAATGTTAATGGGATATAATATTGCAGTTTCTTCAACAGATGGAGTAAATATTGATAAACACTTTGGAGCTTCAGATTCTTTTTTCATAATAAAAGTAAATGATGATGGAACCTATGAAAATTTAGGGGAAAGATTAGTGAAGGAAGGTCAAAATAATACTACTAGTACGAGCTGTGGAGGGTCTTCATGTGGACATTCGTGCGGTGGTCACAGTGACCCAGCTATTCAAAAAAAAGTAGAAATTATTTCTGATTGTAGATGCTTATTGTGTAGTAAATGCGGACCTGGTTCAGAAAAACAATTAGGAAAAAATAATATATCTATCTTTGAAATTAATTTGAAACTTGATGAAGCATTAAAATCAATAATAAAGTATTACAAAAAAAGTGATGAACATCAATCATTGAAAGATATAAGAAAGTAAAAAAAAGAAGTAAATTAAGATAGAATTTTAGAGGTGATAAATAAATGAGTATTAATTTTTAAATTCTATAGGACTCGAAGTAAATATTTTATTTGGATATGAAAGTGCTGGAGTAAGTGAGTGGAGAGATATTCCTAACGCAGAATTTAATTTGATTTTATCTCCATGGATAGGTATAGAAACTGCAGAATTACTTAAAAAGAAATATAATACTCCATACTTACATTATCCTGTGATTCCAGTAGGAGCAGAGGCAACTAGTGATAAAGAAAAAATTGAGGAAGTAATTTCGAAAGAAGAAAATAGATATTATCAATATTTTGTAGGAGCAGCAGATTTCTTTACAGAGATAAAAAATGAGTTACCTTATGAATTATATACAATAGCGGACTCAACCTACGCTTTAGGAGCAAGTAATTTCTTAATAAATGAACTGGGATATATTCCGAAACAGGCTTTTATTACAGATAATGTTCCAGAAAGATACACAGATAAAATAAAAAGTGAATTTAAAAAAATAGATGAAGAATATAAGGATAAAGTAACTTTCGAAATTGATGGAGGAGAAATAGAAAAGAGAATTAGAAGTGATAAAAATACTCCGAGAAAAACTTTGATTTTAGGAAGTGAGTGGGAAGATGATCTAGAATTGGACATAAAAGCTCCAATAACTTATTTAAGTATTCCCATTACAAATAATTTAATTCTAAATAAAACCTATATTGGCCCGGATTATTCATGACACATTAAAAAGCCATGCGTTGCATGGCTAAAATACTAAATTCTATAAATATTAAACTTTCACCTAAAAAGTGATAAAAAAATATAGAAAATGAGACTCAAATTTGTTATA
>Ga0302140_10000502_pt1 | contig 49429 bp, 46 predicted proteins | sample I_Bog_E1_1_FD_202095 | JGI IMG/M metagenome (GOLD analysis project Ga0302140, IMG submission 202095) | Peat permafrost microbial communities from Stordalen Mire near Abisko, Sweden - I_Bog_E1_1 | ecosystem: Environmental > Terrestrial > Soil > Wetlands > Peat | place: Sweden: Abisko, Stordalen...
CGTGCGTAACGGGGCCAGCCGCTTTCGCAACGATATCGTAACGCGGCGAATCCGAACTGTCCCGAAATGCTGTCGGAATCGAGATCTGGTAATCCTGCAGGTGCCACGCCATCAGGATGCAGAACCTGACGCTCACATTGTGTCCCGTGAGACCTTCCGGGTTCGGAGTCAAAATCTGCGATTGCTCCGGCCGATCGTTCACTTTGATGGAGGCCGCTTCAAAGACTGGCCGGTCCTGACAAAACACCAGCCCCGGCAGCAGCATCACAAGCATCCATCCGCATCGCATGTTTATCAGTTAAACACAACCACCGGATGATAAACATGCGGTAGCGCGATTTTCCCGATCGCCACCAGCGACCCATCCGGTCCGACCGCCTTCACATGCTCCGATCCTGGATTCGCCCGAAAAGCGGAAACACTGAAATCGCGCCCCTGGCGGATCTGCCGGACCACTACGTCGTCCACGTAGACAACCGGAAACTGAGGCAGCAGTTCCGCCATCGGCAGCAGCGCCTGACTGAGAAGCCCCTCCGCCTTCAGCTGATGCAGTTCATCCAGCGTATGCGCGCGATCCAGGGTAAATGATCCCGACGCGGTACGCAGTAACTCCACCACATGCGCGCCGCAACCCAGCGCCGCACCCAATTCATGAGCGATCGACCGGATATAGGTCCCCGCCGAACAGCGCACGCGCAACCCGGCGCGGTCTCCCTCTGCGCCGGTCAGCGTCAGTTCGTATATGGAAACCGGAACCGCCGCCAGTTCCACCGGCAGATTCTTTCGCGCCAGCTTATACGCCGGAACGCCGCCAATTTTCTTGGCCGAAACCGGCGGCGGCATCTGCGAAATATCGCCGCGCATGCTCACAAGACAAGCCTCGATCTGCTCTGCGGTAACGTTCACATCCGTCACCGGCGTGGTCGGCTCGCCTTCGCGGTCATAAGTCGTGGTGCCAAAACCAAACCGAACCACTGCGTCGTAAGCCTTCTCCGACTTATCGAAATATCGTGCCAGCCGCGTCGCCTGACCCACCATGACCGGCAAAACGCCGGTGGCGATCGGATCGAGCGTCCCCAGGTGCCCCACGCTGCGCGTTCCCGCGATGCCGCGCATCTTCGCCACTACGTCGTGCGATGTCCAGCCCGAAGGCTTGTTCACGACGATGACGCCATCCAAATTGGTCTCCGCCACTATTGTTTTTCCGCTTCCAGTTCCGGAATCGCGCGCATCAGCACGTCGCCAATCACCTGAAAGCTGTGCGCACCCAGCTTATCCATCGTGTCCTGCGGCGTGTGCCAGTAGGCATTGTTCGGGCCATAGCTGAAATCGATCAGATCGAGCGCGCGCACGCCGGCCTGCAGAAAAGGAATGTGATCGTCCTCCACGGAATTGGGCTGACGCAGGAAAAACGCCGAGTAGCCGAGCGCATCCGCGGCATCCCAGACCAGCTTACGCAAAGACGCCGATGATGAGCTTTCATACACGATGTCGAGATCCTTATCGCCCGTCATATCCACGTTAATAAGCGCCTTCATGCGCCGATTGGTGCCGTCGCTGGCCCACTTGACCGCCAGATGCCGGCTACCGTAAACGCTATCGGTGTCGCTCCAGTCGTGAATCGCCTCTTCGCCGTCGAAAAACACGATATAAACGTCATCCGTACGCGGCCGGCCCGTCAAAACGGCCGCCATTTCCAGCAAAATTCCGGTCGATGACGCACCATCGTTCGCGCCCGCAAAATTCGCCATTTTCTTCGTATCGAAATGGCCCGTAATCGCGATCGCGCGGCCCGATTTACCCGGAAATTTCGCGATGATATTCTCCATCGCAACCGTTCCATCCGGCGTCTGCGCGATAAACGGATCGGACGATACCTCACAGCGGCACGCAGCCAGTTGCTCCCGGATGTAAGCGCGCTGCTTCGTATTGGCGGCACTGCCGGATGGGCGGGGTCCAAATGCCACAACGCGCGCGGCAAAATTCAGCGCCGCCGCGCCGCTGAAACTCCTGGCCGTCGCACTTTGTGGAAATGCCGCGCGAGGCAACAGCGATATAAAAACAAACACCGCCAGAACGGAAACACGAGGACGCATCATGCACTATCAGAGTAAACCGGGCAAGCGTTCCGTGCGCCCCACCACGATGAAGAAAAAATAATTCCGTAAACCCCTTGCTTCTTTTCAGAGTGGTTCCAATAATGAAGTCACCCGCCACACCCGGGACACATGCTGGTCACGTCTCTCGATTACTACTTCTTCCTCACCCTCGTTTTCTTCGCTTTCTGGATCGGCCGGAGACAACGGCTAACACCGCTGATTCTGGTCTGCGCCGCCAATCTGTTCTTCTATGGACGATGGGGCGTGACTTACTTAGTCCTGATCCCCGCGTCCTCCTGCGTCGATTACTTCCTCGGCGGCCTCATATATAAAACCTCCGCCGCCATTGCGCGTCGTGCGGCGGTTTCGGCCAGCATCGTAATGAATCTGGGACTAATCGTCCTCTGCCGCTACGTCTCGCTGCCCTCATGGCGCGGAATCGGCCTGGTCCTGCCGCTCAGCCTGTCTTTCTACGCCTTCCAGGCCCTGACTTACACAATCGACATCTATCGCGGCGATGCCAGGCCTTCCCCTGGCTACCTGCAATATGCAGCCTCGGTCGGCTTCTTTCCCACCGTGCTCGCCGGACCCATCACCCGAGTAAGTTCCCTGATCCCTCAATGGTCCTGGAAAGGCGTTGTACTAACCGGAGAAGAAGGCAGCCGCGGCCTGTTTCTCATCGGTCTCGGTCTTGCCAAGAAATTCCTCATCGCGGACTATCTGGGTAACAATCTGGTGAACCGGGTCTTCGATCTTCCTACGCTTTACTCCGGCGGCGACGTCCTTATCGCGGTCTACGCCTACGCCTTTCAGCTTTACTACGATTTCTCCGGCTACACCGATATCGCCATAGGTTCGGCCTTATTACTCGGCATCCGGCTGCCGGCCAATTTCAACGTCCCCTACCGCGCCGTGAATCTGGCCGATTTCTGGCGGCGATGGCACATCTCTTTTTCCAACTGGCTGCGCGATTACCTGTATTTTTCGCTCCCCGGCAAACGAACCAGCTGGATGCCTTACTTCGGCCTGATTATCACGATGGCGCTCGGCGGCATCTGGCACGGCGCGGGCTGGACGTTTCTGATCTGGGGCCTGTTGCACGGCGTTGGCCTCGCCACGTACCGTTTCTGGCAGTCGCAGCGCAGAGGTGCTCCGCCGCCCGGCCGCGCGGGTAAGTTCGCGGGTGGCGTTCTGACCTTCCACTTCGTGCTGCTGGGCTGGATCTTCTTCCGCGCCGCCAGCCTCACCGCCGCGTTGAGCATCCTCCGTCAGATCGGTTCGCTGCGCTACACGTTCGAAAACACCACGCCCGTGTTCCTGTGTGTCCTGATCTTTGCCGCCGCGGCGCATTTTGTGCCCGCGTCCTGGTTTAACGGCAGCGTCATTCGCTTCGCCCGAACCCCCGCGCTCGTGCAGGCCGCGGCACTGGCGCTGCTGGCGCTGGCCATTCGCTATATCTCCGCCACCGACGCGGCGCCCTTCATCTACAGCAAATTCTGAACCCAGCCCGCATGAAAGCGTTCGATACCATTCCGCGCAAGACAGCCATCACGATCATGGCCCTCGCTGCCATGGAGTGCGCCGCCATTCTGTTCCCGAAAAATCCCACTCCAATCGCCGTAGCCCCTTCCCAGTCAGCCGCGCTGCCGCATCCCGTCGGATCGTCCGGCCTACAGACAGGCACCACGAAATCGTTCCTCACCGTGCCGCCCGGCAGTCTCGATAGCTTCTATGCTGCGTTGCGCCGCACCGACCGCAAAGAGCCCGGTGCCGTCACACGCATCCTTCACTACGGCGATTCCCCCACCACCGCCGATTCCATCACCTCCGACGTCCGGCGTCTCCTGCAGGCCCGCTTCGGCGACGCCGGCCACGGCGCATTGCTGATCGCCAAACCCTGGGCCTGGTACGGCCACGCAGGCATCGAACTCGCTGGCTCCGGCTGGAAGATAGAGCCCGCCAGCCAGTCCCGCGCACACGATGGTATTCACGGCCTGGGAGGCGTCAGTTTCCGCGGAGGGCCCGGTGCCACGTCGCGCGTCACACTGCCCGACGATCGTCATTCCGAAGCCACAGTCAGCTATCTTGCCCAACCCGGCGGCGGCGCGTTCTCCGTCCGAACCGGCGACACGGAACTGATTAAAGTCGATACCGCCGATGATGACAGGCATCTCGCCTTCGCCAGTTTCAAACTCCCTTCCGGCACCCGCAACTTGTCGCTGACCGTCACCTCCGGCAACGTCCGGCTATTCATTTATCGCTTCGATAAAGACGAGCCTGGCGTCCAGTACAGTAGTCTCGGAGTCAACGGAGCGCAGGTGGAAATGGTCGCGCGCTTTTTCGAGGTCCACCAGTGGACCGACGCCCTCCAGCACGAAAATCCCGACCTGGTCGTCCTGAACTACGGCACCAACGAAAGCATCTACCCCGCATATGTCGAGAAGCAATATCCCGACGAACTGCGCACCGTGATCTCCAGAATCCGCGCCGCGCTCCCCCACGCCTCTCTGCTGATCATGTCGCCCATGGACCGCGGCGAAATGAAAGCGTCGGGCGAAATCCTGACTCCGCCCGCCATGCAGGCGCTGGTGGAGAAGCAAAGGCAAATCGCGGCTGAGACCAGCTGCGCGTTCTTCAATACTTTCGAAGCGATGGGCGGAGCCGGCACCATGGCGCGCTGGTACTCGGCCCACCCCCGCCTCGTAAGCGCGGACTTCATGCACCCCCTGCCAGCGGGCGCGGCCATCGTCGGCGCATTGTTCGAAAGCGCCCTCGTGCGAAGCTATGAGGACGCAGCGCATCTGAACACCGCTTTACCCACCGGCAATCGGAATCTCGCCCTCAAATGAAACTTCTCTTAGCCGTCTTCGTGCCCGTTCTCTGCCTAAGCACGGCTCTGCTCCCCGGCGCTACCACAACCGCGAAAACCACCAAAAAGTCGCCCAAAACCACGGCGAAACGCCCTGTTAAGAAGGTTTCAGCATCCAGAACGGCAATTACGCGCAGCGCACACCGCCCGGCCGTGGTCTCCGCCGCAGCGCGCGCGGCGGCCCGCGACGAAATCGATCGCAAAATGGCCGCAGTCGAAGTTGGCGTGGAAAATCCCGCCGCGCTCGCGAACTACTTCACAGCACTCAATCATGCCGCCGTGAATCAAGCGCCCGTCCACGTCCTCCAATTCGGCGATTCCCACACCGCTTCCGACGATTGGGTCAATGCCATGCGCACCGCCGCTCAATCCATTTACGGCAACGGCGGACCCGGCTTTATCCACCCCGGTCACCCTTATCTCGGCTACCGCAGATTCGATGCCTCCGGCTCCAATTCCACCGGCTGGAAAACAGATGGCAACAAATCGCATCAGGAAGATCCCAACCAGGGCCTCGCACACATCAGCATTTCCACCAGCCTTCCGAACCAAACCGTTCGCCTCGCAGCCGTCGGCGAATTGCTCGGGCTTTTTTACATGACCCAGCCCGGCGGAGGCCAGATCGAACTCACCATTGACGGCGAAAAGACCGTTGTTTCCACCGACGTCTCCGCAACAGAACCCGGACCCGGCTACTTTTCCCGGAAGCTCGTACCCGGCCAGCATGAAATCCTTCTGCGCACTATGAATTTCGCCCCCGTTCGGCTTTTCGGCTGGACTCTCGACAACAGTTCGGGCGTTACTTTCGAAACTCTCGGCATCAACGGCGAATGGGCCAACAAGATTCTCGACGCCAACGAAGGCATCTGGTCCGCGGAACTTGCGGAGCGCGCTCCAGGCCTCGTGATCCTGGCCTTCGGCACCAACGAGGCCAACAGCGGCCTCTGGAACGCCGACCAATACCGCTCCGATCTCAAAGAAATCATCGCCCGCATTCGCCGCGCCGCGCCCGCCGCCTCCATCCTGCTCGTCGGCCCTCCCGATTGCGGCCGCACCCGCCCGCTGGCTCATCTTTCCGAGGTCATCGATATCCAGCGCGAAACCGCCGCCGCGCAAAACGTCGCTTTCTGGGACTGGCGTCTGCACATGGGCGGCGCCAGAATCGTCAGCCAGTGGGTGATCGCCGGACTCGGCCAGGCCGACTACGTGCACCTGACCGGCGAAGGTTATCGTCTCATCGGAAATCTGCTGTTCAAACAAATAGAGAAGGCACATTCGGAAAATCAATGACTGAAGAAATGCAGACCAAACTGGCGGCCATCGTGAGCCGCGTCGCGGGAAAGACGGTCAACCCGGATCCCGAAGAATCGCTTTTCGAAGCGGGCTATCTGGATTCCTTCGCGCTCGTCGAGTTGGTTTCGGAAATCGAGCGCGAATTCCACGTGAAAATCCCCGACGCCGATCTCACTCCCAAGCGCTTCGACTCGCTCGAACGTATCGGCGCATATCTCACCTCGCGGACTGCGTAATGCCCTCGATTCTTTCCTTCGGCCGCTACCTGCCGGATCGCATTCTCGATAACGCGGCGCTCGCTCTCACCCTCAACTGCGACCCCGCCTGGATCTTCGAATCGAGCGGTATTGAAGAGCGTCGCATCGCGGCCGACGACGAAACCATCGCCATCATGGCGGAGCGTGCCAGCCGAAATTGTCTGGCACGCGCCGCTATCGATCCCTCGCAGATCGGCCTCGTGATCCTGTCGAGCGCCACCTCCGAGCGGCGCTTTCCCGGTCCCGCCGCACAACTGGCGCAGCGCCTTGGCCTGGCTGGCGTACCCTCGCTCGACCTGCCGGTCGCCAGCGCCGGTTCCCTGTTTGGACTCGCGCTCGCCGCGCAACTCGCGCCCAGCTACGGGACCGTGCTCGTCGCGGCCGCCGAGAAAATGTCCGGACCCGCATCGTCTCAGCCACAGGATCGCAACATCGCGATCCTGTTCGGCGACGGAGCCGGCGCCTGCCTGGTCACCCAATCGACTGGAGCCCTCGAAATTATCGACGCGGTCCTGCATTCGGACGGAACCTACGCGGACGATCTCTGCCTCCCGCTCGCCGGCCCGGTCCACATGGACGGTCGCACCGTGATCCTCCAGGCGTCGCGCCGCATTCCCGCCGCCATCGGCGAACTTCTCCTTCGTCACGGCGTCGACGCGGCCAGCGTCCATACCTTTCTGCTGCATCAGGCCAACAGCAACCTGACCGCGCGCGTGGCTAAGGTCTTAGGCGTGCCTGGCGAACGCTTTTTCTCCAACATCCGCCATTGCGGCAACACTTCCTCGGCGTCGCTGCTCATCGCGGCGTCCGAGTGGGCTGAAAAGGCCGTTCCCGAAGCAGGAGACTATATCTGTTTCGCCGCATTTGGCGCCGGTTTCCACTGGGGAGCGCTGCTGGCCAGAAGCCTCTGACGCGTCAGCGAGCGCGAACTTGTTGCAGGCGTTCCCGGTGCAAGGGAGAGAGTGCAGCTTCGATTTCCGCAGTCACGACTCCGGCCTCATCCAGATCCTTCAGTTGCATCTCGTCCTCTAAACGAAAAGCCGCCAGTTTCATCCGGATCAGATCCTGCGCCGGCGCTACCCGGACGCCCTGCATGACGCGGCACGCGCCCAATTCGGCAGCCGGTTCTCCACTCGAAACCATGTGCACTGCGCGACGCGCCGAAGGCTGGCCGGTTTGGACCAGCCTATCTACCCCGGCCACATGCCGATATTGCAGCCCAAAAGGCTCCACCGCCTTGGCGATGGCCGCGAGGTCTTCGCGCCTCACAGCAATATCGATATCTTTCGTGAGCCGGCCTGCATCGGGTTCGCGCTCTTCAACATAAAGATAAGCGGCCAGACCGCCGACGACGCGGTATTCCAGCCCCGCCGATGCGAAGGCATGTTCTACCACCTCAGCGAGCGTAAAAAGTTGTTGCACGCGCGTTTCGAAGAAGGAATTGACATACGTTGCCACTCAAGTCCAAAGTATCACGCAATCGCCTCGGTTACAGTATGAGTTGATCCAGGCTGTCATCTTCGATCTCGGGCGAGTCATTGTGCCCTTCGATTTTCGCCGCGGCTATGCGCGCATCGCTGAGCTGACCGGAATTCCTGCCGCCGAAGTTCCCGAGCGCATACGACCCACGGGCTTAGTAGATCGGCTCGAATCCGGTCAAATTGCGCCACGCGATTTCGTGGAACGGATTTCGGCCGTGCTCAATCTCCGATGCAGCTACGAAGAATTCTGCGAAATCTGGAGTTCGATCTTCCTGCCGGAAACGCTGATCCCGGAATCGCTGCTTCAGGGCATCGCGGCGCGCTACCGAATGGTGCTGCTTTCCAATACCAACGCGATTCACTTCGACATGATCCGGCAGCGCTATCCTTTGCTGCGGCATTTCCATGCGCTCGTTTTATCGCACGAGGTGGGCGCAATGAAGCCGTCGCCCGCCATTTACGCGAAAGCGGTGGAGGCGGCGGGCTGCAGGCCGGAGGAATGCTTCTTCACCGACGACATTCCGGAGTATGTAGAGGGTGCGCGGCGCTTCGGAATTGACGCGGTAAGGTTCGAATCGGCGGCGCAGATTGAAGCGGAACTTCGTAAGCGCATCAGTTGGGATTAAGCAGGCGCTTAAAATAGAAACGGCACGGTCATGAATATGCCGAACACAGACCCCGCGAAATGTACTATTCTGCTGCTGGATTCCGATCCGCTGACGCGCGCCATTTTGCATGATGTGTTGCAAAGGGCAGGTTATCTGGTCATGGAAGCGGGCGATCTGGGAGTAGCGGTGGACCGCCTGAACATGTCGCGGCCGAATCTGCTGGTGGTTCGCCCGTACATCAGCAGCATGAGCGGCGCCAAGGCTGCTAAGTATCTGCGCACCAAATGCCCTGGACTACCTGTCCTCATGGTGGACGGATTTATGGCGGACGACCGTTTGCGAGTACAGAGCGAAGTCCACGACATGCATCTTTTCCCGAAACCGTTTGCGCCTCGCGACCTGGTGGACAAGGTCGGGGAACTGTTTCGCGCAATGCAGGCGAAGGCGCGCTGAAGTTATCCGGACCGCGCCATGTCCAGGTTCGCTTGACGGGCCGAATCGTGCGAGCGTGCCTTGACTCCTGCGGGGCTACGGCCTCATTCACTGTGGAACGCATCGACGTATTCACAAACCGGGGCGCGAATCGAGCGGCCGCAATGCCGCGGCGCGGGAGATCCTGACCCCGCCCGGTTTCAATATTTTCTATTACGCGACCGCGATTGTCCTGGTACTGGCGCAGTCTTCAGCCAGGCAGGCGCGCGGCGGGAGAATCGGTAGTTGCCGGATCGGCTTCGCATGGCCGGAAGCGCGCTGAAACAGCTCCCAATCCCAGCGCGGCATGCGAGGCGGAATGGCTGGCCCGGAGGGTATTCCGCCCGGAGAAACTGTGACGCTCGACGATGAGTGCCCAGCCGCGGGCCCGGCCGGACTTCGACAGCAGAAGCGGCACGCCCTTTGACAAGTTGCACAGAGGCCCCGTCTCAGGGCATGAAGAGCGCTACCTGGCGGCGTAACTCCGGCAAACTGATTGGCTTGGTCAGGTAGCCGGTGAAACCTGCTTCCATGGCTTTCTCTTTGTCTCCCTGCATGGCGCTGGCCGTCAGTACGACCACGGGCGTAGCGGCAAACCGGGCATCGAGGCGAAGCGCGCGTATGACGCCAAAGCCATCCAGACCCGGCATATGCAGGTCGAGGATGATGAGATCCGGACTCTGTTCGCGGGCCTGCCGGAGAGCATCGTTGCCATCGACAGCTTCCAGAACTCGGTACTGGTCTTCGAGCACGGTGCGAAGCAGATCGCGGCCTCCGGGCTTGTCGTCCGCAATCAATATCGTCCTGAGCCCGGACGTCTTCATCCGGCACTCGCCGCGCTGCCGGCGGAAGAATTGCGGTCGGGAATCGTAAACGTGAAACAACTGCCCTTATTCAGCTCGCTGTCGACCCAGATGCGGCCACCGTGCTGCTCGATCAGCGCCCGGGTGATGGCCAGACCGAGTCCGGTGCCTTCACGCACTGCCTTGACGCCCACCTGATGGAACTTATCGAAGACCGACTCCCGTTCCTCGGCGGGGATTCCAATGCCGTTATCGGTAACGGAAATCTCAACGCTGTTCCTGCCGCCGGCGGCTGCGATCCGGATCAGCCCGCCTTCGGGTGAAAATTTAATCGCATTACTCAGTAAATTAAACAGAATTTGCTTGAAACGCAGGTAGTCGGCATCCAGGGTGAGGCCGTCGGTGAAGCCGGCCTCAATACGGATCGCCCGGTCCCGGCCCTGCGGGCGAATCGAGTCGAGCACTTCTTCGACGGCGCGCGACAGATCGAACAACTGCCGGTGCAGTTCCACCCGGCCAGCTTCGATCTTGCTCAGATCCAGAATCTGGTTGATAATTTCCAGAAGGTGCCGGGAGTCTCTCTGGATGTGAGCAACGAATTTCTTTTGATCTTCGTTAAGAGGGCCTTTGAGTTCTTCGCTCAGCAGATCGGAAAAGCCAATGATGGTGTGCAGCGGCGTGCGGAGTTCATGGCTCATGCTGCCGAGGAATTCGCTCTTGAGGCGATCGGCGCGCTGGACGGCCTCGGTGCGCAGTTGCAGTTCGCGCGTGAACTGCTCCTGAACGGCGCGGAGCTGATCCTCGGCCCGCTTGCGTTCGGTGGTGTCGCGAATGATGGCGGTAACGGAAAAGCCGTCGGCGGATTTTACCGGGCTCAGGCTGATCTCGACAGGGAAGCAGGTACCGTCTTTGCGCCGGCCCTGCAGCGCGAGGCCAGTGCCCATGGGACGGGTGAGCGGCTGGGTCCGGTATGCCGTGCGGTTGTGAACATGCGCCGCGCGAAGCTCCTCCGGAATCAGGATTTCGAGAGGCTGACCGAGCAACTCGCCGCGTTCGTAACCGAAGATCTTTTCAGTCATGGTGTTGAGCAGGACGATCTTGCCGGACGGATCCACCTCAATGATGGCGTCGGGAGCGGCCTCTAAAAGTTCACGAAAGCGCTGATTCAGGCGCAGGGGCATGGGCTTAGCTTTGAGAATTGCCGGAGAATATAAGGACCGATAAACTATTTTACCAATTCTTTTCTATGCGGGCGGTGGAAAACATGACGCGGCAGGATCGACAGACCCGGATTGGGCAGCGGCAAGGGCCAGCAGTTGCGCGGCAGGTTGCCATTCCCGCATCCATGGCGGGTTGCCGGTCGCCTGGAGCGCTTCGATCAGAAAGAAGGCCCGATACGCCGCGGTTCTTCCGTTATTGCTTCCCAACCTTTTTCCAAACCCGACTGCGCTGCCGGCCGGCCAGCCTTTGCTGAAACGGCTACTGCCTGATATAAACTTGTGCCAGGCTTTCACCGACAAGTCTACCCGCATGGCGAGGAAAAAGACACCGAACAAGAAACCGCCGCGAGCGCGAACTGCCGCTCCGCAGGCGGAAATACGCGATGAGAACGCGAACGGAAACCCCGGACTCTCGTTTCCCGTAGCCGCAATTGGAGCTTCTGCCGGCGGCCTGGCTGCGTTCACCGCGCTTTTAAAAGCGCTGCCCGAAAAATCCGGTATGGCGTTTGTGCTCATCCAGCATCTGGAGCCGAAACACGAAAGCGCGCTGACCATGCTGCTTTCGAAGGCCACCGGAATGAACGTGGTGGAGGTATTCGACGGCATCGCCGTGCAGCCGAACCACGTTTATGTGATTCCGCCCAACAGGAATATGACCATCCGCAAGGGAATGCTGCGGCTCGGGCCGCGGGCGGCGGATTCGGCGCTGCAGCGGCCCATCGACGATTTCTGCGTGGCGCTGGCGGAAGAACAGGGCAACCGGGCCATCGGTGTGGTTCTCTCCGGCACCGGTTCGGACGGAACGTTCGGCCTCAAGGCGATTAAGTCCGCCGGCGGCGTCACCTTCGCGCAGGATCCGAAGACGGCCCAATGGAATGCCATGCCGGTCAGCGCCATCACGGCGGGGTCTGTCGATTTTGTTTTGCCGCCCAGACGCATCGCGGCGGAACTGGCGCGCATCGGGCGGCATCCTTATTTGGTTGAGGCGCGCGAGGTGCCCGAAGGCAGCGACCTCGATAAGATCTGCCTGATTCTGCGTTCCGCGATGGGCGTCGATTTCCGCCTGTATAAGCAGGCCACAGTGCGGCGGCGTATTTCCCGGCGCATGGCGCTGCACAAGATTACTTCCCTGCCGAAGTATGTGCAGTTCCTGCGGCAGAACGCGGACGAGCCGCAGGCGCTGGCCGACGATATTTTCATCCACGTGACGAGTTTTTTCCGCGACCCGGAATGTTTCCAGGCGCTGCGCAAACGCGTCCTGTCGAAGCTGCATGATAAGAAGCCCGCCGAGAAGAAGGCGATTGACGAGCCGATTCGCATCTGGGTTGCCGGCTGTTCCACGGGTGAAGAAGTGTATTCGATCGCCATGCTGTTGCTGGAGGAACTGGGCGAACAGGTGAATCGTACCCGCATTCAGATTTTCGGAACCGATATACAGGAGCGCGCGCTCGAACACGCGCGGACCGGGATTTATTCCGAAGCGGCGGTGGCGGGCGTTTCCGTCGCGCGCCTCAAACGTTTTTTTGTTCGCAGCGATCACGGTTATCGGATTCTGCAGGCAATCCGCGATCTGTGCGTGTTTGCGAAACACGATCTGACCCGCGACCCGCCGTTTTCGAAGCTGGATCTGGTCAGTTGCCGCAACGTCCTGATCTACATGGGACCGGCGCTGCAGAAGAGAATTCTGTCCACGTTTCAATACGCTCTGAAGCCAGGCGGCTATTTGTTCCTGGGGACCTCGGAATCGGTGAGCGACTATTCCGATGCGTTCGCGTCGGTCGATGTGAAGCAGCGAATCTTCCAGCGTAAGCCGTCGGTCACGGCGTTTCGCGAGCTTCGCCCCGAGCAGGAACTGGCACCGGAGCCGTTCGCACCGCTGCCGCGCGCGGTCGTGTCATCCACGGGTGCCGCGGATCTTCGCAGGGAGGCGGAGTCCGTGCTGTTGCAGAACTATACGCCGCCCGCGCTGGTAGTGGATCAGGACCTCCATATAGTCCATTTCCAGGGCGACACCAGCGCCTGGCTGTCGCCGCCCACAGGGCAACCCAGCTTTCATCTCCTGAAAATGGTGCGTCCCGAGTTTGTGGTGGAATTGCGAACGGCCATTGCCAGGGCGCGCAAGGAGGGCGTCGCGGTGGCGCGGGAGCCGGTATCGTTCGTCGCGCAGGGACACAGGGGGGCGGTGCAACTGGAAGTGCGCGCGCTGCCGAAGCGCAACGGCAAGAAGCAGGATCTGCTGATCGTGTTCCGCAAAACCGAGGAGGTGGCGACGGAGGAAAAGGCCGGGGCTGGCCGGAATTCCACCTCAGCCGTCCGTCACGCCGAAAAGTCCGCTCGTCTGGAACGCGAATTAACGTCCGCTCGCGAGCATCTCCGCAGCCTGATTGCGGAGCACGAAACTGCACAGGAGGAAATGAAGGCCGCGAACGAAGAGATTCTTTCGAGCAACGAAGAGCTGCAGAGCACCAACGAAGAACTGGAGACGGCCAAGGAAGAACTCCAGTCTTCCAATGAGGAACTGGTCACCCTGAACGACGAACTCCAGCATCGCAACGCCGAACTGGATGTGCTGACGCACGATCTGAGCAATCTGCTGGTCGGTGTGGATATCCCGGTGCTGGTGCTCGATGCCGAACTGCGTGTGCGGCGCTTTACGCCGATGGCCGGCGCGCTGCTCAACCTGATTGCCGGCGACGTCGGGCGCCCTTTCAGTAATATTGCTTCCACGCTCGACGTGACGGACTGGAAGGAACTTTTCGCCTCCGTCACCGCGCACGGCCAGCTGGTGGAACGCGAGGTGATGGACCGCACCGGCCATCGCTACTCCATGCGTGTGCGGCCGTATAAGACCGGCAACAACCGGATTGAAGGCGTCCTCGTGGTGCTGCTCGATACCGACGTGATTTACAAAGCCCGGGACGATGCCCGCCGCTTTGGCGAGTACGCCCAGGCCATCGTGGAGACGATTCAGGAAGCGTTGGCGGTAGTGGATGCGGATGGCCGCGTGCGCTCGGTCAACCGGAGTTTCTGCGATCTGTTTCACGTCGATTCCTCCGCAATGGAAGGCAAGTCCTTCTTCGGGCACGGGCAGGGCCAGTGCCATCCACAACGGTTGCGCGAGCGGCTGCGAGAGGTTTTGACCAGGGGCACCGAGATCAACGGGTTTGAAATCGATCAGGAGTTTCCCGAAATCGGGCGCAGGCGTCTGGTGCTCAACGCCCGCCGGATCGCCGGCACGCAGACGATTCTGATCGCGATTGACGACGCGACGGAGCGCAAGCGGGCGCAGGAAGAACTGGAAAGAAGCGAAGCGGCCATGCGGGCTTTGCTGAATTCCGCTTCTCAGGCCGTCATTACGGTGAAGGAAGACGGAACCATCGTGATGGTCAACGGCAACACCGAGAAAATGTTCGGTTACAGCCGGCAGGAAATGGTGGGGCGGCCGGTCGAAGTGCTGGTGGCGGAGAACCTGCGCGGGCGTCACATCGAATTCCAGAAGGGCTTCTTCAGCAAGGCCCAGAGCCGGCCCATGGGCGTCGGATTGTCGCTCGAAGGCCGGCACAAAGACGGCTCCACTTTCCCTGTGGATATCGGCCTGAGCACCATCGAATCCTCCAGCGGCAAGAGACTGGCGGTCGCGTTCGTAGCCGATATCACCCAGCGGAGGCAACTGGAACGCGCGGCCCAGGCACACGCCGAACAGGTGCAGGCGCTGGCGGCGCGTCTGCTGACGGCGCAGGAAGAAGAGCGGCGCCGGGTCTCGCGGGAACTGCACGACCAGATCTGCCAGCAACTCGCCTCGCTCGCCATTGAAATCAGCGGCATGGCTGCCGATCCACCGGCGCCGGATAAGGCGCAGCAGGCGCTGAAGGACCTGCAGACCCGCGTGATTCAGGCCTCGGAAGCCACGCGGCATATCGCTTACGAACTGCATCCTTCCGTGCTGGACGATCTGGGGCTGGTGGCCTCGCTGCGGGGACTCTGCAGGAAATTCAGCGAGCACGAAGGCATCACTGTGCAGTTTCACAGCGGTGAGTTGCCCCCGGCCATCCCGCGGGAAGCGGCCTCCTGCCTGTACCGCGTGGCACAGGAGAGTCTGCAGAATATTGCCCGCCATTCCGGGGCAAAGAAAGCGTCGGTAACCATCAGTCTGAAGAAGAATGCGCTGGCGTTATCGGTAACCGATGATGGTTCCGGCTTCGATCTGGAGGAGGCCAGAGGCTGGGGAGGTCTGGGGCTGATCGGAATGGAAGAACGTACGCGACTGGTGAACGGAAAGCTATCGATCGCGACCAGACCGGGCCACGGCACCAGAATTCTGGTGGAGGTCCCGTTGCAGTCGGGGATCAGGCCGTGAAGCGCGTCAGGGTTCTGCTGGCGGACGACCATCCGCTGACGCTCGAAGGCATCCGCGCCTTTCTCGAGCCGCACTGCATGAGCGTTGGGACGGTAACGAACGGGCGCGCGCTGCTCGAAGAAGCTCTGCGCCTGAAGCCCGACCTGATTGTTTTGGACATCACGATGCCGCTGCTCAACGGCATCGATTCGGCCATTCAGATCAGAAAGAGCCTGCCCGCAGTGAAGTTGGTGTTCATCACGATGCACTCCGACCCGGCTTATCTGGAGGCTGCTTTGAATGCCGGGGCCACCGGTTATGTGCTGAAATCCGCCGTCCGCGAGGAACTGCTGGACGCCGTGCGGAGTGCAATGGAGGGTCGCATTTACGTCAGTCCGGGCCTTTCCAGCGAAAACCTGGAGCGCTTCCGGGATCCCCGGCGCGCGGCTGTTTCCCTGCGGCTGAGTTCACGTGAGCGGGAAACTCTGCAACTGATTGCCGAGGGTAAGGCAACGAAAGAAATCGCCTTTATTCTGAGTATTTCGGTGAAAACGGTGGCCTTTCACCGCGAGAATATCAAGCGCAAACTGGGCCTGAAAACCACGGCCGAAATGACCAGGCACGCCGTGGATCAGGGGATGGTTTAGCAGGCAACCTCGTTCTTTTACCAGTTCTCACTGGCCGTTCAGCCTGATATTTTGGAATCGATCCTTTCCGTGAAGGCGACGGCGAGGGAACGATGCTATCGAATCAGAACAGACCGATCGGAACTGGGCTGGCCGGCGGGATTTCGCAACCGGCGATACTGCCGCACGTTGTGGTCTCCGTGAGCGGGAACGACAAAGTCCGGACTCATTTCACTTTCACGAATATCGGCCTGACTCCGGTGTTCTCCGTGGCTGTGGAAACGGTACGGCATGCCGGCCAGACGATGGATTTCGAGACGATCGACGAGCTTCCGCCGGGCGCGTCGCTGACCTGTCTTTCCATTATTCATCCGGTAACGAATAACGATCCGCACTGGACCTTCGAGTTCTGGAGCGACTCGGGCGAGGAGGTTTCGGTGCCGTTCGTCGTCAGATACAAAGACGAAGATCGGCGTCCGATTGTGATGAAGAATACGCTGCGCTGGAATCGACGCCGTGCGTTTCTGGTTCCCGACAAAGCGCCGGAGCCAGCCTGATGGGGATGCGCCCACATGGACCAGACACGCGACCTGACCCGGGTTTGTGAACCCCGCAGGCTTTGGCAGGAGATGCCAGGACGCTGTTCGGTGCTGGTTATGAAGCGACTCGCATGGCGTCGTGCGGGCCACCGGGTGATTGCCGCCATTATCAGGAGCGCGCTTTCAGAGATGCGCTGACCGTCTATTGCGCGAGCAGGCCGCCATGCCCCATGCAGGCCACTTCCCAGCGCGAAATGCGATAGCGCGACATCATGGGCGGCAGCAGCAGATCCACGACATTCGGTTTCAGCGAGCGGAAACAGCCCGGCGCGGAAACGACGGGGATATCGTCCTTATAGCCAAGCAACAGCAGGTGGCCAGGCTCGACCGGGGCCAGATACCGTTCGATGGGGCAGCCGATCTTCGTCATAGCGCGTCCGACGGCATCTTCCGGGCCGGCTGGCGCGGTGGTGGAGGCGATAAGAACGACACCTGCGTTAGCGCGCAGAAGGTACTGGATTGCGCGCGATACGTGCTCCTCATTTTCGAGCGCTGTGATACCGATGTGCGAATGAACGCCGAATTTTTCCAGTTTTTGTCGCACAATTGGTTCAAACATGGCGCGCGCGCGGTCGGCATTGGCCGGGTCGCAGTAAACCACGCCAATGGGTGAGGCATGCATGGGCCTCGCCTGCAGAATGGGCCCGCGCTCACCCAAAATACTCATAGAACCATCGAAATCGGATCGCGATACCGCAAAAGGCGCGCTCTTTATGGTGGCAATTCTCTGCCCCGCCGCGGCCATGCTGAAATTCAGAGTTGTCGCAATCACCAGGCCGGAAGTGCAATTCATCTGGCGGAGGAGATCTTCATCCACCAGCACGCACGCGTCCTGAGTGGCCAGGAGGTTCGCTCTGCCGCCCGGCGCTAACTGGACTTCGTACGATCCACAGGCCATTTCAGCGGCAATTCCGCAGACAGCGGCATCTTCGTGTATCTCATTCTCATCGAGTTCCGCCACCCAGATCTCCTGCATACCCTCAAGCTGGAGGACCCGGATGTCTTCGGCCCGCAGCATGTGGCCCTTGGCCATCAGCTTTCTTCCGCCGGACCGGAAGATGGGCGTGGAAAGAATACGTCCTGTGCACTCGTTGATGTCTACCGTTTGCGCTCGCATTTTATAGTAGTGACTCCTCAGTTTGCTCAGGAAATCGTACAGCTTAGAAAATACAACAACTAAAGTGAGTTGTCTACACATATTTCTCATAATTATTTTTATTTACGATAAATAAATCAAATCCTCCAATGACGGTTCCGTAATGGAACGTCGTTAACTGCCGGCAGATCAGAAGTTTGCCGCCTATTGGGCACTTTATGCTTTGCGTGCAGTTCAAACAGGAACACCAAATAACTGACTCCCTGCTGTAGTCCGAATCCTACATGCGCGGCTCGGGAGAATCGCCGGAACGCCTGGGGGCACACGGGCGCGGTTTCAGACGAAGGATGGGGTTTCGCTGAAAGCGATATGGTGTTAGGGTAAAAGCATGGATAAGCGACTCGCCAAGCGGCATAAACGCCAGGTAGCCCGGGCCCGGGCCAACGTCAAAACATCGGAGCCGGATCTGCGCACGCCTGAGCAGATTGAGGCGGATCGCGAGGCCAGTCGTGCGGCCTCTGGTGCGCGCGCCGATCAGCCCAAGCTGGCGGCATCGTCGCGGCCGATGCGCCATAATCCGGCCATCGCCACCGGCAGCGCCGCTAAGACTGCCGTTTAACGCTGGCCGAGGTCCATCACGATCCGGCGTAATTCATCCGGCGTTTTGTCGTTAGCCACCGGTTGGCCGATCCGCACCGTGACGCGGGGACGAAACCAGAGTTCCCAGCTTTTAAACGGCTCGCCGCCCCTGCAACTGAACGGATGGCCCCAAAGTCCGTCGATATACATGGGAACAATGGGGCAACCGAGGTTACGCACCACCAGTTCATAGCCCCGTTCGAACGGACCGGTCTGGCCGGTGCGCGTGATCTGCCCTTCGGGAAAGATACCGACCAGATTCCCCTCCAGTAACTCTTCGTGCGCCGTTCTGAGCGCGCGCACCGTGGCTTTGGGCGACGCGCTATCCACGGGAATTGCCTTCAGGACTTCAAAGACCGGTCTGGCGAAAGCCACTTCATAGATCGGTTTCCACATCAGGAACCGCACGAATCGGCGGGTACCGTAGCCCGCAAGCACGGCATCGGCGTAGGAAATGTGGTTGGAGACGAGCAATGCCGCGCCGGATTGCGGGATATTTTCCGCCCCGATTACTTCGATTTTAAATAAAATATTGGCCGCCATCCAGAGGATGAAGCGCACCACGACCGCGGGCATCAGGCGCGTGGCGAGCGCGGCGCCCCCCAGCGTGGCTATCCCAAGCGCCGCGAAGATAGTGCGCGGCGACCAGTGCAGCAGGTCATGCATGACGGCCAGCATGCCGTAGGCGATCGCCATAGCGGTGCTGTTCATCAGGTTGTTGGTAGCGAGCATGCGGCCCTTTTCATCCGCCGCGGGCTCTTCCTGCAGGTACGCGTTGAGCGGCACCGCCATGAAGCCGCCACCGAAGCCGATCACCGTCAGAGCTGCCAGTGCGACGGCATAATTCGTGGTGGCAGCCACGAGCAGCGTAAAGACGCCCATGATGACGGACCCGGCAGGCACCAGGCCCAGCTCAATGTGGTCGCCGGAAATGCGGCCGGCGATGACGCTGCCCAGTCCGATTCCGATGGCGAGTGCAGTAAACAGCAGACCGGCGCGCGTTTCCTCCACACGCAGAATCTCACTGCCTTCGAGGAGCAGCGCCAGCTGGAACAGCGCGCCGATGAACCAGAACCAGGAAATGCCGAGCATGGTCAGGGCGAGCGGGCGGCGGACGCGCAACTCCCGCACTCCCGCTACAATTTCGCCAAAGGGGTTCCAGCGGAACGGCTCGCGGCGGCCGGCGGCGGGAACCTTCGGAATGTGGAGGCTGAATAGGGTGCCTAAGATGGCAATACCGAGCATGACCAGGCCCAGCCGGAGGGGCTCTTTTTTCCAGTGCTCGAACAGCCAGGAGCCGAAGCTGGTGCCGACCACGATGGCGACGAAGGTGGTGAGTTCCAGCAGGCCGTTGGCGCGCGAAAGCTGCTCTTCGCCGACGGCTTCGGGCAGGATTCCGTACTTGGCCGGACTGAAAAACGTGGCCTGTGTGGCCAGCAGAAAAAGCACGACAAGCAGCAGGTTCAGGCTGCCCGCGGCCAGGGCCGCAATGCCCATCACCATCGTGACTATCTCCAGGGATTTCGTGATCTGGAGCATGCGTGTTTTGGAAAAGCGGTCGGCTAGTTGCCCGGCATAACCGGAGAAAAGAATAAAGGGAAAGATAAAAACGGCGCCGGCCAGAGCCAGATAGCGTCCGCTGGTGGCGGTGTCGAGCGCCATCCGCACGGCGGTGAACGACACGATCATTTTGTAAACGTTGTCGTTGAACGCGCCGAGAAACTGAGCCCAGAGGAAGCCCTCGAAGCGGCTGTCGCCCAGCAAAGATCGATAACCCGTGGTGCGCGTGGGCGATTTCATTCTGTTAGGAACATCATCGCGCACCGCTGCGCCGAACGGCACAAATAGGCGGCACAGGGCGATACGATTCCTGATACAATGCGGTGACGGCCCGCCTTGTATCATTCATAATTTTTCGGGCCAGGATTCTGCCAGATGGATAAACCAGCGCAAAATATTCAGGATAGTTTTCTTAACAATGCGCGCAAAGAAAAGGGAGTGGTGACGATCTATCTCCTGAGCGGCGTCAAGCTCACGGGCCGGATCAAGAGTTTCGATAAGTACTCTCTGGTGCTCGAAACCAATAACCAGGAGCAACTGATTTTCAAGCATGCGATTTCTACCGTCGTGACCGTGCGCAGCGTGCATCACGCAGCGGCTCCTGCGGCCGTTCCTGCAGTGGCGGTTTCCGTCGCGGGCGCAGGGTCGGCTTCCGAGGGCTAGTGTACCGCCGGAACCTGCGGAAAAGCCAGATTGCCCGCTCCACAGAGTGAAATAGAGGCAAAGTCCAACGATATCTCCTGCAAAGACTTCCGAACGCGCTATCCTCGCCGGTTTTGAACGGCGCCGGGGCGCGGCTTCCGCTTCTGCGGCGGAATCCTTCGCGGAACTCAAAGAACTGGCCTTCAGCGCCGGCGCTGTGGTGGTTTCCGAAGTGTTTCAGGCGCGCCCCGGCGTGAGCGCGGCAACCTTATTCGGCCAGGGCAAAGTCGAAGAACTCAAACAGCTTGCCGAAGCCTTTGAGGCCGATGTGCTGATTGTCGATAACGACCTCACACCCACCCAGCAGCGCAATATCGAGGCGGTTGTGGGCGTCAGAGTCATCGACCGGACGCAGCTGATTCTGGATATCTTCGCCAGCCGCGCACGCACGGCGGAGGGCCGCCTGCAGGTGGAACTGGCGCAACTGAAATATCTGCTGCCAAGGCTGACCGGACAGGGAGCGGCGCTCTCCCGGCTGGGCGGCGGCATCGGGACGCGCGGCCCCGGAGAAACCAAGCTCGAAACCGACCGGCGGCGCATCGGCGTGCGCATCGCGAAGCTGGAGCGCGATCTGGAGCGGGTGCGCCGCGGCCGCGCGCTGCATCGCAGGAAGCGCGATTCCGTGCCGGTGCCCACCGTATCTCTGGCGGGCTATACGAATGCGGGAAAGTCGACTCTGTTCAACAGACTGACCTCGGCGGAGGTTCTGGCGGATGCGAAGATGTTTGCCACGCTCGATCCCACGGTCCGCGCGATCCGGCTGCCTTCGCGCCGCCGCATCCTGCTGAGCGACACGGTGGGTTTTATTCGCAATCTGCCAACCACCCTGGTGCAGGCTTTTCGCGCGACACTCGAAGAAGTCGCGGAGGCCACGCTGATTCTGCACGTGGTGGACGTTTCGTCGAACGATGCGGCGGTCCATGTGGCGGAAGTGTTTCGCATTCTGGCGGAGATCGGCGCTTCGGCCACGCCGCAGATTCTGGTGCTGAACAAGTGCGACCGCCTGCCCGCCGAAGATGAATCGACAGCCGCTGGGGTGCTGGCGGCCCGACTGCTGAGCTCTGCTGCCGCCAGCGACGCCAGCCATCGGACCCCGGTGCCGGCGGTGCTGGTGAGCGGATTGACCGGCGAGGGCGTGGCGGACCTGTTCGCGCAGATCGATGCCGTGCTGTCTTTCGATGCCATCGAAACGGTCACTTTCCGCATTCCCGCCCAGGAAGGTGCGGCTATCGCGCTTCTGCATGAGTGCGGAAGAGTGCTGTCGGAGGTCTATGATGGAGATCTATGCAGCATCGAAGTGCAGGCGCCCGAATCGCTCCGCCGGCGCCTTGCGGGGTTTCGATCGGAACGTTCCACAGCACCTGTGGAAAATTCTGTGCAGAAGTGACCTGGCCAGCTTGCAAGTGCTTATTCTTCAAGAAGTTCTTCAGCTTTGAACCGCAATGCAGCACTTTCGTTAAACCTGTTGGCATGAATGATTTAGCACGCCTCTCATCAAAATGCAATAGTTTTATTCCGCGCTGGCTTTTTGGCGCGGAATTCGATACGATTTCCACAGCTGGCATGATTCCGGACGGCGTCGGCCAGAGCTCATAATGCGATGAATATCCCCAACAGCCTCACCATAGCCCGCATTTTTTTTGTACCGCTATTGGTCGCGGTGATGGTGAAAGAGCGCATCCTGTTCCATTTCAACGGGGCAGTCTTCACCAACGATCTGGTCGCGCTAATGATTTTCTGGGTGGCCGCCGCCACGGATCTTCTGGATGGTTATCTGGCGCGGCGCTGGCAGCAGGTGACCACAATCGGTACCTTACTCGATCCGATCGCGGATAAGTTACTGGTTTCGGCCGCGCTCATCGCGTTGGTGCAGGAAAGGGTCGTCCCTGCCTGGCTGGTTGTGCTGTTGATCGGCCGCGAGTTTGCCGTATCCGGCCTGCGCAGTATTGCCGCCACGGAGGGTTTTACCATCAGCGCGAGCGAACTGGGGAAGACCAAGACCCTTTTTCAGGTAGTGGCCATTTCGCTGCTGATGATCAGCATGCGGCATCCTCGCGTGGCCCAAATGGCGGATCTTTCCCTGTATCTGGTGGTTCTGTTCTCCACCTGGTCGGCCATCGCCTACTTCGTCAGATTCTGGCGCATGGTAGATACCACGGTCAAGCACCGGCGGCGGCTGGAACTGCTGACCGCGGACAGACAGCGCAGGCGCGCTTTATTTGCGGAAAAAAGAAGCGCGATGCTGGCTCGCCGGCAGACTAAAGCGGAGAAGAAGCGGGCGGATTTTTCTGCACGAACTGCGGACCTTCCGCCGTCAACCTGACCGTGCGGACCTGCCCTGTGGGCCCGATCGGATCGAGCGGCTTCCCGTTGAGCGAAATGTCCAGGCCACCGGCATTGCCGGTCAAAATCCTGACCTGATCGTCGGCGGCGATCGAGCGCGTGTCGTTGGGATGCAGGATGCCCACGAAAGCGGCCCGGCCGTCCACGCTGACCTGAACCCAGGTGGCTTCATGTGCCGTCAGGATCACCTGAACCGGCCGGCTGGTATCTAAATCGGCCGGAATTGCCCCCTGCGTGCTGTTTTCCTGATTCCCGTGCGCAATCACGCTGGGCGAGGCGGGCATCACGGACGCCGGCTGGCTGGTACCGCGAGCCACCGGCTGCGTCATCGGATCGGGCGCGGCGGAAACGGTGGTGATCGCATGGTGTGTGTAGTGATTCCAGTAATACCAGGCGCCTGTTCCGGCGCCACTGGCGGTCACCAGCCACAGCACGGACGCCAGCGCCGCCGTCAGACGCGGATCCCACGATAAACGTCCCGTGCGCGCTGGTGGATTCGGCAGCGCCGCGGCTTCAATATCCACGCGCGGAAGCCTGGCCAGGAGCGCTTCCGGATCCAGCTTCAGATCGAGTGCGTAAAGGCGGACGAAATTGCGCGCGAAAACAACGCCGGGCAGGCGGTCGAAGGCGTCCGCTTCAATTGATTCGAGCGACCGGAGAGACATTCGCGTGCGCCGGGCGATTTCATCGATGCTCAGGCCCTGACGCACCCGCTCTCGCCGAAGTTCTTCGCCTATTCCGCTGACAGACACACTGCTGCTCCTTCTTTGCAATATTCGAAAGGATTCTTCCAGATATATTACACCAATCGGTGGGCCCATTGTTGCGGAAAATCACGCATAGGATGCATTTTCATTTGACGCGCATACGAATTATGGGATAGCCTTTGTAGCCGGAGGTAACCGCGCCATCAAATGGCACGTCCCACAATAGTAGTGATGAGAAAGAACTTAGCTATCTCTGCGGCTGGCTGCCTGCTGCTCTTTTCCGGCGCCGTAGCGTCTGTGCCCGTCATGACGGCCGCCACCACCAGTCTGCCTCCGCAAGCCCTTCTCGACAAAGGCTACCGGCAGATGTACAACATGGATTTCATCGGCGCCCACGCCACCTTCGCCGACTACGAACGCGCCAACCCCACCAGCGCCATGGGACCGGTTTCCGACGCGGCCGCCTACCTCTTCACTGAAATGGATCGCCTCAACATCCTGCGGTCGGATTACCTGACGAAGGACGAAAGCTTTTTTGCGGTGAATAAGCCCCCCCCTGGCGATCCGACAATCAAGAGAAGATTTGAAGATGCCTTGGCCCGCGCACAGCAACTGGCCGGTGCGACGCTGAAACAATCGCCCAACGACCCGGATGCGCTGCTCGCTTCCACCATGGCCCTTGGGCTGCATGCAAACTACCTCGCGATGATCGAGAAAAAAAACTTCGCGGCGCTCTCCGAAGTGAAGGAGAGCACGGCGCTCGCGGAGAAACTGCTGGCGGTGCATCCCGATGTCTATGACGCCTACATCGCGCAGGGCATCGAGAACTATTTGCTCAGCCAGAAAAACGCCGCGATTCGCTGGTTTTTGCGGATGGGCGGTGCGCAGACCGATAAGCAGGTCGGAATTGAGAAAACCTCTGTAACGGCTGAAAAGGGTCATTATTTCATGCCTTACGCCCGGCTTCTGCTGGCAATCCAGGAGCTGAGAGACAATAATCGGGTAGACGCGAAACAGAAACTAATGTGGCTGGCCTCGGAATATCCGGGCAACCATCTGTATCGCGAAGAACTCGAAAGGCTCGTAATCGCTAAATGAGGATTGTCGGCGCGGCTAGCGCGTTTCCGAAGTACCACTATGACCAAAAGGCGTTGTGTGAAGCATTCCTCGCCTACTGGGGCGACCGGCTGCCGGAGCCGCGAAAGTTTGAACTGCTCCACAGCAACGTGGGCGTGAATGGGCGCTATCTGTCGTTGCCCATCGAAGAATACGCCGCGCTCCGCTTCAGTGAGGCCAACGACGTCTGGATACGCACCGCCATCGAACTCGGCGAAAAGGCCATCCCGGCGGCAATCGCACAGGCTGGAATCGATAAGAGCGAGATCTCCGCGTTCTTTTTCGTCTCCGTCACCGGCATTGCCAGCCCGTCGATCGACGCCCGCCTGATCAATAAGCTGCGCCTCCCGACGAATATGCGCCGCGTGCCCATCTTCGGCCTCGGCTGCGTGGCCGGAGCGGCCGGGATTTCGCTCGCCGCCGACTACGTGCGCGCCTATCCCGATAAATACGCCCTGCTGCTCTCCGTCGAACTCTGCACGCTGACCATTCAGCATGACGATCTTTCCATGGCCAACCTGATCTCCACCGGATTGTTCGGCGATGGCGCCGCGGCAGTCATCGTCGCCGGCGATCGGGCGGAGAAGAGGTGTTCCGCCGAGGGGCCGGAAATCATCGACACCCAAGCCACCTTCTACCCGGACACCGAACACGTGATGGGCTGGGATATTTCCGCCAGCGGCTTTCAGATCGTGTTGTCGCCTGAAGTGCCGGATGTCATCGCCGGCAATGTCGGTCGCGATCTGGACGGTTTGCTCTCGAAGCACGGTCTCACACGCGGCGATATCGGTTGCTGGATGCTGCATACCGGCGGCCCGAAAATTCTGCGCGCCACCGCGCAGGCGCTGGGCGTAGGCGATGCCGCGCTCTGGGCGTCATGGGAGTGTCTGGCGGAAATGGGCAACCTGTCGTCTTCGTCGGTGCTGATGGTGCTCGAAAAAACGATGGAGAAACGCCCCGCGCCAGGCACCTGGAGCATCCTCGCGGCCATGGGTCCGGCCTTCTGTTCCGAACTCGTGCTCCTGCGCTGGTAGTGGCTATTACTCCACCACAAACGTATCCAGATCGACGAACTCACCCGTCGAACCCTGCGCCTTCTCTCCGGTCACCCGCACCCTCAATGTGTGCGGGCCGGCCGCGAAGCAGCAGAACCTGGCTTTACTCTGCCATTCCACGTCGGGAGCATACAAGTCAACCATCCCGTGGCTGACACCATCGATGCTGACCTCAGCCTTCCCGCGATTCGGCGCACGCGTGAACACATACGTCACCGCCGGGCCTTCAAACGCCAGCTCAGCCGCGGAATCGGTGCCATTCGAGAAACTGATAGTGCCCCGCTCCGCGAGCTGGAACGCCCTGCTGTGCTCCCATCTCCCGCGGAACTGCACCGCGCCATCCAGATCGTCATACATCCCTCTTCGCACAACGTGGAACGGCGGGTAAAACGCCGCCGCCTGCGCTTCCAGCCTGCCCGGATCGCCGGTGTCGCACTCCGGCCTCAGCACTCTCAAAGAGAACGAGAGATCCCGAAACTCCTCGCGCGTGCACGCCCCGATAAAGTCGTGCAGGTCGCTGGACTCGCCGCCTGTCGCGTCCTCCACAACGAAGTATCGGATCTTCCACTGCCGGAAGAGCCGCGCCAGGTGCGGAATCGTGTGCGTCTCGCGCATCTTCATCCGGATTGCCCACTGGTGAATAAAGGCTCCGTACGGGTCGCCTTTGACATCCGCGATATCGGCGGTGTCAGTCGCCAGATAGACCGGCGAACCCGCATGCGCACGGCTGAAATCCTGAATGACATAGCGCAGCGGCGCATAATCCCGCAAATACGCTTCGCGCCCGGCCAATGAGAATGGATTCTTCGCGTAGAAATCTTTTTGGTACCACCCGGCCGACGGAAAAAACCGGATATTCAGACCAATGCAGGCCACTGTGAATGCGAGCGACGCGAAGTAGAGCCAGCGGCGGTTCTCGCTCAGCCACGCCAGAAAAGCCGCAAACGGTATCGCGAAAAGCACCATCTCCGGATACAGATACCGCACGTTCGGCAGTTCGATCAGAACCGCGATCAGCCCGCTGGTCGCCACGAGCGCCGTCATCGCGGCTGTTCTGCGCTTCACCACCACCGCGGCCAGCAACCCGAACGGGACGAGCAAAAGATACTGAAAACCCAGGGAACCGTCTAAGCCTTCGTAATACTCGTGCGTGCGGAACGTCAGGTCGAACGGAGTATGCCACGTGAGCGGCTGCCGGAACCTGCCGTCGTTGAAGTTTGCATCATGGTCTACCAGCGGCGAGGGAAACGTCTGGTTAAGGAACGGATAAAGCGGATCGCCCGTCTTCCACATGGCAATCGTATATGCGGGCACCGCAGCGCCCAGCAACAGTACGCTGGCCAGTGTGAGTGAGGCAAGCGGCAACCGGTGTCGCCAAAACTCCCACAGCGCCAGCGGCACAATGACACCCACCATTGAGAGAGCGCCGAACTTCGTCGCCATCGCCGTTCCGCTCAGCGCCGTTGCCAGATACAAAGACTTCGTCTCTCCCGTTTCCGCGAATGTCAGGAGTGATGCCACCGCGCCCAGGACGACCGCAGCCAGCAGATTCTCCACAAACAACGAGCCCGTGACCAGTTGCACCAGCGGAGTCGTCGTGAACAGGGCCACCAGCAGCAGGCAGACCGGCCGCGACACCCATCGGCGCATCAGAGCGTAGAGTTGCACCTCCACCAACAGCAGCATCGCCAGGTTCAACAGGCGCACTGCCATTTCTCCGCCGAACAGACCGCCAATGGCAAAGACCCAGTCCGCTCCCATCGGCATCACCGACCAGACGAAGCGGCCCGGCTGAAAGGTCAGCACATGATGCGCCGCAATGTCGGTGACAACGGCAAGGTGCATGGCCAACCCGTCGGTGCCGGTCTCGGGTTTCAGTGTCACCAGCCAGTCCATAAGCAGCGCAAACAGCAGCAGGGCGAATGCCGCGCGCTCCTGCCACCGCGTGAGCCGTGCGGCAAGCAGCGCCCGGCCCCAGTTCGCCGCTCGCCGCCCCGTTCCGCGCAGATCCGCCAGTATCGGTGCGGCCAGCAACAAGCCCCACACCAGCGGATAGTTGACCGGCAAACGCATGAGGAACGTGCCGATGAAAATGTAGCTCGCGAGCCCGGCCAGTATGGCCCGAATCGACTGGTCCCCGCGCAGAATCAGGCAACCGAGCGAGCACGCCGAGACCAGCAGGAAGGCGACTGCGAACACTGCCGCCGGACCCGTCGAAACCATCGTCGCGACCAACACCAGTCCGGCAGCAAGCGGGACAAAAGCCCGCGGGATCAGCAGCAGAGCCGGCGCCACCAGTGCCAGAAACCAGCCCGTATAATGACCGAATCGCCGAAGTCCGAGGTCGTTCCAGACCGGCTGCGAAAGCACCTTCCCTGCCCCCAGACCATATACTTCCACGGCCACGACTGCGGCGAATAGAACAATGGCAATGAAGGCAACGAAGGCCGCGATCCGCGCAGGTAGTCGCAATATGCAGTTTAGACTAACATCGGCTTCCGAAAAAACCGTGCCACAAAACCCGCACCCCGCGCATTATGAATATGTGGACGCAGAAAGCATCATAACTGCCATGTCAGTGGCAGACAGCGACACCCGGCTGGACACCGCCTTCCACGCGCACTACGCGCGAATCGCCCGCGTTATAGGCAGCGTCATCCATGACCAGGCCCGCGCGCAGGAACTGGCAGTTGACGTCATCCTGAAGTGGTGGCGAAGACCGGGAGTACCAGGTGCGCAAACCGAAACCTGGCTCTATCGGACCGCCGTCCGCGAGGCGCTCGATGAATGGCGGCGGCGCGCGCGCCAGCACCGTTTCGAGAGCCTCTTCTCCATGTTTCGCGAAGCGCCCCCCACTCCCCAACATCTGTATTCCGAAAGTGTCCGCACGCTGAGGGTAAGAGTGGTTCTCTCGGCTTTGAACAGGCGGCAATCGGAACTATTGCTCCTCCGGAGTGAAGGTCTCAGTTATCAGGAACTCGCCGTCACTCTCAACTTAAATCCCGGTTACGTTGGAAGTCTTCTCGTACGCGCTCAGGCCGACTTCCGGAAAGAATATACAAAACGCTATGGAAACCAATCATGAAGATCGCTGGGTAACCGATCGGCTCGCCGTGCTCGATCCCGCATGGCAGTCCGATCCTGTATCAGGCCGCGCCACACTGGAAAACCGGCTACGCGAGCCGCGCTATTCTCACAAGCTGCTGGCCGCCTTCGCAACGGCAAGTGCCTGTATGGCTGTGTTTGCATTCCCTCAAACCAGAGCGATGGCCCAGGGACTTTGGGACCATTTTGTGCTCAACCGCGTCGACGTCGTGCGCGTCGATCTTTCTGACCTGCCGCTGCAGTCGCACGTGGCCACGGACGGCATGTCGAAAGTCGCCCGCGACGAAACCGAAGCCGAACAACTGGCTGGTTTCAAACCGAACCTGCCGGCCGGGGTGTTGTCCTCCACTCCGCAGCTCACTGTCACCGGGTCCATGGTCGCGGAGCAGACGATTCGCGTCAACGATCTCCGGTCCGCCCTCGCCAGGCGGGGTGCGGCAGATGTAGCGGTGCCTGCGCAATGGGACGGCGTCACACTGCGCGCCATCATTGGGCCCATGCTGGCGGCCGACTATCCTGGAGAAGTGCAGATTCTTCAGTCGAGGCCCGTTTCGCTCTCCGTTCCGTCCGGGTTCCAGCTGGAGGCCTTCGCTAACGCTGCCTTCAGGAGCATAGGAGTCACATCGCGCGACGCCGCGGCGATGGCCGGAAAGTTCGCGGCGAACCCGGCCTGGTTCATCGATATTCCACCCGACGAGGTGGTGAACATCCAGGAACTGTCGCTTGTAAACGGCCCGGCCATGCTGATGGAAGAGTACGGCGATAGCGGCGCGATCTCACGCGAGACCGTGATTCGCAGCACCACTGACCGTCTGTACGCGGTCATGAGCCCGAGCCGCGATCTCAGTGTGAAGATCGCCGCCGCGCTGCCTTAGTCGATGCTTTAACCGATGCTTTAACCGATGCCTTAGTCGATGCTTTAACCGATGCTTTAACCGATGGGTTCGCTTTCGCGGCCAGCCGCAGCGATCTTCCCAGCAGGTCCCGCAGGGCGTCCGGATGCACCCGCGAGAGACGAACCAGTACCCATGGAGCGGTCAGGTAATGATCGGTGATGTAGTAGACATCTGGGTCTGCCGCCATCATCTCGGACCGCTCCTCGAAGGTGGTGCCTGTGACGAGCGAGTCGCCGTCTTCCTTCAGACGCGCCACCAGTTTGCCGCAAAGCTTGATCGCAGGAGTACCGTACGACGTGCTTCGCTCCACGCCGCCGAGCGACGAGGCAATCCGGAGCGCGTCTTCAAACGTCAGAGCCATGAATCCAGCCTCATTGTAAACTGGTTCGGTCGAATGTCCTATAAACCCGGCCGCCATTTTCTTCAGATCCCCGGACCCACCAACGTCCCGGACCGGATCCTGCACGCTATTGCGAATCCGACGATCGACCACCGCAGCGCGGATTTCGCGGCCCTCACCATCGAGTGCCTCGAAGGCATGAAAGCCGTGTTCCAGACAAGTGGCGATGTCGTCATTTTCCCCGGCTCGGGAACCGGCGCGTGGGAAGCGTCGCTGGTGAACACGCTGAGCGCGGGCGACAGGGTTCTGGCCTTCGATAGCGGCCACTTCGCCGGGCAGTGGGTCAAAGTGGCGAAGAACTTCGGCCTCAACGTCGATCTGATTGGCGGCGACTGGCGCTGCGGGGCGGATGCCGAAGCTCTTGCCGCCAGGCTGAACGAAGATGGCAGCCATGAAATCCGCGCGGTCATGGTGGTACACAACGAAACTTCGACCGGCGTCACCAGCGATATCGCGGCGGTGCGCAGGGCGCTGGATGCAACCGGCCATCCGGCGCTGTTGATGGTCGATACCGTGTCGTCGCTGGGCTCGATCGACTATCGCCACGACGAGTGGTGCGTCGATGTCGCCGTTGCTGGTTCGCAGAAAGGCCTGATGCTGCCGCCAGGACTCTGTTTCAACGCCATCAGCGAGAAGGCCATCGCGGCGGGTCGACGCGCGACACTGCCGCGAAGCTACTGGCGCTGGGACGAGATGATGGAGTTCAACCGCAAAGGTTTCTTTCCGTATACGCCGGCCACGAACCTGCTTTACGGCCTGCGCGAGGCCGTGAAAATGCTGGTCGAGGAAGAAGGACTTCCGAATGTCTTCCGCAGGCATCGGCGTCATGCGGAGGCCACCCGTCGTGCCGTTCGAGCCTGGGGGCTCGCGGTATTTGCGATCAATCCGGCTGAGTTTAGCCCTTCCGCGACGGCTATCGTGATGCCCGAAGGTTTCAGCGAAACCGATCTGCGAGCGGTCATTCTGCGGCACTTCAATATGTCGCTTGGCGCGGGACTCGGCAAACTGGCGGGCAAGGTATTTCGCATCGGCCATCTTGGCAGCTTCAACGATCTGATGCTGGCCGGAACTCTGTGCGGCGTCGAGATGGGCCTGAAACTGGCGGGCGTGCCGCACGAACCGGGCGGCGTGGCGGCCGCGCTTGCTTGGCTCACGGCGGAATGGCTGACAACGTGATCGACGCGCTCCGCCGCGACCTCGAAGCGTGCATCGAAGGCGAGGTCCGGTTCGATGCCGTGACCCGTGCGCTGTACTCCACCGACGCCAGTGTTTATCAAATCGAACCCATTGGCGCGGTGATCGTCAAATCGCGCGAAGATCTGCTGCACGTGGTAGCGGCGTGCGCACGGCACCGCTGTTCGCTGACCATGCGGGGTGGCGGCACGTCGCAGGCTGGGCAGGCCATCGGCGCCGGGCTGCAGGTGGATACCTCGAAGTACTACAACCAGATTCTCGAACTGAATGCCGAAGAGCAATGGGTGCGCGTGCAGCCAGGCATCGTGCTCGATGAGCTCAACGCCGCGCTGCGTCCTCACGGTCTTCGTTTCGCGCCCGATGTTTCCACCGCCAGCCGCGCCACGACTGGCGGCATGATCGCCAACAATTCCAGCGGCGCGCGCTCGGTGCTGTATGGCAAGACCATCGACCACGTCATCGAACTGGAAGTCGTGCTGGCAGATGGCTCGGTCGCGCGTCTGGGTACAGGCGGCGATATGCCGGAGTGCTTCCGAACGGTGATCGCATTGGCGGCGGAACACGCGGACGAAATCGATCGCCGCTTTCCGAAGGTCCTGCGCCGTGTCGGCGGCTACAACCTCGATGAGTTTGTGCCCGGCCGCGAGCCTTTCAACCTGGCGAAGATGATCGTCGGCTCCGAAGGCACGCTGGCCGTGATCCTGGAAGCGAAGCTCAGGCTGGTGCGGCTGCCGAACGAGAAGGCCGTGCTGGTGGTGCAGTTCCGCGAGTTGCTGGAAGCTCTGGAAGCGACACCGCTGATCCTGCGACACAAGCCCTCGGCCGTCGAGGTCATGGATAGCTTCATCCTCGATCACACCCGGCTCAGCCCCAATCTGCAGCGTCTGCGCGAGACCTTCGTTGAAGGCGAACCAGGTGCCCTGCTCTGCATCGAGTTCTACTCGGACTCGAAAGCGGAGCTTCCGCCGCGACTCGCTGCGCTCGAAGCCGACCTTATCGCGCACGGCTACGGTTACCGCTTCCATCACGCGACCGAGCCCGCTCAGCAGGCACGCGTCTGGAGTTTGCGCGAAGCCGCGCTGGGCCTCTCCATGACGATGAAGGAAGATGCCAAGTCTCTGTCGTTCGTCGAAGATACCGCTGTCGCACCGGAGAAACTGCGGGACTTCATCGACCGGTTCCTGCAACTGATCCGCAGCCACGGCACCAAAGCCGGAGTCTATGCGCACGCTTCGGTCGGCTGCCTGCACGTGCGCCCGGTCATCAACATGAAGACCGCCGGGGGCGTGAAGAAATTCGAAGCCATTGCGAACGATGTTTCCGATCTGGTGCTGGAATTCGGTGGCGCTCTCTCCGGCGAACACGGCGACGGTCTGGTGCGCAGCCCGTTCACGCGGAAGATGTTCGGACCGGTGCTCTACGAAGCGTTCCGCACCATCAAGCGGACCTTCGATCCCGACGGGATCTTCAATCCGGGCAAAATCGTCGATAGCCCTCCGCTGACCGACAATCTGCGCTTCGGCGCGGGCTACGTGTCTCCAAATCCACCGACGTTCTTCGACTTCTCCGAGTTCGGCGGGCTGGGCGGAGCGGTCGAAATGTGCAGTGGTCTTGGTGCCTGCCGCAAGAAGTCGGAGGGCACCATGTGCCCTTCCTACATGGCCACGAAGGAAGAGCGAGACGTCACGCGCGGCCGCGCCAACGTGCTGCGGCTTGCGATGACGGGCCGTCTCGCCGAGGCCGGGCTTGACGATCACGGCGTTTACGAGACGCTCGATCTCTGCCTGGAATGCCGCGCCTGCAAGGCTGAGTGTCCCGTGGGCGTCGATATGGCTCGCTTCAAGAGCGAGTTCCTGGCGGGCTACTGGCAGAGTTATGGCACGCCGATGCACGCGACGATGCTGGGCAACGTTCACACCATCGCGAAGCTGGGCAGTCCGATTGCTTCCGTCATGAACCGCGTTACGGCATCCGGGCCGATACGGCAGCTCAACGAGGCGCTGTTCGGCATCGACCACCGCCGTTCGCTGCCTGCGCTGAGCCGGAAGACGCTGGCGGCGCGGATGCGGAACAAGAGCGCGACCGACGCCGGCGTGCTGCTCTTCAACGACACGTTCACCAACTACTACGACCCGGAAATTGGCGTGGCGGCGTGGGAAGTGATGGAGGCGGCGGGTCTCAAAGCCGCGCTGGCGCCGAACCAGTGCTGCGGCAGGCCGATGATCTCGAAAGGGCTGCTGCGCGACGCCGCTGAGCAGGCACGCCGCAATACGGCCGCGTTGTATGACGCCGCTGCAGCCGGCAAGAAGCTGGTATTCTGCGAGCCGAGCTGTCTTTCCGCGATGCGCGAGGACGCGCCCGCTTTGCTGCGCGGCGAGGAACAGCGGCGAGCCGAAGTGGTTGCGGCCTCCTGCGTGGGGTTCGAGGAATTCGCTTCGGGACTGGCGCTGCAGTGGAAGGCCGGGCCGCCGAAGATCCTGCTGCACTGCCATTGCCACCAGAAGGCGATGGGGCTGACGCCTTCGACACTGGGATTGTTCGCGAAAATCCCCGATTCGAAGACCGTCGATCTGGACGCCGGATGTTGCGGCATGGCGGGCTCGTTCGGGTACTCGAAGGACCACTACGAGGTGTCGCGCGCTATCGGCGAGAGGAAGCTGTTCCCGCAAATACGTGGTGCGGCCGCAGCAGACGTAATCGTCGCTGCGGGAACCTCTTGCCGACATCAGATTCATGACTTTACCGGGGTCAGTGCCGTCCATCCGGCGGTACTGCTGCGGCGGCTCGTACACCCGGTTTAACTGGTCTGGAATTCGCAGGCTTCGTGCCGGGTTTCGGGGTGGTGATCAGCGGCTTCGAAGCGCGCACCACGGGCCGCTGCACGGTCGCGTAGGGCACCTGTTTGCGCAGGTCGTCCAGTTGCTTCGCGGCAAGCGGCCGCCCGTGATTCTGAGCCAGGAGCCCCTGTTTGAAAGTGAACAGTATCGCGGCCGGCGGCGGAGCGGTACGGGCCACCAGCGGCCGGCTCGCAATCGCAGGGTGGGGCCTGATGGTTCCGGCGAGCACGCTATCGCGGACTGGCGCGAGCGAGGGAGCGGCGCCCTGTGGATCGCCCTCCGTGGATAGCGCGACGCCGGGACGAACGCGAGCTGCCCCGACGAAGTCGATCTGCGACAGAGTGCGTATCGCGCCGGGCGCGTTGCGGTTCATTGAGGTCGAGTATTTGACCGGGAGACTTGTTGGCAAACCCAGCGCCCCAATATCGACGGAACGCCATGGTGGAATCCACTGCTCGCGCGGGCCAAGCGCATACCAGCTGACAGTACCGCTGGCTCCGCCGCCGTAGAACGCCACGAGCGCCGGGGCATAGACTACCGGCGCGGTGCGCGAATCGGGCACCCACATCCAGCGATTGCGGGCGAAGATCCAGCGACCGTAGTGGAAGGGCGCAAAGCCCCACGGCGCGGAGTCTACCCAGGTCCAGCCCCACGGGTCGACGTAAGACCAGTCGCCGTTGCTGTAGGGAGCCCAATCGGCTTCGACCGGCGGTACCCAGACATCGCCGATTGTGGGCAGGTTTTGCCAGGAGCCGTAGTTGTTGAGGTCCTCGGCGCCGGTGACTTCAGGCGACACGCGGCTGGATGCACTCAGCGTGTCGGACGTGCTGTCGCGCGTGGCAGTAAAGGTATCGAAGCTATCGGCATCGTTGGCGGCGCGCACGTCGGGATCCTGGTTTTCGTGAACATAGGCGGTCTCCTGCGATTTGATGATCATGCTGGAACTGCCGGAGTAGAGCTCGGCCTGGCCGCCGCGGACGGTGAGCATGGTGGCGTCGCGGTCGGGATCGGTATCGATGCGGTAGTCGCCGGTTCTGAGCAGGGTGATGGCGCCGTTGGGAGTGGCGATTTCGAACGAATCGTTGTCATCGAGCTGGCGCAGGTGTATTTCCATAGAGCCTTCGGTGAGGCTGACCTGCACGATGGAGTCGTCAAGGTTCAGGAAGCCGAAGTTGGAGTTGGCGTCGAGCCGGATGGCGTTAGAGCCGATGTGAAGTTCGGCGCGCGCGTCCTTGATGGTGACAAGGTGGTCGCCGGTGGTCAACGGATAGTTGATGGTGGCGTCGGTCCAGTCTTCGAGGCCCGAGGGCTGGAAGGAAACTTCGCCATCGAGGAAGTTCAGGCGGGCGACGCGGGCTGGCGGGTCGCCGGGTTGCGGGGTCGCGTCAGAGGTGGTCTGGGCAGAGAGGTGGCTCGCTGAAAGCAAGGCCGCAACTGAGAGCCACCGAGCTGAATTCCTCACTATCGCACCTCGTTAAGAGCTTACCGCTTTTCATCCTTCTCTTGCTGCTTACCTTTTTTGGTCTGCTTCGTCGGGGCCTGGCGGGTTGCCGGAGCGGGAGCGACGGGAGTGCGCTGAACGGCTGCAGGCTGCGGCTGCGAGGCCGCCGGCTGCACGTTGGGTGGCCGGGAATTCATGCGTTCCATGGGGGCAGGCGTGGGGGCGGGCGTGGGTGTTGCCGCAGGGCGGCCGACTGGCGTCGCGGCCGGCTGCCGACTGCGCAACTGCTGGACCTGGGTGGAGTTGAGAGGCAGTCCCTTGTTCTGGGTGAGCGCCTGCTGGCGGGCTTCAAATGCGACGGGCGCGGGCGGCGGCGGAGTGCGCGCCACCACGGCGCGGGCCGAGACCTGCGGGGCCTGGCGCGATTCGCCGATGGCCACACTGCCGCGAGCCGGCACGACTTGCGGTGCGGTGCCCAATACCTGCGCGCTCTGGATCTGCGACGGCGACAAGTGGAGCTGCGCCGCGCCGACGGGCCGCGCGCCTGCGAAATCGGCCTGAGAAACCACCGTGACGTTCTGGCGGTTTACGTAGGTCACGTTGGTCACGTTCACCACGTTGATATTCGTCACGTGCATGACGTTGACGTTGTTGACATAGCCGCGGGACGCGCCCCACGCGGGGATCCACGGCTCACGGGGTCCGAGCGGGAACCAGCCGACGGAGACGCCGAAGCCACCTCCGCCGATGAAACCGACCAGCGCGGGCGCGTAGACGGGGCGATAGGACGGCGCTCCCGGAATCCACGCCCAGCCGACTCCGCGCAGCGAGGCCCAGCGGCCGTAGTGGAAGGGCGCGAAGCCCCAGGGCGCTTCATCGATCCACGTCCAGCCCCAGGGTTCGACGAAGGCCCAGCGGCCGGTGGAGTAAGGGGTCCAGCCGGGGCCAACGGGCGGGACCCAGACCTGGCCGTACATGGGATCGCGGACCCAGTGGCCGTAAGCATAGAGGTCCTGATAGCCGACCATCGATTCGGGTAAGTAGGCATTGCGCGGCAGGCCGTCTTCCATGCGGTCGCGTGAGAGCACGAAGGCGTCGAAATCGTCGCGCGGGTTCTCCGAATTGACTTGCGGCGCTCCGCCCGCCTGGAACCAGGCGGTCTGGTGCGGAGTCACGAGGGAGCTGTTGCCATCCTGAAACATCTGAGCCTGACCGGAGCGAACGGTGACCATGGTGGCGTTGCGGGTGGGGTCGGTATCGACGCGGTACTCGCCGGCGCGCAGGAGGGTGACGGCGCCGTTGGGGGTATCGATTTCAAACGTATCGTCCCGATCGAGCTGACGCAGGCGGATTTCGAGCGAGCCCTGATTGAGGCTCATCTGGACGATATTGTCGCTGAGATTGAGGAAGCCGAAGTTGGAGTTGGAGTTGAGGCGGAGGGCGCTGCCTCCGATATGGAGTTCGGCATGGGCTGCCTGGTTGACGAAGAGGTGATCGCCGGTGGTGAGCGGGTAATTGAGAGTGGCGGCCGACCAGGAGTCGACCGTGGCGGGCTGGAAGGCGACATCGCCGGAGATCCAGTTGAGGCGGGCGACGCGCGACGGCGGATCGCCGGGCTGCTGTTGCTGCATGGGCTGCATGACGGGCGGCTGTTCCGACATGGCGTCTTGCGGCTGCGCCGACATTGGTTGCTGCGGCTGCGCCGACATTGGTTGCTGCGGCTGCGCCGACATTGGTTGCTGCGGCTGCGCCGACAGGGCAACGGCGGTCAGGGCCGCGGCGAACACAATTCTATTCATGGAAGTCATCCCCTCTTATCTCAGTCCCTCGGACGGGGAATGCCCATCCGGCGTTCCGTTTTAGTGCCTGGTGAAGCAATAATAATGCTACAGTTTCAGCGATTTCAGGTACTCGCGGAACGGCGCGCCGAGGTCGTGGCGGCGCAGGGCGAATTCGACGGTGGCTTTGAGGAAGCCGAGTTTGTCGCCGGCATCGTAGCGCTTGCCATCGAACTTGAAGGCGTAAATGGGACGGCTGCGGAGCAGGTGGCGGAGCGCGTCGGTCAACTGGATCTCTCCGCCCGCTCCGGCTTCGACGCGATCGATGGATTCGAAGATATCGGGAGTCAGAATGTAGCGGCCGATGATGGCGAGATTGGAGGGCGCTTCGTTGGCGTTAGGCTTTTCGACCAGATCGCGGATGCGATAGACCTTACTTTTACTACCATTGTGAGAGACGGGTTCCGCGTCGATGCAACCGTAGGAGGAGATGGATTCCTTCGGTACCTCCATGACGGCGAGGACGGGCGCGCCGAAGAATTCGTAGATATCGAGAAGCTGGCGGATGCAGGGGGTTTCGGCGTCGATGACGTCGTCTGCCAGCACGGTGGCAAAGGGTTCGCCGCCGACCAGTTCGCGGGCGCAGAGCACGGCGTGGCCGAGGCCGCGGGCTTCCTTCTGGCGGGTGTAGGAAACGTTGATGAGATCGGAAACCTGGCGGACGAGCGCGAGCAATTCCTTCTTTTTGCGGGATTCGAGGAGGTGTTCGAGCTCAAAGCTGACATCGAAATGATCTTCGATGGCGGTTTTGCCGCGACCGGTCACCATAATGATGTTGGTGATGCCGGAATGGATGGCCTCTTCGACGCCGTACTGGATGATGGGCTTGTCGACGAGAGGCAACATTTCCTTGGGCTGGGCCTTGGTGGCGGGGAGAAAGCGGGTCCCGAGACCGGCGGCTGGGAAAACTGCTTTGCGAACTTTCGCGGCTGGCATATGCGTTTTTATCCTGGCACACTACGGGTGTGTGGCGCTGAGGCTGCCGATTTTTGGTTGTCAAAGACCAAAGAAACAGCCGCCGATTCGGGCCGAATGACGCCGAATCGAGCCAGGAGGAACGCTTAAGCCGCGTTTTCGGCCGCGGATTGGGTTTGCATTGTCGCGGTGAGATTACGGCCCGCTTCGCTGGCGACGCGCTGCACCATGGCTAAGGTGTTGTGGAGCTTGTCGAGTTTTTTCTGGCGGAGTTCGACGCGGGTTCTATCGCCGTGTGCTTTGGTGATGGCGCGCCAGTCGGCGATGCCGATATCGGAGGTGTCGGCGCCTTCGAAGAAGAGTTCCTGGGCGTAGTGGCGGTCGGTCTGGAGGCGGCGGAGTTCGGCGGTGCATTTGTGGAGCAGGCGATGGGCCTGGGCGCGGGCGCGATCGACGGAGCGCTGGATTTTTTCGGCGCGGGCGTCGTCGGATGCGAGGGGGTCCGGGGTGGTTTCGTCGACTGAGGTGGCGTCGTCGGCCGAGGGTGCGAGGTTGGCCTCGACTTCGCCGCAGCGGCGGAGTTTCCATGTGGCGCGGCGGATTTCTTCGACGAGCGTGGTTTCGAGGACGCCGACCGGGGCCAATTCCAGGTTGAGCTGGGCCTGGAGACTGGCGTAGGCTTCGCGCTCAGAGGGGCGCACGAAGTCGCCCGAGGTGAAGAGGCCGAGGGTGATGCCGTTTTTGGCGGAGGTGGCTTTTCCGGTGTCCGTTCGGGGTCCGGAGGAGAGTTTTGCGTTGGCTATGTTGGCTGAGATTTGCGCTGGAGTCGACATGTGACTGGTCCTTGGTGGGGGAATGTTTCCCGGCTATAGGATAGGCATGCGCGGGTGGGGCTGGAAGCTGGGTTGGCTGTAAGTTGATGATAATGGGGATGCGATTTTTGGAAAATTGTTGTGAACGGGTCTTGGGGGAAGGCGAATTGCGGGTGGGAGGACGATGGGTACGGCGTCACGCGGGCGGCTGAACCCATTGGCTGCGCCAGGCTGGCGCCTCGAAAGGATCGGCGAAGTACTGGGTCTCGTGCACGACTTTGCCGTCGCGGAATTCCATGATGCTCACGGTGTACGCTGGTTTCCCCTGATAGGTGATGGTGTATTCGGTGATCCAAAGATCGCCTTTTCCGAGAATTCGCCTGACGTTGAAGCCGGACGGCTTGCCTGGATGGTGACTTCGCAGGGCCTGCAGATTGCTTCGTCCGAGGATTCGTTCGCCTGACTGCGGATAATCGCAAATGGCGTCTTCGGCGTAGATATCGTGCTCCGCATTGGCATCGCCTGCGGCCGAGGCCTGCCAGTGTTTGTTGAGCGTTTCGCGTATTTCTTCCTCTTCCATGATCACCTGCCTTGTGGAATGACACGTATTGTCTCGCATCCGCAAGACGCGCGTGTAAGGCGATGACGGACGGGTTATACTGCCCTCGATGACCACGCCACTGAAAGATCCCGTCTCCTGGTTGTACCCCGCTATTGAGCCGTACAATACGGGGCGGCTGCGGGTTTCACCGCTCCACGAGATTTACTTCGAGCAGAGCGGCAATCCCGAGGGCAAGCCGGTGGTCTTTTTGCATGGCGGGCCGGGCGGTGGGTCCGACGCGAAACAGCGCCGCTTCTTTCATCCGGCGAAGTATCGCATTGTGAATTTCGACCAAAGGGGCTGCGGAAAGAGCACGCCCTACGCGTCGCTGGAGGCCAACACCACGTGGGATCTGGTTGCGGACATTGAGAAGCTTCGCGAGCATTTGGGGATTGCGCGGTGGCAGGTGTTTGGCGGGTCGTGGGGATCGACGCTGGCGCTGGCCTATGCCGAGGCTCATCCGGATCGCGTTACGGATATGGTGCTGCGCGGCATCTTTCTGCTGCGGAAGCAGGAGTGCGACTGGTTTTATCAGCGGGGCGCGTCGGCGCTCTATCCGGATGCGTGGGAGCCGTTTCTGGCGCACATTCCCGAGGCGGAGCGCGGCGATATGCTCACGGCATACTACCGACGGCTCACCAGCGACGACGCGGCGGTGCGGCTGGCCGCGGCGAAGATCTGGAGCGGGTGGGAAGGTGCGACGTCGAAGCTGCTGCCCGATGCGGATTTCGCCGGCCACTATGAAGAGGACGAGTTTGCGCTGGCGTTTGCACGGATTGAGGCCCATTACTTTTTTCACGATGGCTTCCTCGATTGCGACGACCAGTTGCTGCGCGATGTGCCGCGAATTCGGCACATTCCAGCGGTGATTGTGCAGGGTCGCTATGACGTGGTCTGTCCGATGGAGAGCGCGTGGGCGCTGCATCGCGCGTGGCCCGATGCCGAGCTGATTATCACGCCGGACAGCGGGCACAGCGCTTTCGATCCGCCGAATAGTCGCGCGCTGGTGGCGGCGACGGACAGACTGGCTTAAAAAAAACTCTTGACGTGACCTAATAGTTACGTTACTATTTAGTCACGTAAGGAGAAACCCAAACGATGACACTAGACGATATGACGCTGGACGTTACGCAGAGCATTGATATCAGGGCCGACATTGGCGATGTCTTTCGCAGCGTGACGCACCGGCTGGGCGAAGGGATGAACAAGGCGCCGGGCGAATCGATGGAGATGATACTCGAACCATGGGCAGGTGGACGCTGGTTCCGCGACCGCGGCAACGGCGTTGGCCATCTGTGGGGACACGTGCAGGCGATCAAGGCGCCGGTGCTGCTGGAACTGAGCGGCCCGATGTTCATGTCGTATCCGGCGCTGAACCATCTGGAGGTGAAGCTGGAACAGCGGCCTGGCGGGACGCATGTGGAGCTGCGGCACCGCGCCATGGGGTGGATCGACCCCGAGCACAGGAAGGGTGTGAGCGGAGGGTGGAAGGACATGCTCGAAAGCGTGGCTCGCGATTGCGGCCAGGACGTCGCCGCCCCGGCCAGCGCGCAGCAGAGCTAGATGGCGGAAGTGCGCGACGACGATCTCGACGGGGTGTGGAAGGCGTTGTCCGACCATACGCGGCGTTCGATACTCGACCTGCTGCGCGGGGGGCCGCGCACGACGACGGAGATCGTAGGGGCCTTTCCGCACCTTTCGCGGTTCGGCGTGATGAAGCATATTGAAGTGCTGCGCGAGGCCGGTCTGATCCAGACGCGCGAGGAGCGGCGGCAGCGTATTAATTCGTTGAACGTGGTGCCGATCCGGCAGATTTACGAACGCTGGGTTGGGCGCTTTGAAGAGCTTTGGTCGAGTCACCTGCTGCGCATCAAGGAAGATGCAGAAGCCGGTCGACCGAAACAGGGCTAACCAATAACCCCGCACGGATGGCAGAGGAGAGCTGTGTCCGAGCACAACCCGATGGAAAGGAAAAGACGATGACTGCAACGGAAACAGGACGGGCGGTGGGATCGAGACACGCGGTGGTATCGAGAGAAGAATGGCTGAAGGCGCGCGTGGCGCTTTTGTCAGCGGAGAAGGAATTCACGCGGAGGCGGGACGAACTGAGCCGCGAGCGGCGCGAACTGCCGTGGGTTCGGGTGGAAAGCAATTATGTTTTCGAGGGTCAGAACGGTGCGGAGACGCTGGCCGAGCTTTTCGCGGGACGCAGTCAGCTGATCGTTTATCATTTCATGCTGGGGCCGAACTGGGAGGAAGGGTGCAAGTCGTGCTCGTTGCTGGCCGACCACTTCGACGCGACGCGGATTCACCTGGCGCATCGCGATGTCACTCTGGCCGTGGTTTCGCGCGCGCCGATGCCGCGCATTCGGGCATTTCAGGATCGTATGGGCTGGCGGTTCCACTGGGTCTCGGCGTTCGGCGGCGATTTCCAGAGCGATTACGGGGTGCACTTTACGAAAGAAGAACTCGCCGGCGAGGTCAGTTACAACTACCGTAAGATGCGTTTCGGGCTGGAGGAAGCGCCCGGCCTGAGCGTGTTCTGCAGGGACGAAGCGGGGGAGATTTTCCATACCTATTCGACCTACGCGCGGGGGCTGGATGCACTGGTGGGGACGTATCAGTTTCTCGATTTCGCGCCGAAAGGACGCGACGAAGACGGGCTGGCGTTCACGATGGCGTGGGTGCGGCATCACGACCGGTATGGCGACGATTACGTACTCGACCCCGCGGCTGGGTATGAAAAGCCGGGTGAAATTGGCGCATGCTGCAGTCACGCGGAGCGCGGGTGATGACGAGGCAGTGTTGCAAGGGCGGCGGCATCCGGCGGGCTGCCGCTTCCCTGCTGCCGGGGGTCGCGCTGGTGTTGCTGCCGAAGTGTCCGTTGTGCCTGGCGGCATGGCTGGCGGTGGCGGCAGGCGTGACCGTGTCGGCGACTACGGCGGGTTTTGTGCGCTGGGGGATTGTGGTGGTTTGGGTGATTGAGCTGGTTATTTTTGCGGCGCGCCGCAAACCTTTTGGCTCGTCATCCGTATAACCGGGTACGATGCTGCGCGCCTTTTTTTGCCTTGGATTTTTTTGGGCGGGGATTGCCTGGGGCCAGTCCGCCGACGACAGGCCTCAGTTCGCGATTGCCGATGTGCATGTCAGCGCGAAGGACCCGCACCATTCCTACGGCGGCGGGCAGCCGGTCAATGGGCGTTTTGAGTTTCACAGCGCGACGATGGTGGAACTGATTCGCGCGGCGTGGGGGATCGACGAAGACAAGATTGTGGGCGGGCCGAACTGGATTGAGCTGGATCGGTTCGACGTGGTGGCGAAACTGCCGGCAGGCATGACGGCGGCAAGCGCGGCGCTGCCGGAGATGGCCCAGGACGGTGAGACGCGCGAGGTTCCTCCGTATCTGAAGATGCTGCAGGCGCTGCTGGCCGATCGCTTTCGGCTGGTGGTGCGGAAGGAGCCTCGGCCGTTTCCGGCTTACATATTAACCGCGGGCAAGAAGCCGCTGCTGAAGGCGTCCGATGGCACGGGCGAGACCGGTTGCCGCGTTCTGAATCAGGGGCCGTTTATTGCGGGGTCGGAGATCCAGTATGCCTGCCGCAACCTCAGCATGGCGGCGTTTGCCGGGAATCTGGGCGGAATTTTGGGGACCGAACTGGGCGGCAATCCGGTGATGGACCGGACCGGGATGAAGGGCTTGTGGAATATCGAGTTCAAGTGGAATTTGCCGGCGTATGCGTGCCTGAAGTGCGACCTGAGCGCGGATGACAGGGCGCAGTTTTTCGACGCGGTGGAGAAGCAACTGGGGCTGAAGCTGGAATTGCAGCAGGTGCCGATTCCGGTGATTCTGGTGGACAGCGTGAATCGCAAGCCGACGGAGAATCTACCGGGTGTGGCTGAAGCGCTGCCGCGGCCGAAGATTCCGACCGAGTTCGAGGTTGCGTCGATCAAGCCGACCGCGCCGGATTTCCGGGGCGAGAGGCAGATGATCGACCCGGGCGGGCGGCTGGTGCTGCAGGGAGTGACGATGGACGAACTGCTGGCGATGACGGTGGGCTCGTCGTACGGAGTTTTTTATCCGCAGTGGATTGTGGGGATGCCGTCGTGGGCGCCTTCGGAACGTTTCGATATTACGGCGATTGCGCCGAAATCGACGATTGCGTGGTCGTATCAGTCGTTCCGGGATAACACGTTGCAGCCGCTGCTGCGTTCGATGCTGGAGCAGCGCTTCGGGATGAAGACTCATGCGGAGCAGCGCGAACTGCCTGCTTATTCTTTGGTGGCGGTGAAGCCGAAGATGAAGAAGGGCGATCCGACGAGCCGTTCGCATTGCCTGAATACGCCGGCTCCGCAGGGGGCTCCGACGGGAACGGTGGTGCTGACGTGCCAGAACATTCCGATGGACGAGTTTGCGGACAGGTATGTTCGAAATTTCGGGACGGCGTTCGGGACGATATTTGCGTGGCCTCCGGTGCTGGACGCGACGGGGCTGGAGGGCGGCTGGGATTTTACGCTGCAGTATGTGCAGGCTCCGGTGAACCAGAATGCGGGACGCGGTGACAACGCGGCGACGCCGGGCGAGGCTTTGGCGAGTTCGGATCCGGGCGGTGGCCTGACAGTGACCGAGGCCGTGGAAAAACAGCTTGGCCTGAAACTGGAATTGCGGAAGCGTACGATGCCCGTTACCGTGATCGATCATCTGGAGCAGAAGCCTACCGAAAACTGAGTTTCGGAATCGGCCAGCGAGGTAGAATATGCTCATGAGCAGCACCACTCTTGTGCCGGTGGAAGAGTACCTCCGCTACTCGGACAAGCCCAACTGCGAGTATCGCGACGGCGTGCTCTATCCCAAATCCATGCCCACGACCTTCCATGGCCTGCTCGAGTTCATGCTGGTGGTCATGCTCCGCAGGCTGGGTCTTCAGGCGGCTCCGGAAGTGACTGTCCGGTTGTCTCCCTCTAAGTATCCGGTGCCTGATGTTATCGCCGCGCCGGTGCTTCAAAGCCCTTACCCGACCGAGGCGGTTTTGCTGTGTTGCGAAATCCTGTCGCCCGAGGACCGGCTTGGCACCATGCTGGCCAAATGCGAGGAATATCATGCGTGGGGCGTCCCGTTCTGCTGGGTCATCGATTCCGAAAAGCGTGCGGCATGGGAGTATCACGCCGGCGCGGAGCCTTTGCGTGTGACCGAGGCCGTTCGTGCGGGCGAATTCACGGTGAGTCTGGAAGAACTTTTCTCCGTGCTCGATACTGCCCGTTGAGCGCGAACTACTGCGGGGCCGACGAATCTTTTGCCCAGTAGCCCAAACGGCTCCGTGGCGTGGGATTGCCGGCCGCCTTCACCAATACCTTGATCGGTCGGTAAGTGCCGTCGAGCGCGGCATTGGTCGGAGTGTACGAGATGTAGTACTGATTGCGGATGTCGCGGGCGACCTGGTGGGCGATGGGCTCGACTTCGTTCAGATCCTTCGGATAATAGACCTCGCCGCCAGTGCTTTGCACTAGAAGATTCAGGGCGCGCTTCGCTTTTGTGGCTTCGGACCGTTCCTCCTCATTCAGCAGGCCGATGGCGTAGATGATGATGTCGTTCTTCTGGGCGAGTTGCACCAGTTTTTCGATGGGGAATTCGCTGGCGTTGTCGTTGCCGTCGGTGACGACGATGACCACCTTCTTATCGCGCTTGCCTTTATCGTGCAGGTGGTCGATGGCGAGGCGCAGGGCTTCGCGCATGGCGGTTTCGCCGCGGGAATCGATGCGTTCGAGACCGGAGCGCAGCTTATCGATGTCGCTGGTGAAATCGGTGTCGAGGTAGGAGTCGATATTGAAATTGATGACGCAGGATTCGTCCTGCGGGTTGGAATCCTTCACGAGCGCGAGCGCGGCGGCTTCCACGGCCTGACGTTTTTCGCGCATGCTGCCGCTGTTATCGACCACCATGCAAAGGGACACCGGAAGATCTTCGCGGCGGAAAACCTTGATGGGCTGCAGGACGTTGTTCTCGAAAATCTGGAAGGCGCTTTGAGGCAAAGTAGTGACGAAGTGGCCGCTGTGATCGGTCACCGTGACGTTGAGCGGAACCTCGCGGGTTTCGGCGGAGAAGACCGGGGTGGCGTCCGCCGGAGCGCTGGCCGCAGCCGGTTTCTTTGGTTTTTGCGCGAAGGATTGCTGAGTGAGGAACGCCGCCGCGAGGATCAGGAGTACAGTGAGTGCGGAGCGCATTGGTTACGCTTCGATTTTAGCGCGTGCGGCGATATCCTTGTTTGAGGAGAAGCGAAGAATCATGGAATATCGGTTACTGGGTGCGAGCGGGCTGGAAGTTTCCGTGCTAAGCATGGGCACGATGACGATGGGTGGCGAAGGACGTTTTGCCGCCATGGGCAACGTGCAGGTGGAGGAGGCGCGGCGGCAGATTGAGATCTGCATCGAGGCCGGCGTCAACGTGTTCGATACGGCCGACATTTACTCGTTCGGCAAATCGGAGGAAGTGCTGGGGCAGGCGCTGGGCGCGCGGCGCAAAGACATTGTGCTGGCCACGAAGGGCTACAACCGGCTGGGACCGGGCACGAACCGCGCGGGCACTTCGCGCAAGCATCTGATTGAAGCCTGCGAGGACAGCCTGCGACGCCTGGGGACCGACTATATCGATCTGTACCAGGTGCACACGTTCGATTCGATGACGCCGCCCGATGAAACGCTGCGCACGTTTGACGATCTGATCCGGTCGGGCAAGGTGCGATACGCCGGTTGTTCGAATTTCGGCGGCTGGCAGCTGATGAAGTCGCTGGCGATTTCCGACCGGCTGGGAATACCGCGTTATATTTCGCAGCAGATCAATTATTCGCTGCTGGCGAGGGATGCGGAAAACGATCTGGTGGGCGTGGGGCTGGATCAGAAGGTGGGGATTATGGTGTGGAGTCCGCTGCAGTTCGGGCTGCTGTCGGGCAAGTTCCGGCGGGGGCAGGCGAAGCCGGCGGAATCGCGACTGAACAGTGTGGATGCGCCGGGAACCATCGACCAGGAGCGGCTGCACAGGATTGTGGATGCGCTCGATGCGATCGCGAAAGAGCGCGGGGTTTCGGTTTCGCAGGTGGCGCTGAACTGGGTGACGCGGAAGCCGGGTGTGGATACGGTGATTATCGGCGCGCGCAATGAGCAGCAGTTGCGGGATAATCTGGCGGCTGCCACGTGGACGCTCAGCGAGGCGGACGTGGTGCGGCTGGATGAGGTCAGTGCGCTGCCGCTGCCTTATCCGTACTGGCATCAGCAGAAATTTGCCGGGGAGCGGAATCCTCCGGCGAAGCATGTGCGGTAATTACTGAACGCGTTCAAATAGTTATTGACAGGCCGATCCTCGGCGCGCATACTGAATATGAACACGTTCAAAATATATGGTAAACATCGAGGAGATCACGCGAATTCAGGCGCCGATTGAAAGATGCTTCGATCTGGCGCGAAGCGTTGAGGTGCATCTCGCAGGGAACGTCCATTCCGGTGAGACGGCGGTCGCGTTAGAGGGCGTTACTTCTGGGCTGGTCGATTTGGGGCAGCGCGTTACGTGGAGGGCCAGACATTTCGGCCTGGCGTGGAAGCTGACGAGCGAAATCACGGCGATGGATCGGCCCACGTACTTTCAGGTCGCGATGATCAGGGGACCGTTCGGCTCAATGAAGGACGATCATTTGTTTCGGTCATTGTCCCCCGGAGAAACGGAGATGAGGGACGTCTTTTGCTTCTCGGCGCCGCTCGGATTGTTGGGGCGCGTGGCGGAATCCGTTTGCCTGGCACGATATATGCGTGGTCTGCTTCGGGAACGGAACCGCGTCATTCGGGAAATCGCCGAATCATCCGAGTGGCGGAAATATTTGGTATGAAGATCGTCATACCTGGCGGCAGCGGGCAGGTTGGTCATTTACTGGCGCGCCATTTTCACGCGCAGGGTCACGATGTGACAGTGCTTAGCCGCACGCCGAAGGCGCAACCATGGAAGGTTCTGCCGTGGGACATGCTCATCCTGAACGGGTGCGATGTTGTCATTAACCTGGCGGGCCGGAGCGTGAACTGCCGGTACACGGTGGCGAACCGGGAAGCCATACGTGACTCGCGGATTCGCAGTACGCTGCTGCTGAACGAAGTGATCGCTGCGCTCGATCATCCGCCAACGCTCTGGATCAATGCCAGCACCGCGACGATTTACCGGCATGCGACGGATCGCGCGATGGATGAGGCGTCGGGCGAACTGGGCGGCGGCGAAGCGGGCGCGCCCGATACATGGAATTTTTCTATTGACGTGGCGAAGAGCTGGGAGCAGGTTTTCTTCGGGACCGCGACGCCGCGCACGCGCAAGATCGCGATGCGCAGCGCGATGACGTTCAGTCCGGATCGGGGTGGCGTTTTCGATGTGCTGTCGGGACTGGTGCGATGCGGGCTGGGAGGCGCGCAGGGCAGCGGCACGCAATACGTTTCGTGGATTCACGAGGCCGATTTCGTGCGGGCGGTGGAGTTTCTGATCGCTCACGAAGAGCTGGATGGCGTGGTAAATATCGCGTCGCCTCATCCGCTGCCGAATCGCGATTTCATGAAGGCGCTGTGTGCGGCGTGGGGCGTGCGCTTCGGGTTGCCGGCGAAGGCGTGGATGATCGAACTGGGCACTTTTTTTATGCGGACGGAATCGGAACTGGTGCTGAAGAGCCGTCGCGTTGTGCCGGGCCGCTTGCTGGCGTCCGGCTTTCAGTTTCTCTATCCGGATTGGCCGGCTGCCGCGCGTGAACTGGTTAGCCGATATCCTGACAGGAGATGACAGCGCCCAAGAAACGGAAGGCCGTGCCGCACGAATTCGTGCTCGAAGCACTCGAATCGCTGGCGCCTGTGACGCGGCTGATGTTCGGGTGCACGGCTGTCTACATACGCGAGAAGATCGTGCTCATTCTGCGCGACCGGCAGGGAGCAGACGCGGACAACGGCGTCTGGCTGGCGACCACAGAGGCGCATCACGAAAGCCTGCGGCTTGAGTTTCCTCGTATGCGGTCGATCACGGTGTTTGGGAAAGACGTGACGGGCTGGCAGGTGCTGCCGGTGGACGCGCCCGATTTCGAGGAGACGGCGTTGCGCGCGTGCGAGCTGATTGCGGCGCGGGATCCACGCATCGGCAAGATCCCGAAACCGCGGAAGCGGCGCGCTCCACGCTAACGCCGCTACGTAGCTTTACACAACGCCGCTGTGTTTCCGGTCTATGATGGTGGCATGAAAATGCGCGCGGCGTTGGTGGTGGCGGTCCTTTCGGTGGCCGGTCTGTGGGCTGCGGCCGATCCCGTCGCCGATCCCGTCTACGATGCGATGCAGGCGGAACTCAAGCGGTCGATGAGTCTGTCGCTGAAGGAACTGGAAAAGCCTTATTTCATCAGCTATGCGGTGGATGACGGCAAGACCTGGTCGGGCACCGCGGCGCATGGCGGCCTGCTTTCGGCGCATGCCGGGAGGTTCCGCCGGCCTGAAGTGCAGGTGCGGGTGGGC